>ENA-ORCV01000799-ORCV01000799.1-marine-metagenome-genome-assembly--contig:-NODE-799-length-14417-cov-2.710739_pt1 | contig 14417 bp, 14 predicted proteins | sample MGYA00237779_ERZ508509 | MGnify/ENA primary metagenome ERZ508509 (study PRJEB26180, sample SAMN06268772) | marine metagenome | isolation source: Bioluminescent Bay, La Paraguera, Puerto Rico | place... | reverse complement strand
GCTGTTTGCACGCGGCGGGGCCATCGGCCTGATCGCAGGGAGGGCACGACATGACTAATCCAGTGCTCGAGATCAAAAATCTCAACAAATCCTTTGGTGCACTTAAAGCCACAGACGATGTGTCGCTGACCCTCAATGCGGGAGAGATCCACGCGCTGATCGGTCCAAACGGTGCGGGCAAATCCACACTGATCAAGCAGATTTGCGGCGGCCTTTCCTCAGACAGTGGCTCTGTTTCGTTCAACGGCATGGACCTTGCTGGACTTGATGTCGCCTCTCGTGCTCAATTGGGATTGGGCCGAACGTTCCAAATCTCGTCGGTCATCCTGGAATTTTCAGCACTACGCAACGTCATGTTGGCGGTCCAGGCGAACGAAGGCTCGAGTTTCCACTTCTTCAAAAATGTGCGTCGTGACAAACAGCTTGTCGAAAAGGCCACAGCGATGCTGGAGCGGGTCGGGTTAAAGGACCGCGCTGACGTCAGCGCTGCGGAACTATCACACGGTGAACGCCGTCAGCTCGAAATGGCATTGGCCCTTGCGCTTGAACCAAAAGCTTTCCTGCTCGATGAGCCGATGGCGGGCATGGGACCGGAAGGTTCGAAGCAGTTGATTTCATTTTTGGCGGAACTAAAAAATGAAGCGCCGATCCTGCTGATCGAACATGACATGGATGCGGTTTTCGCCCTAGCGGACCGGATTTCGGTTTTGGTTTATGGACGCGTTATTGCCACCGGGTCGGTTGAAGATATTCGTAACAACCCCGCTGTTCGCGAAGCATATTTGGGAGAAACCGCATGAGAGAGCTCCTAAAGATCGAAGACATTCAAGTGTTTTATGGGCCTTCACAGGCCTTGTTTGGCGTCGAGCTAAGCGTTGGCGAAGGCGAAGTGGTCGCATTGATGGGCCGCAATGGCATGGGTAAAACCACAACCATCCGCACACTTTGTCGAATGTCCAAACAAAAGTCTGGCGCAATCCAGTTTGCGGGGCAGGACATCTCCAAAATGCCGTCCCACAAGGTCGCGCAATTGGGCGTTGGCTTGGTGCCAGAAGGACGCCGATGTTTCGGCAGCCTCACGGTGCAAGAGAACCTCGTTGCGGCGGCACGTGGCGGCGAGTGGACGCTTGAAAAAGTCTACGAATTGTTCCCGCGTTTGAGTGAGCGTGAACACCAAACCGCAAATACACTTTCAGGTGGTGAGCAACAGATGCTGGCCATCGGTCGCGCGCTAATGACCAACCCAAAATTGTTGGTTTTGGACGAAGCAACAGAAGGTTTGGCGCCTGTGATCCGCGAAGAGATTTGGCGCGCCATTGGTGAATTGAAAGCCGGTGGGCAGTCGATCCTCATCGTTGATAAAACACTGGCCGAACTGCTGCCGTTGGCAGATCGATGCGTGATCCTTGAACGCGGTAAGACCGCTTGGACAGGCAAGCCAGACGAGCTGACGCCAGACATCGCTGATCGGTATTTGGGTGTCTGATATGGGTGTATTTGTCTACGAACAACAGGTTATGTTTCGCCATTGCGATCCGGCGCGGATCGTTTTCTACCCGCGCTATTTTGAAATGATCAATACGGTGATTGAAACTTGGTTTGAGCGCGAGGCGGGATACCCGTATGTGACCATGTTCAACGACACCAAGACGGGCGTGCCAACGGCTACAATCGAGACAAATTTCCACGCGCCAAGTTGGTTGGGCGACAAGTTGATATGGCAACTCGAAGTCACGCGTCTGGGACACACAAGCGTTTCTTTTGCGCTTGAATGCACATGCGGCGAACAGAAACGCGTGAGCACTACAACTACGTTGGTGCATGTGGATGGCCAAACGGCGAAACCGCAACCCTGGACGGATGCGGTGAGAGACAAAATTCAAAACTTTATGGAAAGACTATAATGGCGAACATCACACTACACCCAGAAGGTTGGAAAGCTGCAAAAGGCTATGCCAACGGCATGGTTGCTGAGGGAAAAGCCATTTATGTAGGCGGACAAATCGGCTGGAATGGCGATCAGGTCTTCGAAAGCGATGACTTCATTGAGCAAATGAAGCAGGAACTGCGCAATATTGTGGATGTTGTTGCCGAAGCTGGTGGCAAGCCAGAAGACATTGTGCGCCTCACATGGTTCGTCACGGACAAAAAGGAATATCTCGCGAAGCAAGCTGAGGTTGGCAAAGCATATCGCGAAGTGATGGGTTACAATTTCCCAGCCATGACGATGGTGGTGGTCGCCGGTCTTATCGAAGACAGGGCCAAAATCGAGATTGAAGCAACTGCGGTTTTGCCAAGCTAAGGCCTAACGGAGCGTTCCCGAATGATCCTTCACTGCGTTTATTGTGATTTCAGGGCGAGCGTAAAAGAAGTCGAAAAGCGGAATATATTAGTTCGGCTGGCGCAATTCAGCGAAACGCTTGACGGTGTTGTGTCGTTCGAATTTGGTCCAAACAAAGACTTTGAACAGAAATCAGCCAATTATGATTGGGGATTTGTGATCAAGTTCACCGATGACAAGGCGTTAGAAAATTACGCCGAACACCCAGAACATAAGGCGCTTGGCGGAGAGCTTGTCGCGCTGTGTGAAGGTGGTGCAGATGGCATCGTTGTTTTTGATTTAGACGTTTAAAGACCGTTGACGCGCTTCACGGTTTGCTGCGGTGTTTCCCCAAAAGCTTCTCGATATTCTTGCGAAAATCGACCTAGGTGCTGAAAGCCGAGATCCATTGCAATCTCTGTGACTGGCTGGCGCCGATCGGACGTCAGCAGCAAGTGGCGCGCCCAACGCAAGCGTTCCAGCCTCAGCATTTGCATGGGCGTGAGACCGTAAGTGCTTTTAAAGCCATATTGAAGCGCACGAGGTGACGCGCCAGCGGCGCGGGCAATCTCATTCAATTCGATGTCTTGATCAAAGTTTGTGCGGATAAATTCGACACCACGCTTTATCTGGCGTGTTGCGATTTGTTGCGGTGCCACATCAAAAAAGCATTGCACATTGCTTGGAACCGCTTCGAGCAGTTGCAATAAAAACTCGCTTTCGCAGGTTGGTGCGAAGCCGCGATCAACCTCATCGAACATTTGACCAAGATGGTGCCGAAAAGCACAGAGCTGGCGTGCACGCATCCTGATGGTGCTGTCGAAACGAATGGGTGCGCTGAGCTTGCGGCCAAGGTGAAGCTCCGCTTCGTTGCGCAACCTTTCCTTATCGATTTGAACCAGCAGCATTTCGCAATCGGCATGCCAAACCATGCGCGTCGAAAGATCTGGGTTAAGGATCGTCGCAAACTCGGGGCTACTCTCGACGCGTTGGTGGCCATTTTGAATGTCCGCACTGCCACGCAATGGAATTTGCACCAAATAGAACTGCTGCAATTCGCCAGGGTCAATCTCAACTTTGCCGCCATAGCGCATATAGTTGAAGGACAAATCTCCGGCCGCAAAATGATTGTGAACGCTGTCGAAAGTGGTGTTCGGTTCTGTAACATCGAGACGGTGCGCGCAATATTTCCGCGCCACCATTTCGCGCGCGCAGTCTAAATCGTTCGATCGAAATCGCCGATGTTGCGCCAGCGGTTCGTGCCCGAGCGGCGTGCCAGACCATGCATTTTCAAAACTTTGCGTTTTTTGGATAGTCCCCATCTCCCTCATGAATTTTAGTTTAGGCCTAAAGAAAAATAGATGCAATCGGCGGAGGAGGGGACGATGGCACAAAAGAAAAATGTAGCGGTGATCGGTGCTGGCGTGAGCGGTTTAGTGACTGCCAAAACATTTTTGGAAAAAGGGCATGACGTTACAATAATTGAACGCAGCCACGATCTAGGCGGCGTTTGGGAACTGTCCCGTTCTTACCCTGATGTACAAACCCAAAGCCCAAAAGACTTGTACCGCTATACCGACAAGCCGATGCCGGATGACTACCCGGAATGGCCAAAGGGCCCACAGGTGCACGCCTACCTAGATAGCTACGCGGCAGACTACAATCTGCGCGAGCACATTCGGTTCAACACCAGTGTGCGCACCATGGAGAGACGCGACGATGGCAAGGCTGGTTGGACTTTGTTCATCGTCGATGAGAACGGCAGCGAAACGAAAGAAGACTTCGATTTCGTGGCGGTTTGCACCGGCCAATTCTCGGAAAAAAATATCCTCACGCACCCGGGACAAGATGAGTTTACCGCGCAAGGCGGGCAGGTGATGCATTCATCTGAATATACCGACCCGTCCATTGTGAAAGGCAAAAACGTCACTGTTTTGGGGTTCTCGAAATCCGCCACCGACATTGCGGTAAATGCGGTGAAATCTGGCGCCAAGTCCGTCACTATTGTTTATCTGCAAAGCGTATGGCGCGTGCCCTATTTCATTGGCGGGCTTATCAACTTCAAGCGCATTCTTTACATCCGCAAGCAAGAGCAAATGTTCCCAAGTTGGGGACTGTCGCCAATGCAAAAATTCGCGCACGTTATTGGCAAGCCCTTTGTTTGGGCGAATTGGCGCGCGCTTGAGGCCCTGCTGAGCATTCAGCTTAAGTTGAAGAAAACCGGCCTGCGCCCCGATATCAAAATCGAAGACGAAATCAATTGTTCAGTGCCAATTGTGACGCCAGGGTTATTCGACATGATTGCCGATGGGCGCATAAAAGCCATCAAAGGCACCTTCAAAGAATATGAAGGGGATAGCGTTGTTTTAACCGGCGGCGAGCGCGTGAAAACCGACATGGCGATTTTGGCTGTCGGGTGGAAATTGGGCGTGCCGTTTTTACCAGATGAATATCAGCAAAAGCTGGTGGAAGAAGACGGACAATATCGTCTATACCGGATCATCGCGAATCCTGATCTACCAGATATGGGTTTTGTTGGGTTCAACTCATCCTTTTGTACCGTTTTGTGCGCCGATCTGGCGGCGAACTGGCTTGTGCGCTACGCCGATGGAAAGCTCGCCAAACAACCCTCAGCCCATCAAATGCGCGAAAATATCGACATGATGTTGCACTGGAAGCGTCACGAAAAACCGTCCGCGCAAGTTTATGGCGGTCTGTGTGTCGCGCCGTATCATTTCAAGCATTTCGATGAATTGCTCGACGATATGGGCGCGAAGAAAAAGCCCCGCAATCCAATCGCCGAAAACTTTGCGCCGCCGAATGCCGACGCTTATCGCGAGTTTTTGAATTCAACGCCTGACTACAAAGTTGCTGACTAGTCCAAATTAGGGAGAGAGAAAATGGAAATGACACCGGGCATTACCCCGCACAATGAAGGGATTGGCGCCACGAAATGGAATATTCTTGGCCAAACCTATATCCCAAAGCTGGTATCCGAAAATGCATTTGTTTGGCACGCTTTGCTGCCTGCCGACAGCTTCGTCCCGCCACATATCCATCCAACTCAGGATGAGTGGATCACCATCTTGGACGGCGAACTTGAGCTGGCATTTGGAGATGAGATTTTCATCGCGCGCTCTGGCGACACAGTGCGTATGCCCATGGGTATCGCCCATGGCATCACCAACAAATCGGGCAAAGATGCAACATGCTTCTTCGGCGTTGCGCCAAGCCGCAAGCTATTTGATTTGTTCAACGCATTGCATGATTTGGGGGACCCTGACGAAGTCGTAAGGCTGTCTGCACTACACGAGGTGGACTTCCTGCCGCCTCCCGCTGGATAGCTGTCGCGCTAACCCTCAATGGGCGATGGTCTTGCCAACCGTCGCCCGGTTTCTTGAAACTGTAGCTGTTTCCACTTAGTCTTTTTGCGCGGGGCTGTAACGCGTAAGTATTTTATTTTAGATTTTAGATTTTTTTGGATTTTGCGTTACCGCCCGAAAGGGAGGAATAATGCCAACACCATTTGAATTATTTGTAACCAATGGAAACGGCGACGAGGCCGTTCCGTTTAGCAATGAACATCTGCATGGAACAATTATCGCTAGTGGGGTGAACCCAGAATTGGCGACGGCTGTGACTCATCGCATTGAAGAAGACTTGCGAACTGCCGGGATAAGACGAATTACCCGCAACGAAATGCGAGACTTCATGTCGCTCAGTTTGCGAGCCGAAAATGGCTTTATGCCGCGAGAGACGGTCGAGGACCATCTGGCGAGTATCGCGCGCCGCGAAGAAGGTGGGTTTTCCGAGCGTTTGCCACGCGAAATCGATCTTTCAGCAGAGTCCTATGATGATGATCCGTGTGGACCTTTTGTTGAGATGGTACTCAACGAGGAAGAAGATCAAGTCCTTGAGATTACGAGCTATCTATCAGAGGCGCATGAAGGCGCAAAACTATATCTAAGTAACTCAACTCTGCCGATGGACTTTGTTGCATGTCTCGGACCGACAAAAGGGTTTGATCACTTCCGCTTACCAGTGGATGGCTTGGGGCCGATGTCGGGTCACACATATGACTTGTCGCTATGGTTGCCAGATGGCCGCTTCTTAAGTGGATATTTGCCGCCCATTTTTATTCCACCCTTCATCTTTTTCGGGATGGATCTGGAGACCAAGCTACGGCTGATCCGCGAGATGATGAAAACGATCAACGATTTGCTCGAGCAGCGCAAAAAGATGGTCGACAACATGCCCTATGGCAAGATCGTTCAAACGGGTCAAAAGTGGTACAAAATCCTCAATGATATTCCGGCTTCGGTATGGTTTGCGGCCGCGCACTTTGCCTTATGTAATGACAAAGCGCTTGCGGGTTTAACGCAAAAAGAGCTCAAGAAGCTCTTACGCATTTTGATTTTCCACTTAGACATGCAACGTGCTGCGCTTGAGACAAAGGCAAAACTCAGTACCAAGGAGAAGGCACAGCTTGCTGCGCTAAAATTGGCACTCAAGAAATTTGAGGAGCTTTTGGACAATTGGGATGATTTGGGCACCGCAGACAAGGCGCGTCAGGCGATTGTAAAGCTGAAAGCGTTTCTGAAAGAAAGCGCCGCAGAAGCATACGAAATGCTCAAAGATGCGTTGGGTGCATTGGCCTATCTTCCAATGATTTCTGCGTCAGCATTATGGGCCGGTGCGCATTTTGCTGCTTGTAACAACAAGTATCTTGCGGATCTTTCTACAGAAGAATTGCGCCAGGTACTAATTCTCTTTCATTCGCTCTTACTAGAGCAAATTGGCGAACTTGAAGCAAAAGATAGCCTGTCGACCGCGGAAAAGGCAAAACTTGCGGCCCTGAAAAAAGCAGCAAAAAAGACCGGAGAGGCCCTCGACAATTGGAACAGTGCCGTAGGTGCAGCTGCGATCAGAAAGCTGCTTGATGGGTTAAAGGCCTACATCAAAAAGAATGCACCACAGGCATTAGCGGCGCTGGCCGCGAAACTGAAAAAGTACGCTGTTTCTAGTCTTTCAAAAATAAAACCGCCGCGCTTCTTGGTTAGCTTCCTTATCCAGCAAATCCTGAAACGCATACTTGAAAAAGAGGTGTTCAAGCGAATTTGGGGACCCGTTAGTCTCATCATCAGTCTGATAGATTTGACGCAAACTGGATTGGTTGCCGACGATATCAACGATTTGGACAAGATGATTGCGCGTGTGCGCTGGCAACTGGCGGAACTGCTGGCAGATATTCCAGATCTCGGTTTTCCAAAAGACGGCAGTGATGTTGGAAAAAGCGAGCTCACCATCCCAAAAACTCGCTGCAAGCGGATAAAATCCATCTCACTATCTGCTTCAGCAGACTGCGTTACCAAAACTGGCGACAGTTTTAAGTGGAAGATGGATTGCCCCATAAAGGTGCTGGATGGCGATAAGCTGGTGGACGAGCTTGTGGTCCCGCACAAGGATTTTGCAAAAGACAAGGACGGAAACTGCGTCGTGCCTTATGCGCTGAAACTGAAAAGCCCATGTTTTGACGGCGCAACGATTTGTTATGTCAGTTTGCGTGTGACCATAACCTATACAGATGGAAGCACTTCAACGACTGAGATGATTGTGCGCGCTAAGAAGTTCTAGCATTGTTGGCGGGCCTAAACGGCCCGCCAGTTTTGCTTTACCCAAGCAACAGGCTTGGAAGCCAGAGCACAATGCCTGGGAAGGCAATGAGCACGGCGATGGTGATCGCATCCGCCACAAAGAATGGTGATGCACCACGGAACACATCTTGCACCGAAATGTCTGAGCGAACGCCAGCCACAACGAAGCAATTGAGCCCAATGGGCGGGGTGATGAGACAGAGCTCTGCCATTTTTACTACGATAATGCCGAACCAAATCGCGCAGCCCCATCCACTCATGCCAAAGGCACTTTCAGCCGCTGTGACATCCATGCCGCCATTCAAGGCGATGACCGCCGGGAACACCACGGGCAGCGTTAGCAGCAACATGCCAATCGCGTCCATGAACATGCCCAATATGGCATAGGCCAATAGAATGCAGATCAGTGTGATCATTGGATGTTGATCGAGTGAGGTCACCCAATCTGAGAAGGCGCCGGGCAGGTCGGCAAAGCCCAAGAAACGCACAAAGATCAACACGCCCCAAATGATGGTGAAAATCATCACCGCCAATTTGGCTGTTTCCATCAACGCGTCTTTGAATTGCGGCCACCGCATACCGTGGATCAATGCCATCACGAAAATCACAAATGCACCAATCGCGCCGCCTTCGGTTGGCGTACCCCAAGCGTCGCCGCCAAATGGGTTGTAGATGAAACAAATGATGATGATCACAACGAAAAAGATCGGGAAAGCGGGCGGCAAGCTTTTGAAACGCTCGCCCCAACTATAACCCTTTACCGGCGGGCCGAGGGTTTTGTTGAGCATGGCGAGCAAAACCACAAGTCCGCCATAGATCAACGCCGAAACCGCGCCCGGCAAGAAGCCAGCAAGCAGCAATGCACCAACATCTTGCTCCACGATGATCGCATAAATCACAAGGATAGCTGATGGTGGAATGAGCGATGCCAACGTGCCACCAGCGGCAACAACGCCCGCCGCGAAGCGCTTGTCATAGCCGATCTTCAGCATTTCTGGGATCGCGATGCGTGCAAACACGGCGGATGTTGCAACTGACGCACCAGACACCGCCGCAAAACCAGCGGTTGCAAAAACAGTGGCAACGCCCATGCCGCCCGGTAACCAGCCAACCCATCTCTTCGCCGCTTCAAACAGTGCCTTGGTGAGACCTGCATAGTAGGCGAGATAGCCGATGAGAATGAAGGTTGGAATGAGTGACAAGGCTTGCGATGCGACTTTTGAGTGCGGCACCTGACCTGCGGTTTTCGTGGCCACTGTGAGCGCCCAGAAAAATTGGTTCGGGTCATAGCCCTTTTTGGACCAAAATATCCAAATCAAACCCGTAAGGCCGGCAAGAGCAGCGGCAAACGCGACGCGCACGCCGATCACCACCATGATCAAGAGGAAAACGGTAACGGCAATGCCAATATCAATCGAGGTCATTGCTTGTCCTCCTCTAGTCCAGATACATGTTCCGCTTCGCGTGCCGCTTGCGTTGCGGCATCTTCAATTAGCGGCACGGCAACAGGCTCCAATGTGCCTGTGCGGATAGCGCGGCTATAGCCCCAAAGCTGCAGCGATAGGCGAATGCAGATGATGAAAAAGGCGATCGGCGCCAAAAGTTTGGCGGGCCACAACGGGATGCCGATATCCATTGATGAATCGCGGCTCCACATTGGGGATGAGAAATCGAAAGAACGCTCAAAATGCGCCCACGATCCCCATGTCAAAAGGATCATCAATAAAAGCATAACCAAGGTACTGGTAAATTCGGCGATCCAAAGCGGACGACCTTTGAGCTTGCCAATCAGAATATCCATACGGATATGACCGCCCAGGCGCTGCGTGTAAGCGATGCCGACAAATGCGATCAGGGGCATGGCCTGCTCGATCCAATCGACATAGCCCGGCAATGGCCGGCCCAAAAAGTTACGCCCGCCGACCGATGCCACGGCCATTAGCATAAGTGAAAAAACTGCGAGCCCACCAATCAACGCCAGTAAGCCCTCAAGCTTGAAAAGGCGTTGGTCGAGCCGAGACAGAAGACTGTTGTCTGTAAGTACAGAAGATGACCCTGCCATTTTACTCCCCCCCAAATGGAACGTGATGTCCCTTTATTAGAGTGTAGATAAAAATCACCCGGCGTCACGCAATTTGCGCGGCCGGGTGAAATTGTCGAGCGTTCTGACTAGTTAGCCAAAGTTGCAAGAACGAGATCTAGGAGCTCTTGCGCTGGCAAACCTTTTGCATTGTTGTCTTCAATCCACTGCTTGGCGATGCCACCAGCTGCAGAACGGAAGGCTGCAAGTTCTTCATCAGTGTAAGTGATGCGCGCAATGCCACGCTCATCAAGGGCAGGGCCCCATGCTTCCATTGTTGCGCCATTATAGTTTGAAACATAGTGCTCAAGCGCTTCTGGAATTGATGAAAGCAATGCGTCGCGGTGCGCATCTGACAATGAATTCAAAGCATCTGTGTTTGCAACAACAGGGCAGTTCACAGTGCCTGGGTTCAAGTTGGTGGTCCACCACTTGCCAGATTCAATTGTGCCGAATGACATGTGCGCGTGCGGTGCGAATGAAACCGCCTTCACAACGCCTGAATCAAGTGCCTGACGCACTTCTGTGGCTGACATTGAGTTTGGCACAGCGCCAACAGATTCCATCGCGCGGCCAATACCGCCTGTTGCACGAACAGTCATGCCTTCAAAATCAGCAACTGTTTTCGGCGCATCGCCCACACCCACAAAGTTATATTGTGGCAGCGGAGAAGGCATCAACAGTGTTGCGTTCCAACGGCCAAGATCTTTTTGTGTAGCAGGGTGATTGTAAACCGCCATTGAAGCAGCGATTTCTTGCTCAAGCGAGCTCACGCCCAAAAACGGCAATTCAAGAACCGTGATTGATGGGTTTTTATCCGCGTGATAACCCGCGCAGAACTGAGCCATTTCAAAAGCACCGATCGAAATACCATCTAGGTTTTCGCGGTTCTTTGAAAGACCGCCATAGGAAAGGTTTAGCGTAAATTCGCCACCTGTTTTTGCTGAAACCAACTCAGCAAGCTTTTCAACATGTTCTGTGAACGCGCGACGTTTGCCCCAAAGCGAAACGTTCCATTCAACAGCCATAGCTTCAGCAGCAAAGCCAAAGGTCAAACCGGCAGCAATGGCTACCTTTGCAAATTTCTTCATGATGTCCTCCCAAAAGAAATGAACACGAACCCCCAAAGGATCGAGTTGAGTTTATCCTAGTGATTGGTGTGCGCTTGCCTATGAGGAAAATTGCCTGCGGGTTTCCGCGTGCCTTGCGGATTTCCGCAGGGCAGTTTGAACGCTCAAACGAGGTCAGACTTGTTGAGATTAAGTTTGACGATCTTTTCGTTCAGCGTACGGCGGCCAATGCCCAACGTTTCCGCAACGTCGTCCATTTTGCCTTTGTGGTTGCGAATAGCTTTCGCAATCATTGTGCGTTCAAATGCAGCGACGGCTTCACGCAAGGTGGTTGGCACGTCGCTCATTTCGGCGGGGACACGCAATACATCTTGCACTGACGCTGTGCCGCGTCGTGACGCGAGGATGTAACGTTCGGCAACATTGCGAAGTTCACGCACATTGCCCGGCCAATCATAGGCAAACAATGTCGCCATATCTTCAGCTGAAATGTCCGGTACATCTGTTTCGTAAAGTTCCGCAAAGTTCTGCACAAAATGTTCAAACAATAGTGGCACATCGTCTGGACGCGTCCGCAAATTGGGCAGATCAATCACCACATTGGACAGACGGAAGAAAAGATCACGACGGAAAGTCCCGGTATCCACGGCTTGGTCCAAAGGTTCATTCGACGCTGAGACGATACGTACATCTACGGTTACGGGGCGGTCTGCACCCACGGGCAAAATTTCGCGCAGTTCAATCGCACGCAACAATTTGGCTTGCACGTCCAAGGCGCAGGTGCCAATTTCGTCCAGGAATAGCGTGCCGCCTTCAGCTTCGCGGAAAAGGCCTTGGCTAACGCCCGCTTCGCCAAATATGCGTTTTTCAAAACCTTCCGCTTCAATGGTTGCGCAGTTCACGGCAATAAAGGCGCCATTTGCACGATCAGAGAGATTATGCAGCGCGCGCGCAACCAACTCTTTGCCTGTCCCGGTCTCACCTAGGATCAGCGCAGCGGCGTTTGCGGAACTGAAATCAAGTACGCTCTCGCGCACATTTTTCAATGCGTCCGATTTGCCGAGCAAAACACGATCAAGTCCACTTAGGGTGGCGAGCTGTCTGCGCAGTCGCTCGGCATCTTTTGAAAGCTGAAACTTTTCCGCGGCGTTGCGCAAAATCGTTAGAAGGCGCGGTGGCTCGAATGGTTTTTCTAAGAAACTATACGCCCCATCGCGCATGGCTTGCACGGCCGTTGGAATATCGCCATGGGCAGAGATGAGTACAATCGGGATGTTCGCGGTGGTTGTTCTATCTTTTAAGAGATCAAGCCCGGAGCTTTTGGGCATCCGAACATCGGACAAAATTACGTCCGGCAAAAAGGCGGCAACCTTGTTTTCAATGTCAGTGGCCTCAGGGTGCGCTTCGACCTCCCACCCAGCGGCCTCGATAAGATGGATCAACGACTGCCGCATTTCCTTGTCGTCATCAATGACCAGTGCGCGATAGTGTTTTTCGGTCACTTTTGATCCCTCTCAACAGGCAATCGGACGACAAATTCTGCACCATCGTCCATATCATTGGCGCTCAGCGTTCCACCATGTTCGCGAATGATGTCGGCCGAAATTGCAAGCCCCAACCCCATGCCTTGACCTGAAGGTTTGCTGGTATGGAACGGTTCTTGTAACTGTTCGATAGTTTGCCCAGCAAGTCCATGCCCGCTGTCCTCGACAATGATCGTTAGCCAGTCTGTGTCGCTGCTCGCTTTGACAGAGATTTTTCTTTTCGCAGCTTCAGCCATCGCCGAAATGGCATTGCGGAAAAGGTTCACAAACACCTGCTCGAGGCGCTGGCGGTTGCCTCTGATAGGCGGTAAATTAATAGACAGATCTGTCTCAAATTCTACGCCTTCAGCATCAAGATTGTGCTGCGTGAGGCTTTTTGCGCCATTGATCACATCGTTTATGTGAAACTCCTCAGCGGATGGCTCAGCGGGACTCGAGAAGAACTTCAGTTCTTTCGTGATGTTTTCCATCCGCGCGACCAGAGCGGTCAACTTGTCCGGCAGTCCACCCGGTTTGTAATTGGGCGATATTTGTTCCGCTGCAAGGTAATTGCGCATGGCGGAAATCGGCTGTCCCAATTCGTGCGTTACCGATGCCGCAAGTTGCCCAAGCGCCGCTAGTTTTGAGGTGCGCTGCAACTCTGATTGCGTACGTTCAAGTCGCCGCTCCGCCGTTTTGCGTTCTTCAATTTCGACCAATAGCTTTCGCCGGTCGTCATATGACGCACGAAGGGCTTGGCGCAATTGGTTTGATCGAAACGTTTGAAATGCCACGGCAAGGCCAGCCAAAACGATGGCGCCCAAGACAATCACAAACCAGGTGCGCTGATAGATGTTGGCCATCGGCTCGATGTACCAAAGCGTCCAACCGCGCGCTTCGACCATTTTGTTTGAATAGAGATAGGTTGTGCCATCTAGCTGTACTTGGTTGTTGGGACCAGCTTGCCATGCCAGCGCCGTCAAATCTTGCTTGCCGAATTGTTGTTTGGCGGCGATTTCAGCGCGTTGCGTTTCACTCAGTGGCGAGATTGAGCGATAGCGCCAATCATCCGACGTAGCGAAGACGACAATGCCATCATTATTGGTCACCAAAATGTCGTCGCCCGTCGCTGCCCATGCGCCTGTTAGCTCGCTAAGTGCAACTTTGAGTGCCACCACGCCAATGGCATCGCCATCTGCATCTCGCACAGGATCACCGATGAAATAGCCGGGCTTGAACGTCGTCGCGCCAATCGCGAAAAACTCTCCGCGTTTTCCCGCCATTGCATCTTTAAAGTAGGGGCGGAAACCGTAGTTTTTGCCCAAGAAATTCACTTCATTTCGATAGTTAGATGCGGCAATCGTCCATCCATTGGCGTCCATCACATAAATGGCTTCGGCGTTTGACCTTTGCGCAAAATCTTCAAGTCGACCATTTAACCCCTCAACGCGTTTTTCTGCGAGCGCGCGAACAACGGCTGGGTCCTGCGCAACAATGAAGGGCAGGTGTTCCAACCGTTCAAGCGCGCTGATCAATGTCGATCGATAGAGCTGCGCGCGGCCTTCGGCGCGTTCTAGTGCGACCGAGGTAAACACATTAAGCGACGCAAAGAAGAGAGTGACAAAACCCGCCAAAACCAAAAGAGCGACAAGCGCAATGGAAGCCATTGTGCGTTTGCCAAGTCTTGGGTTTTGAACGGTTTCGAACAACGCAGTTCCTTCAAAAGTTCCTAAATGATCAAGCTTGAAAGCAGATCATTGTCGGTGATGT
>ENA-ORCV01000798-ORCV01000798.1-marine-metagenome-genome-assembly--contig:-NODE-798-length-14429-cov-2.616360_pt1 | contig 14429 bp, 12 predicted proteins | sample MGYA00237779_ERZ508509 | MGnify/ENA primary metagenome ERZ508509 (study PRJEB26180, sample SAMN06268772) | marine metagenome | isolation source: Bioluminescent Bay, La Paraguera, Puerto Rico | place... | reverse complement strand
ACCAGCGCGCGCGCCTGCGCCGCCGTGCCCGCCTCGCCCACCGTCGGCCCCGATCCGATCATCGCCGGATCGTCACCCGGCACGTCCGAGATCATCAGCGCCAGCATCCGCGCCGGGTGGGCGGCAGCGGCAAGCTGCCCGCCCTTGACCGAAGACAGGTGCTTGCGAATGAGGTTCATGTGGCCGATGGGCGCGCCCGAGGCCAGCAGGGCCGCGTTGACCGCGCGCTTGTCCTCCAGCGTCATGTCCCCCGCAGGCTGCACCAGCAGCGACGACGCTCCGCCCGAAATCAGCGCCAGCACCGTGTCGCCCTCACCCAACCCTTTCAAGAGGCTCAGCATCCGTTCGGTCGCCGCGCGTCCGGCCTCGTCCGGCACCGGGTGCGCCGCCTCGACGATCTCGACCCCCGCGCAGGGCCGGGCGTAGCCGTAGCGGGTGATCACCAGCCCCTCGCAAGGGCCCCAGACGGCCTCGACCGCCTCGGCCATGCGCGCGCTCGCCTTGCCCGCGCCCACGACCACCGCACGCCCTTCGGGGCGCGGTGGCAGATGCGCGGCGAGGCTGCGCATCGGATCGGCCGCGCGCACGGCCTCGTCAAAGAGACGGCGCAGCACGGCAAGCGGTTCGGTCATGGCACAGGGCCCTTTCGGAAAATCATTGCCCCGAGGGGGAAGGGAGGCGCGCGCCGGGCGGGCAGAGGGGCCCGGACGGTGCCCGCGCCCTGTCCAATATCGCGGAGGCGCGGTGCCTGTCCAGCCGCGCAGGGAGCCGCCATCCCCCTCACCCGATCAACTCGAAGCGCGTCACGTCCACCAGACCGCGGTCGGTGATCTTGAGTGCCGGGATGACCGGCAGCGCGAGAAAGGCCAGCTGCAGGAACGGCTCCTGCAGCCCCACGCCCAGCGATTTCGCCGCCGCGCGCAGCGCCTCCAGCCGGTCGCGCACCGCCTCGAACGGCTCGAGGCTCATCAGCCCCGCCACCGGCAGCGGCAGTTCGGCCAGCACGCGGCCCCGATGCGCCACCACGAAACCGCCCTCGATCTCGGCCATCCGGTTCACCGCCAGAGCCATGTCGTCATAATCCACGCCGACGCAGGCGATGTTGTGGTGATCGTGGCACACGGTCGAGGCGATGGCCCCCGATTCGAGGCCGAACCCGCGTACGAACCCGGTGGCGATATTGCCGTTTTTCCCGTGCCGCTCGACCACCGCGATGCGCGCCAGATCGCGGGCCGGGTCGGGGCGCTTGTCGCCGTCCTGCGGCGCGATCCGCTCTTGCAGATGCCCGGTCAGGATGCGGCCCTCGAGGATGCCGATCACGTCCGTTTCCGCCCGGTTGCCGGTGTGGCGGAAATCCTGCGGTGTCACGACGGGCGCCCTGACGGAATGGCGGCCCACGGGCGCGATCCCGGGGCGCGCGGCAAACGCCGCATCATCCGCCACCACACCGGCGCAGAGTACCAGCCGCGCGTCGCATGCCTCCAGCGATCCGACGGCCACGATATCCGCGCGCCGCCCCGGCGCGATCAGCCCCCGGTCGCGCAGCCCGAAGGCCTCGGCCCCCGAGAGCGACGCGGCGCGATAGGCCGCGAGCGGCGAGGCCCCCCGCGCGATCAGTCGCCGGATCATGTGATCTAGATGCCCCTCCTCGGCGATGTCGAGCGGGTTGCGGTCGTCGGTGCACAGGCACATGTAGGGCGCGGTGATGTCGGACAGAAGCGGGCTGAGCGCCTCGAGATCCTTGCTGACCGATCCCTCGCGGATCAGCACCCGCATGCCCCGTTGCAGCTTCTCCCGCGCCTCCCCGGCGGTCGTCGCCTCGTGCTCTGTGCGGATGCCGGCGGCGCAATAGGCATTCAGGTCGCGCCCCGATAGCTGCGGGCAATGCCCGTCCATGTGCCCCCCCTCGAAAAGCCGCAGCTTGGCCATCATGGCCGGGTCGCGATGGATCACGCCGGGATAGTTCATCACCTCCGCGAGCCCGATGCCCGAGGGGTGCCCCATCACCTCTTGCAGATCGTCCGCGCCGATCTCCGCCCCTGCCGTCTCCATGTCCGTGGAGGGCACGCAGGACGAGAGTTGCACGCGGATATCCATCAGCGTGTGCGCGCTCGCCTGCTGGAAATAGCGGATGCCGTCGAGGCCCAGCACGTTGGCGATCTCGTGCGGGTCGCAGATCGCGGTGGTGATGCCGCGCGGTGTCACGCAGCGGTCGAATTCCAGCGGCGTGACGAGGGAGCTTTCGATGTGCAGATGGGTGTCGATGAAGCCGGGCACGAGGGTGAGCCCCGCCACGTCGATTACCTCGCGTCCCTCGTACTCGGCACCGATGCCCACGACGGTGTCGCCGCAGATCGCCACGTCGCCCGCGATCATCGCGCCCGTCACGAGGTCAAAGACCTGCCCGCCCCGCAGCACGAGATCGGCGGGCGCGTCGCCCCTGCCTTGCGCGATCCGGTCCTCAAGCTGTGCCATGCGCCGCCCTCCGTTTGCCGCGCCCCACTGTCGCGCGGGACGGGGCGGGGGGCAAGGGCGGCGGGCCGGACGCGCGATCGCATGGCCTGTCGCGGACTCGTCCCGTCGATATCGTGGGACCCGAGCCGCGAGGCGAGATCAGGAGAATCTAAACCTTTCCTGAACGGACTCTTGTCAGGATTCCGTTTTTCTTCGTCCGCGACAGGCCAGCCGTGTCAGCGCCTCGAACCGCCTGTCACGCCGCCGCCTTCATCAGCCCCTCGTCGCGGACCTGCCGCTCCGCCTCGTCGAGCGAGCGCCACGCGCGCTCGATCAGCGTGTCGATCTCCTTCTTCGAGATCACCAGCGGCGGCGAGATGATCATGCGGTCGCCAACATGGCGCATCACCAGGTTGTTGGCAAAGCACCGCTCGCGGCAGATATAGCCCACCGTGCCCGGCTCCGAGGCGAATTTCGCCCGCGCGCCCTTGTCCGGCGTCAGCGCGAGCGAGCCCATCAGCCCCACGATCCGCGCCTCGCCCACCATCGGGTGCGCGGCGAGGCTCTCCCATTTTTCCTTCATGTAAGGCACGGTTTCCTCGGCGACGCGGGTCACGATCCCTTCCTCGTCGAGGATGCGCAGGTTCTCCAGCGCCACGGCGCAGGCGACGGGGTGCCCCGAATAGGTATAGCCGTGGTTGAACTCGCAGCCGTTCATCACCTCGGCCACCGCGTCCGACACGATCGAGCCGCCGATGGGCGCATAGCCCGACGACAGCCCCTTGGCGATGGTCATGATGTCCGGGCGGATGCCCATGGTCTGGCTGCCGAACCAGTTGCCGGTGCGTCCGAATCCGCAGATCACCTCGTCGGCGATCAACAGGATTCCGTACTTGTCGCAGATGCGCTGAATTTCCGGCCAGTAGCTGTCGGGCGGGATGATGACGCCGCCCGCGCCCTGCACCGGCTCGGCGATGAAGGCACCGACGCGGTGCGCGCCCAGTTCCTCGATCTTTTCCTCCAGTTGCCGCGCGCGGGCGAGGCCGAACGCGTCGGGGTCCATGTCGCCGCCCTCGGCATACCAGTGCGGCTGGTCGATATGGTGGATATCGGGGATGGGCATGCCCCCCTGCGCGTGCATCCCCGCCATGCCGCCCAGGCTGGCGCTGCCCATGGACGAGCCGTGATAGCCGTTCTTGCGCGCGATGATGATGGTGCGCTCGGGCTGGCCCTTTTCGGCCCAGTAGGTGCGCACCATGCGGATATTGGTGTCATTGGCCTCCGAGCCGGAGCCCGCGTAGAAGACGTGATTGAGATCGCCGGGGGCCAGTTCCGCCAGCCGGTTGGCCAGCGCGATGGCAGGGACGTGGCTGGTCTGGAAGAAGGTGTTGTAATAGGGCAGTTCGCGCATCTGCCGCGCCGCCACCTCGGCCAGTTCCTCGCGCCCGTAGCCGATATTGACGCACCACAGCCCCGCCATCGCGTCGAGGATCTCGTTGCCGTCGCTGTCGGTCAGCGTGACGCCGCGCGCGCGGGTGATGATGCGCGCACCCTTCTTGTTCAGCCCGTCGCCATGGGTGAAGGGGTGCATGTGATGCGCGGCGTCGAGCGCCTGCAATTCGGCGGTGGGCAGGTGGTTGGTGATCGCGGTCATGGCGGTCCCTTTCGGATCGGGGAATCGGGGATGCAGCCTGTCCGGCCGCTTGCCGCCAAGAATATGATCAAATTCCGGAGTGTCAATCGAATCAGTCGTCGCGGGGCTTGCGCGAGAGCGAGCGGCGCACCTGCTCCATTCCCTGCACCACGTCCTCGCGGATCGCCTGCGCCGCGGCCTCACCGTCGCCCGCGCGCATCGCCGCCAGCAGGTCCTTGTGACGGTCGGGCAGGCCCTCGGTGCCCACCCGCCCGCACACCACCCGCAGCGACGGGCCAAAGCGCAGCCACAGCCCGTCGGCCACATCCGTGAGGATCGGCGACGCCGCCAATTCATAGAGCGCGCGGTGAAAGCGGTAGTTGAGTTCGAGATAGCCGCGCATGTCGCCGCGCAGGATCGCCGCGTCGAGATCGTCGTCGATCGCGGTCAGCCGGGCAAGGTCGAAGGGCGTGACACGCTCGGTCGCGCGCCGCGCAAGATGGGGATCAAGCCATTGACGCGCATAGATCAATTCGCCGATATTGCCGGCGTCGAGCAGCGGCACCGAGACCCGCCGGTTGCCCTGGAATTCCAGCGCGCCCTCGGCGATGAGCCGCCGGATCGCCTCGCGCACCGGCGTCATCCCCGCGCCCAGCCGGTCGCACAGGCCCTGAATCGTCACCGCCTGCCCCGGCGCGAGATCGCCGAACAGCACCAGCGCCCGCAACTGGCGATAGATCGTCTCATGCGCCGGCAGGCGCGGTGCCGGGCCGGTCTGGCTGCCCGATTTCCGTGCGGTTCGCGATGTCACCCCGGCCCTCCCGATCGCTGTCCGAACTCATGGCTTGCGAGTTTAGCGGCTGCATGAAAACATTACCATATTGCCATCCGCGGCAGTTTTTGATCAAATACTGTCAGGGCAGGTAACATGCCGAACCAACGGGAGACCATCATGAAATACCTTATGCTGACCACCACGGCCGCGCTCGCGCTCGGCACCGCCGCCTCGGCGCAGGAGGTGCGGGTCTACAACTGGTCCGACTATATCGACGAGGAGTTGCTGACGCAGTTCGAAGAGGAAACCGGCCTCGACCTGATCTACGACGTGTTCGACAGCAACGAGGTGCTGGAGACCAAGATGCTCGCGGGCGGCTCGGGCTATGACGTGGTCGTGCCCTCGGGCACCTTCCTGCAACGCCAGATTCAGGCCGGCGCGTTCCAGAAGCTGGACAAGTCCAAGCTGCCCAATCTCGACAACATGTGGGACGTGGTGTCGAAGCGGACGGCGCAGTACGATCCCGGCAACGAGTATTCGATCAACTACATGTGGGGCACCACGGGCATCGGCGCGAATGTCGGCAAGGTGCAGGAAGTGCTGGGCGAGGATGCGCCGCTCGACAGTCTCGAACTGGTGCTGAACCCCGAGAACATGGAAAAGCTGGCCGAATGCGGCGTGCATTTCCTCGATGCGCCCGCCGAAATGATCCCGATGGCGCTGAAATACATCGGCGAGGACCCCGACAGCCACGACCCCGACGTGATCGCCAAGACCGAGCCGGTGCTGATGGCGGTGCGCCCGCATATCCAGAAATTCCACAGCAGCGAATACATCAACGCGCTGGCCAATGGCGATATCTGCGTGGCCGTCGGTTGGTCGGGTGACATCCTGCAGGCGCGCGACCGCGCGGCAGAGGCCGACAATGGCGTCGAGATCGTCTACAACGCGCCCAAGGAAGGCGCGCAGATGTGGTTCGACCAGATGGCGATTCCGGTCGATGCGCCCAACCCCGACGGCGCGCATACCTTCCTGAATTTCATCATGGATGCGAAGAACATGGCGGCGGCGTCGAACTATGTCTACTACGCCAACGGCAACAAGGCATCGCAGGAATACCTCGTGGAGGACGTGATCGGCGATCCGGCGATCTATCCGTCGCAGGAGGCGCTCGACAACCTCTTTACCACCCGCCTCTGGACCAAGATCAAGTCCGGCACCTGAGCCCGGCAGTCCGGCCCGCGCCCCCAACGGCGCGGGCCTTTTCATATCCATAAATGCCGGGGGCAGCATGGGGCAGACCGTCTTCGAGCCGTGGAACGATCCGGACGCGAAACCGCTGATCCAGTTCAAGGGCGTGACCAAGCGGTTCGGCGATTTCACCGCCATCGACAACCAGACATTCGACATCTACGAGCGCGAGTTCTTTGCCCTTCTCGGGCCCTCGGGCTGCGGCAAGACCACGATGATGCGCATGCTCGCCGGTTTCGAGGCCCCGACCGAGGGCACGATCCTGCTCGGCGGTCAGGATATCGCGCCGATCCCGCCCAACAAGCGCGCGGTCAACATGATGTTCCAGTCCTACGCGCTGTTTCCGCACCTCAGCGTCTGGGACAACATCGCCTTCGGCCTCAAGCGCGACCGCATGTCCAAGGACGCGATCGCCGCGCGGGTCGAGGAGATGCTCAAGCTCACGCGGCTCACGCAGTTCGCCCGCCGCAAGCCGCACCAGATTTCCGGCGGCCAGCGGCAGCGCGTGGCGCTCGCGCGCAGCCTCGCCAAGGCCCCCAAGCTGCTCCTGCTCGATGAGCCGCTCGGCGCGCTCGATGCCAAGCTGCGGCAGGCGACGCAGTTCGAGCTCATGGACATCCAGGAAAAGACCGGCACCACCTTCGTCATCGTCACCCACGACCAGGAAGAGGCGATGACCGTGGCCTCCCGCGTCGCGGTGATGGACAATGGCCGCATCGTGCAGGCCGATACCCCCGCCCGCATCTACGAGAACCCCACGACCACCTATGTCGCCGATTTCATCGGCGACGTGACCATCGTCACCGGGCGCGCGACCCGGTCGGGCGAGGGCTACGAGGTGCGCTATGCCGAGGGCGCGGCACCGATCTATTCGGCCTTCGACATCGACCTCGCCGAGGGCGACACCTGCCATATCGCGCTGCGCCCCGAGAAGGTGGCGATCAGCGCCGAGCGCCCCGAGGGCCGCCGCAACGCGGTGCAGGGCAAGATCATCGACATCGCCTATCTCGGCAATCTCTCGACCTATCATGTCGAGATCGCGGGCGGGCGGATGGTCAAGGCGCAGACGGCCAATACCCGCCGCCTGTCGCGCCGCGACTTCACCTGGGAAGACACAGTGTGGCTGTCGTGGACCGATACCGCCGCCGTGCTGCTGAGGGAGTGACGGGGATGCGCCGTCTCGCCCTGATCGCGCTGCCCTATGCCTGGCTGCTGGCGCTGTTTCTCGTCCCCTTCGGCATCGTGCTCAAGATCTCGCTGTCCGATATCGCGCTCGCCATCCCGCCCTATACCCCCACGCTCGATTTCTCCGGGGGATGGGCGGGGCTCAAGTCCTTCGTCTCGCAGCTCGATTTCGAGAATTTCGTCTTTCTGACCACGGATGATCTCTACTGGAAGGCCTACCTGTCATCGCTGCAGATCGCGGTGATCGCGACCTTTCTCACCCTGCTGGTCGGCTATCCCATCGCCTACGGCATGGCCAACGCGCCCGATCACTGGCGGGCCACCCTGATGATGCTGGTGATCCTGCCGTTCTGGACCTCGTTCCTCATACGGGTCTATTCGTGGATGGGCATTCTCTCGACCGAGGGCTATCTCAACCAGCTTCTGCTCTGGGCGGGGCTGATCTCCGAGCCGCTGACGATCCTCAACACGCCCGTCGCGGTCTATATCGGCATCGTCTACACCTACCTGCCCTTCATGATCCTGCCGATCTACTCGGCGCTCGAGCGGATGGACGGCTCGCTTCTCGAGGCGGCGGAGGACCTGGGCTGCTCGCGGCTGACCGCGTTCTGGCTGGTGACGGTGCCGCTGTCGAAGAACGGGATCGTCGCGGGCTGTTTCCTGGTCTTCATCCCGACCATCGGCGAGTTCGTGATCCCCTCGCTTCTGGGCGGGTCGCAGACGCTGATGATCGGCAAGGTGCTGTGGGAGGAATTCTTCAACAACCGCGACTGGCCGGTGGCGAGCGCGGTGGCGGTGGTGCTGCTTCTGATCCTGATCGTCCCGATCATCCTGTTCCAGCGCAACCAGCAGAAACAGCAGGAGGCAGAGGGATGAGGCCCGCGACGCATCCGAAATCTTCAAGAGATTTCGGTCCGATTTCTTTAGAAGAAATCGGATACCCGGAGGCACGCGCATGAGACGGCTCACATGGTTCAACGCCACCTCGCTCACGCTCGGCTTCGCGTTTCTCTACCTGCCGATGCTGATCCTCATCATCTACAGCTTCAACGAATCGAAGCTGGTGACGGTCTGGGCCGGGTTCTCGACCAAATGGTATGGCGAATTGCTGCGCGACGAGGCGTTCATAGACGCCGCCCTCGTGACGCTGCGCGTGGCGGTGGTGTCCTCGACCATCGCCACGGTTCTGGGCACCATGGCGGCGCTGGTGCTCGTGCGCGCCGGGCGGTTTCCGGGGCGCACGCTGTTTTCCGGCATGATCTATGCGCCGCTCGTGATGCCCGAGGTGATCACCGGCCTGTCGCTCTTGCTCCTGTTCATCGGCATCGGCCTCGATCGCGGTATCCTCACGATCATCCTCGCGCACACCACCTTCTCGATGGCCTTCGTCGCGGTGGTGGTCTCGTCGCGGCTGATGACCTTCGACCGCTCGCTCGAGGAGGCGGCGCTCGATCTCGGCTGTTCACCGTTCGACGCCTTTCGCCTCGTCACGCTGCCGATCATCGCGCCCGCCGTGATCTCGGGATGGCTGCTGGCCTTTACCCTGTCGCTCGACGACCTCGTGATCGCGTCGTTCACCGCCGGTCCCTCGGCCACCACGCTTCCGATCAAGATCTGGTCCTCGATCCGGCTGGGCGTCAGCCCCGAGATCAACGCGCTCTCGACCATCATGATCGCCATCGTCGCGGTGGGTGTCATCACCGCCTCGCTCGTCACCAAGCGGGCCAGCCTGCGCCAACAGGCAGAGGAGCGCGCCGCGGCGCAACAGGCATGAGCCGCGTCTTTCCCGCGCATGCCTACGGGCCGGGTCCGCGCGCCGCCTGTTTCTGGGCCGAGACCGCGCACCCCCCGGATCATCCGCCCGCCGAGGGCGAGATCGCCTGCGACGTGGCGGTGATCGGTGCCGGGTTCACCGGGCTGTCGGCGGCGCTGCACCTGGCGGAAGCGGGCGCGGATGTGCGCGTGTTCGAGGCCGAATCGGTCGGCTGGGGGGCGTCGGGGCGCAATGGCGGGTTCTGCTGCCTTGGCGGGTCGGCGGCGTCGGACGCGATGCTCCGGCGGCTCCACGGCGAAGAGGCGCGCCGGGAATGGCGGCAGGGCGAAATGGCCGCCGTCGCGACGGTGCGTGCCCTGATCGACCGGTACGGGATCGCTGCCGACACCCATTCCGAGGGCGAGACGGTGCTGGCCCATACCCCGCGCGCCGCCGCAAGTCTCGAGGCCCGCGCCGCGCAGATCGAGGCGGATTACGGCGTCACCCCCACGCTCATCCCCGGCGAGGCCCTCGCACAGGCGGGCATGGGCGGGCCGTTCTACGGCGCGCTCACCACGCCCGTGGGTTTTGCGCTCAACCCGGTCAGATACGCGCTCGGCCTCGCCGATGCCGCCGGTCGCGCGGGCGCGCACCTCCATGCGCGTTCGCCGGTGACGGCGATCCGGCAAGAGGGCCGCTATCGCCTCGCCACCCCGGAGGCCAGCATCACCGCCCGCCGCCTGATCGTTGCCACGGGCGGCTATTCCTCGGACGACCTGCCGAGATGGCTGCGGGCGCGCTACCTGCCCACGCAGAGCAATGTCATCGTCACCCGGCCCCTCACCGAGGACGAGCGCGCGGCGCAAGGCTGGACGACGCGGCAGATGTGCTACGACGACCGCTTCTTCCTGCATTATTTCCGGCTGATGCCCGATAACCGGATGCTCTTCGGGATGCGCGGCGGGCTGTTTTCCTCGCCCCGGTTCGATGCGCGGATGCACCGCACGATCCGGCGGCATTTCGAGGCGATGCTCCCCGCATGGCGGCATGTCGAGACGCCGCACAGCTGGAACGGCCTTCTGTCGCTGGCGCCCGATCTGACGCCCTTTGCGGGCCCCATCCCCGACATGCCGGGGGCCTTCGCCGCGCTCAGCTATCACGGCAACGGCGTGGCGATGGCCAGCCATTCGGGCGCGATCCTTGCGGATCTCGCGCTTGGCCGCGCGGCGCGCCCGCTCTATCCGGATATCCTGCGCAAGCCGCCGCGGCGCTGGCCGCTGGGACGCTTGCGCCGGGCGATGATGTGGCCGCCCTATGCCCTTGCCACCCTGCGCGGCGATTGATCCGGCTCAGCCTGGCCCGATCATGAAACAGGTCATCTTGCGCGCGTGCAGACGCCGACAGGCGGTATCGGCGGCGTCGCGCGTCATGCCCATGAAATTCGCGTCGAACCCGGTCGGACGCCGCACCACCTTGCGCAGGCTTCCGTCGAGGGTCGACAGCTCGCTCAGCGCGGTCTGCAACAACACCTGCCGCGCCTCGAACTCGTTGGGATAGCGCCCGACATTCACGCCCCAGTGCCGGCCATCCGAGGTCGAGACGCGGGTGACGACCTCGGGTTCCGGCTCTGCCGAGCCCGCGGCGGCGAGCGCGGTTTCCTCCGTGGCGGCAAGCACCGTTTCGGGCCGCGTTTCGGGGCGCAGCGCGGGGACGTCTGCGGCCTGCGCGACCTCGGTCGCAGCGGCCTCGGCTGCGTCGCGCACGGCGCGTTCGATCTGCCCCGCATCCGCGATCATCGCGGGCGCGACAGGCTCTGCACCGGGGCGCGGGCGCGGGCGCAGGCTCTTGCGCACGGCGGCGGCTGTGGCCAGACGCACGGTGCGCGCGGCATAGGTCGGGCGCTCCTCGCCCTCGGCGATGGTCACGGGCGCATGACCCAGCTTGCCCAGGTAGGGCGGTCGACCGGGCGTCACCAGCGCGACGCGGCGCTTGGCCTTCTGGAAGCCGAGATCGAGCAGCTTGGCCACCTGCGCATTGCGCGACGCGGTGGAATTGCCGCCGAAGACGGTGGCGATGATGCGTACGCCGCCGCGTTCGGCGCTGGCCGTCAGGTTGAACCCGGCCGCGCGGGTATAGCCGGTCTTGATCCCGTCCGCACCGCGATAGCTGCGCAGCATGTGCCGGTTGGTGTGGCTCACGCGCTTGACCCCGGCATCGGCAGTGATCCGCGAGAACAGGTTGTAATACTCGGGGTAGTCGTACAGCACATGCCGTCCGAGAATCGTCATGTCGCGGGCGGTGGACAGGTGCCCGCTCTCGGTCAGGCCATGGGCATTCTTGAAGGTGGTGCGGGTCATCCCCATCGCCTTGGCGGTGCGGTTCATGCGGCGGGCGAACCGTGCCTCGGACCCCTCGATCGCCTCTGCCAGCGCGGTGGCGGCATCGTTGGCCGATCGCACGGCGGCGGCGCGGATGAGATAGCGCAGCTTGATCCGCTGCCCCGGGCGCAGGCCCAGCTTGCTTGGCGGTTCGGCGGCGGCGTAGCGCGAGATGGTCACCAGGTCGTCAAGCCCGATCTCGCCGTTCTCCACCGCCTCGAACACGATGTAGAGCGTCATCATCTTGGTCAGGGAGGCGGGATGGAGCCGGGTATCGGCGTTCTCGGAATAGAGAACCTTGCCGTTGCGCGCGTCGATCACGTAGCCCGCATAGGGGGCCGCTGCCGCGCTCAGCGGCACGATCACAAGCATCCAGAACGCCGCAAGGGCGACAAGGCCCCACGTCAGTGAGGGACTGCCCCATGTCTTCATGGTTCCGCTCTTTTTCGTCTTGTTTCTGCCTCGTGGCGACGTTTGGTGCCGCGCATAATTGCATTAATTGTATCACATGAACTGCATCGTTTAAAGTATGAATTTACTTGAATAATTTCCGCCTCACCTGGTCTGCTCCCCCAGATGTGGTGGCCAGTCTGGCAGTCATGCCCATATCGGCGATACCCGGCAGGAGCGTGTCGCGCTGATGCGCATTCCGGCGACGCGGCCCGGCCGGTCGGTTGCGCCTGTCAGACGAGGCCGAAACCAGCTCCGGCTTGCGCGCGGCGGGCGTCAGCGGGATTGCTCGTGCTCGAAGCGCTGGCGCGCGACCGCCTCGTTGCGGTCGGCTTTCTGCTGGTCCGAAAGCGCCTTTTCGACATAGGCGAGATGAGCATCGACCGCAGCGCGCGCCGCCTCGGGATCGCGGGCCTGGATGGCGGCGTTGATCCGGCTGTGCTGTTCGAGAAGCGCGCCGCGCGTGGTGCGCTGCTTGAACATCACCTGACGGTTGTAGAACACGCCCTCGCGCAGCAACTGGAACATCGAGCGCATGATATGCAGCATGATGACATTGTGGCTCGCCTCAATGATCGCCATGTGGAATTCCGCGTCGAGCCGCGCCTCGTCCGCCGGGTTGGTCTTCTTGTGGGCGGCTTCCATCTTGTCCATGACGGTCTGGATCACCCGAAGATCGGTATCCGAGGCAAGCCGCGCCGCACGGCAGGCCGCCAGCCCCTCGAGATCGCGGCGAAACCCGATATAGTCGAACACCGCCTCGTCGTGATCGGCAAAGAGACGGATGAGCGCGGGCGAAAACGCACTGCCCAGCACATCGGCCACGTAGATACCGGCCCCGGCCCTTGCCGTCAGCAGCCCCTTGTTCTGGAGGTCCGCCACCGCCTCGCGCAGCGACGGGCGCGACACGCCCAGCTTCTCGGCCAGTTCACGCTCGGCGGGCAGGCGCTCGCCGGGCCGCAGGATGCCGCGCAGGATCAGTTTCTCGATCTGCCGCGTCACCGCGGTCGAGAGCTTTTCCGGGGTCACTTTCTCGAACGGCATGTCATGGGTCCGAAGGGAAAACTGGTCAGATCATATGACCACGTCCCTCAGGCGGCAAGTGCCGCGACTCTGCGCTTTGTCTTTTCGCGGATTCGCCCCATGTTGAGGGCCGAAACGCAACGGAGCACATCATGGCCCAGTATCACAAGGATCCCGAGCGCGTCGCGGCGCTCAGCCCCGAGCAATACCGCGTCACGCAGAAGAACGGCACCGAGCGCCCCGGCACCGGTCAGTACCTGCACACCACCGAGCCGGGCATCTATGTCGATATCGTCTCGGGAGAGCCGCTCTTCGCCAGCGCCGACAAGTACGACGCGGGCTGCGGATGGCCAAGCTTTACCAAGCCCATCGCCCCCGCGCATGTCGTGGAAAGACACGATTTCACCCTCGGCATGATCCGCACCGAGGTCCGCAGCCGCGACGGCGACAGCCACCTCGGCCACGTCTTTCCCGACGGGCCGCGCGACCGGGGCGGCCTGCGCTATTGCATCAATTCCGCAAGCCTGCGATTCATCCCGCGTGACGAGATGGAGGCCGAGGGGTACGGTGCCTATCTCGACCAGGTGGAGGATGTGACATGAGCGAACGGGCGGTTCTGGCGGGCGGTTGTTTCTGGGGCATGCAGGACCTGATCCGCAAGCTGCCGGGCGTGATCTCGACCCGGGTGGGCTATAGCGGCGGCGATGTGCCCAATGCCACCTATCGCAATCACGGCACCCATGCCGAGGCGATCGAGATCGTCTTCGATCCGGCACGCATCAGCTATCGGCGGCTGCTGGAGTATTTCTTTCAGATCCACGATCCGACCACGCCCAACCGGCAGGGCAACGATATCGGGATGAGCTATCGCTCGGCGATCTACCATTGCTCCGAAGAGCAGCGCGCCGAGGCGCTGCGCACCATCGCCGATGTCGAGGCGAGCGGGCTGTGGCCCGGCAAGGTCGTGACCGAGGTGGAACCGGTTGGCGATTTCTGGGAGGCGGAGCCGGAGCACCAGGACTATCTCCAGCGCTTCCCGCAGGGCTATACTTGCCATTTCCCGCGCGCGGATTGGGTTCTGCCGCGAAGCACGGTCGAAACCGAAGGCTGAGCGGCAGGCACGCGCAGCCGGGCGCTCAGAGCACCTGCTGCGCGAGATCGACGAGGGCAGCGGCTGATTGCTCGCGGAAGACGTCGCGCGCACGCAGGAGCCGGGCACGCCCCTTGCGCCCCGCAAGCAGGCCGCGACCGAGATCGACCCGGGCGCGGTGAATGCCGTGCCCGCCATCGAAATCCCGCTCGAGCGCGTCATAGGCCTCGGCGGCCAGCCGCCGCGCCCGCAGACGCAGGCCCAGCGCCGCCGGCACCTCGCGCAGCGGCAACCGCGGCTGCGGCAGCGGCCCGGGCAAGAGCCCCGCCACCGTCAGGAAGGATTCGCCGCGCTTGATCAGGTATTGCTGGCGCAGCCCGTATTCGCAGCCCGCCCGGACCAGCCCGTCCGTGTGCTCGAGCGCGGCGAGCGCCTCG
>ENA-ORCV01000795-ORCV01000795.1-marine-metagenome-genome-assembly--contig:-NODE-795-length-14499-cov-3.956733_pt1 | contig 14499 bp, 12 predicted proteins | sample MGYA00237779_ERZ508509 | MGnify/ENA primary metagenome ERZ508509 (study PRJEB26180, sample SAMN06268772) | marine metagenome | isolation source: Bioluminescent Bay, La Paraguera, Puerto Rico | place... | reverse complement strand
TTCCCGAACGGGCGGCGGCGATCGAACGCCAGATCACCCGCGCCGCCGACGGCGTCGTCACTGGGGCGATCCATCCGATGGACGTCTCCGTCTCGGGCCGCGACATCCACCTCTCCGGGACCGCCGACAGCGACACGGAACTGGCAAGCCTGATCGCCTCGCTCGACGCGATCGACGGGCGGCGGGTCGTCACCACCGAAGACGTGACCATTCTGCCCCTCGCCGATCCCTACGAGACCGCGCTCATCAAGGCCGCCGACGGCACGCTCGCGCTCACCGGCACGGCGCCCAGCACGGCGCAGGCCGAGGTGGCGCTGAACGGCGGTGTCTTCGGCGCCGAGGCCCTGCCGCTCGCCTCCGGGGCGCCGGCGTCCGCCCAGGACGCACCGTCTCTGGCCGAACGCGCCGCCCGGCTGCAGGCGCGCGTCGCGCTCGCCGAGGGCCTGCGCGCCATCCGCCGCGTCCAGAACGCCTATGCCCACTATATCCAGTTCGGCCTGTGGGACCGGGCCGCCGCCCTGTTCGCGCCGGACGCCCTGATGCGGGACCGCAATGGCGCGGCGGTGGGCCGGGCGGAGATCGCCGCCCATCTGCGCGCCGCGGCCGGCGGCCATGACGGCCTGGCGGAGGGTCAGCTCAACGCCGCGATGGTGATGTCCCCGGTCCTCAACATCTCCGCCAACGGCGTGCGCGGCTATGGCCGCTGGCACGAGGTCGCCATGCTGCGCCAGCCGGGCGACGAGGCGCGCTGGTCCGGCGGCATCTATGAAAACGAATACGTCCTGCAGGACGGCGTCTGGATGATCGCGTTCTCCAATTATTACGGCCGGTTCGAAGGCTCCTATTCCCAGGGCTGGCGCAACACGCCCAATGGCGGGGAGATCGTTCCCTTCCACTACGACCCGCGAAAGGCCGGCACGCCGGTCCCCGCGCCCGCATCTGTAACCCCGATGGAAGACGCCGATATCGGCGCCGCGCTCGCCGGCCTGATCCCCCGCATCGGCCGGCTGAACGACGAGGCGGAGATCCGCAATCTCCAGAACGCCTACGGCTATTATGTCGACCGCAAGATGTGGGACGACGTCGCCGACCTGTTCGCCGACTACGCCACCTTCCGGCGGGACAATGAGGGCGTCTATGTCGGGCGCGCCAGCATCCGCAGGGGGCTGGAGCGGTTCGGCCCTCCCGGCCTGCAATGGGGGGAGCTGAACGACCATATCCAGATCCAGTCCGTCATCTCGGTCGCCCCGGACGGGGTCAGCGCCACCGCGCGCGGGGTGGAGCTCGGCATGGTCGGCGCGGACAACGCGACCGGAGCCTGGTCGCTCTCCATCTTCGAGAACGCCTACAGGAAAGAGGGCGGCGTCTGGAGGATCGCCGCCATGCGCATCTTCCCGCATATGAAGGCCGACTCCGCCAAAGGCTGGGCGAACGCCGCGATGGGCCCGGACGGGCCCAGCGCCGAGTTCCCGCCCGACCGTCTCCCCGCCCGGCAGGTCGGCGCCTATCCCGGCGTCTTTGTCCCGCCCTTCAGCTTCACCGACCCCGGCGCGCCTCACCCCGCACTGGAAGAAGCCGCCACCGCGCCGGACGATCTGGACGGCGCGATGGCGGAGGCCGAGCGGCGCCTTGCCGTCGCCATCGCCTATGACGGGGCGGAAAACGTCTCCAACGCCTATGGCTATTACATCGACGAGTTCCAGTGGGACGACACCGCCGACGTCTTCTCGGAGAACGGCTACAAGGAGCTGTCCTATGTCGGCGCCTATGTCGGGCGGGAGCGCGTGCGCGAATCCCTGAAATACCGCTACGGCCTCGGCGGGCGGTTCGGCTCCGGCATGACGCTGCACCAGAAGGTCCAGCCCGTCGTCACCGTCGCCCCGGACGGCCAGTCCGCCCGCATCCGCGAGCGCCTGCTGCAGATGAACTCCAGCGAGACCGGGCCCGGCTCCTATATCGGCGGGATTTACGAGAACGACATGGTGCTGGAGGACGGAGTCTGGAAGATCGCCGGCATGGACCTCGATTATGTCTGGCTCGGAAACTATTTCGGCGGCTGGACCGGCATCGATGCGGAGGCCAATTCCCGCTTCGCCCCCTCCCCCGAATTCCTGGAGGCGCTGCCGCCCGACCGGCCGCTGCGCGGCGTCGTCTACGCCCCCTTCCCGGAGATCGCGCCGATGGGCTTCCACTATGTGAACCCCGTCAGCGGCCGCGCCCCGGCGGTCCTGCTCGCCGCGCCCTAGAGCGCGGCGGCAGGCCCGTCTTGCGCATGTCTCCCGACTTGCGCACAAGCACCGGCCATGGACGGCCAGCCGACCGACGCCAAAGACCGCACTCTGCCCGACAGCGTCGCCAAGGGGCTGGTGGAGCGCGCGCCGTCGAAACTGCGCCCCTATATGCGGCTCGCCCGCTGGGACCGGCCCGTGGGCGCCTGGCTGCTGGCCATTCCGGGCCTGTGCGGCGTGGCGCTGGCGGGAATCCGCACCGGCTATGCCTGGTCGGACCCGATCCTGCTGGTGCTCATTTTCATCGGCGCCTTCGCCATGCGCGGCGCCGGCTGCACCTATAACGACATCGTCGACGCGGACCTGGACCGCCGGGTGACCCGCACCGCCGACCGCCCGGTGGCCAGCGGCGCGGTCTCGCTGAACGACGCCTGGTTCTTCGTCGCGCTGCAATGCGTGGCCGGGCTGATCGTGCTGCTCCTGCTGCCGCGCATGGCCCAGCTCATCGCGCTCGCCTCGATCCCGCTGGTGGCGATCTATCCCTTCATGAAGCGGATCACCTGGTGGCCTCAGCTCTTTCTCGGCATCACGTTCAACTGGCCGCTTCTGGTCGGCTACGCCGCCGGCGGCGGGCGGATCGACGGTCCGGCCATCCTTCTCTATGCCGGCCTGATCCTGTGGACGCTGGGCTATGACACGATCTACGCCCTGCAGGACCGGGAGGACGACGCCCTGGCCGGCGTGAAGTCCAGCGCCCGCGCCCTTGGCTCCCGCGCGCGGGAAGGCGTCGCTTTGTTCTATGGCGCGTCGGCCGCGCTGGCCGCCTGGGCCGGGGCGGCCGCCGCCGGCCCCTGGGGCGCGGCGGCCGCGCTCGGCTACGCCGCGCATCTGTCCTGGCAGGCCCACCGCCTCCGCCCCGACGACTCCGGCGTCTGCCTGCGCCTGTTCCGCGCCAACCGCTCCGCCGGGCTTCTGCTGTTCGCCGGGCTGGTCGCCGCGGGCCTCGCCGCATCGGTCCTGAACGGCCGGCCGCTGATTGCCGGTTTCGGATAGCAAAGGACCGGTTGACGGCCCGCGGGCTTCGCGTCTCACTACGCCTCCTTTCGGGAGACGCTCGATGCATGCCCGCATCCTGACCTGCGCCTTCGCCGCGCTGCTCGGCCTCACCGCCTGCGACGCCGGCGGCGGCGGCTCCGGCGCGGAAAACGCCCCGGCCGACGGCGCCGGCCTGGACCTGGAAATCGCCTACCGCACGCTGGATAACGGCCTGAAGGTCGTGGTCGCGCCCATCCACAGCGCGCCCCTCGTCGCGGTCGGCGTCTATTACAATGTCGGCTTCCGGCTGGAGCCGATGGGCCGCACCGGCTTCGCCCATCTGTTCGAGCATCTGATGTTCACCGGCAGCCGCCATCTGCCGCGCGGCGAATTCGACCGGCTGATCGAGGGCTCGGGCGGCCTCAATAACGGCTCCACCGCCTTCGACGTGACGTCATATTACGAGGCCGTGCCCTCCAGCGCCTTGGAGGCGGTGCTGTGGGCGGAGGCCGACCGCATGGCCTTCCCCGACATCACGGAGGAGACGCTGACCCAGCAGAAGGGCGTCGTCGCCAACGAGGTAAAGGTGAACGTCCTGAACCAGCCCTATGGCGGCTTCCCCTGGCTCGACATGCCCCAGGTCGCCAACCAGAACTGGTACAACGCGCATAATTTCTACGGCGAACTCGAAGAGATCGAATCCGCCACGCTGGAAGAGGCCGCCGACTTCCACGCCCGCTATTACAGCCCCGCCAACGCCGTGCTCGTGGTCGCCGGCGACGCCGACCCGGATCAGGTCTTCGACTGGGCCGCGCAATATTTCGGCCCCATCCCGTCTCTGCCCGCCCCGGCCTTGCCGGACATTTCCGAGCCGCGTCAGGAGGTGGAGAAGACAGAGACCCGCACCGACCCGCTGGCGCCTCAGCCCGCGCTCGCCTTCGCCTATCACGTCCCCGAACGCGGTACGGACGAATGGTACGCCTTCGCCCTGATCCACGAGATGATGGCCGGCGGCGACGATTCCCGCCTCTATCGCGCGCTGGTTCAGGACGGCGGCTACGCGTCGGAGATCTTCGGCGGGATCAACATGATGGGCCCGCTCTTCGCCTATCAGGGACCGATGCTGTGGACCGTCGCCCTGATCCATGACGACGCCGGCCAGCGCAGCGCCATCATGAACGACGCCAGCGCGCAGATCGAAGCCCTGCGCACAGCTCCCGTCGACCCGGCGGAGCTGGAGCGCGCGCGCACCAAGCTGCTGTCCGGCCTCTACGACACGCTGGACGACGCCACGCGCATCAGCATCACCGAATTGCTGGCCGCCTTCGCGATGTTCGACGACGACCCGCAGCGCATCCACGAACTGGAGGCGCGCTTCGCCGCCGTCACGCCAGACCTGGTCCAGCAGGTGGCGCAGGACTATCTGCGTCCCACCAACCGCACCGTGCTCTATATCGACGCCGGAGCCGCCCAATGACGCGCGCCCCGCTCGCCGCCGTGCTGGCTTTGACCTGCGCGCTTACCGCCCCCGCTTTCGCCCAGGACGAGGCTCCGGATTTGCGCCCCGACGATGGATCGGCCGCCGCCGCTGACGACGGCGCCTGGCTGGCGCAACGGCCGGAGGTCGGGGCGCCCGAGCCCTTCGACCCGCCCGCGACCGACGAGATCGTGCTGGATAACGGCCTCGCCATCACCTTCATCCCCTTCGGCCTGGCGCCGAAGACCGAGATCAGCGTCCAGATCCGCGTCGGCAATCTGAACGACGGCGAGGACATCTGGCTGGCGGACCTGACCGGCGACCTGATGGCCGAGGGCGCCGCCGGCATGGACGGCGCAGGCCTCGCACAAGCCGCGGCCGGCATGGGCGGTTCGCTGGACATCGGCGTCGGCATGCACACGACCGAAATCTCGATGTCCGTGCTGTCGGAAAATGCGGCGGAGGCCGCCGCCCTGCTGGGCGCGGTCGTCACCGCGCCGGCCCTGCCGGAAAGCGAGCTGCCGCGCATACGGGACAGCCTGGTGCGCGACCTCACCGTCGCGCTGGCCGATCCCGGCCCCCTCGCCCAGGCGATCTTCGCCGAGGCGCTGTACGGTCCGGACCATCCCTATGGCCGCATCTTCCCGTCGGAGGGACAGCTTTCCGCCTACACGCCCGAACAGGTGCGCGATTTCTACGCCGCCAATTACGGCGCGGCCCGCACCCATATCTATGTCGCCGGCCGCTATGACCGCGGCGCGGTCGAGGACGCGCTGCGTCAGGCCTTCGGGGACTGGGCCGCCGGGCCGCCGCCGCTGGACCTGCCGCCCGCCCCGCGCAGCGACCGGCGCGTCATCCTTCTGGACCGTCCGGGCGCGCCGCAATCCACCATTCTGCTCGGCCTGCCCACTTTCGGGCCGGACAATGCGCGCGATGTTCAGCTGCGCGTCGCCAACACAATCCTGGGCGGCGCCTTCACCAGCCGCATCACCCAGAATATCCGGGAGGACAAAGGCTATACCTACAGCCCGCGCTCCACGGTCACCCACAATATCGGCGACGGCTATTGGAGCTTCCGCGCCGACGTCACCACCGACGTCACCGGCGCGGCGCTGGAGGAAGTGTTCAAGGAGATCGAACGCCTGCGCACAGAGGCGCCGACGGAGGACGAGGCCGCGCGCACGCGCAATTACGCCGCCGGCGTCTATGTCATCCAGTCCGCCTCCCCCTCCGGCCTGATCGGCAAGCTCGCCTTCCGCGACCTGCACGGCCTGCCGGACGATTATGTGGAGGCCTTCGTGCCGGCCGTTCTCGCCGTCAGCGCCGAAGACATCCGCGCCGCCGCGCAGGACCTGCTGGACCCCGCGCGCATGGTGATGGTCGTGGTCGGCGATCTTGCCGAGATCCGGCCCCAGCTGGACAGCCTCGCCGCCATCGAGGGGGTCACGATCCAGCGCACCCGCCCGCCCGGCGCCCCGGCGCCGGACTGCACCGTCCAAATCTCCATCGGCGAGGCCCGGCTCTATGGCGCCTGCACCGAGGAGGCGCTGGCCGAGGCGCTGCTGACCCCCGCCGCCGTCCCGCCCGCCGATTCCGGACTGGAATGCGCGGTGGATGTCTCGGGATCTGAACCGGTCTATGACGGCTGCCTCAATCTCTCCGCCGCGGGGCTGGAGCTGCTGGCGGACGCCGCCCGCGCCGCCGCCCCGTGATCTAGGACTGCTCCGATGAGCCGAAAGGCCGCAAACGCGCTGCGCCGCGCCCATCCCGCCATGGAATGGGCGGTGAACACCGTGATGGCCAAGTCCGGCATGGTGAAGCTGGAGCCGCGCGACATCTCGCCCTACGAGGCGCTGTCGCGCGCCATCGTCTTCCAGCAGCTGTCCGGCAAGGCCGCCGCCACCATCCACGGACGCTTCCTGGAAATGTTCGGCGGCGACGCCGCGCCCGATCCGAAACGGCTGAAGCGCGCCACGCCGGAAAAGCTGCGCACCGCCGGCATCTCCCGCAACAAGGCGCTGGCGCTGAAGGATCTCGCCGCCAAGGTGATCGACGGCACGGTCCCCTCGCGGGAGGAATGCGACCGCACGCCGGACGACGAGTTGATCGCGCGCCTGTCCGCGGTGCGCGGCGTCGGCGAATGGACCGCCCAGATGTTCCTGCTGTTCACGCTCGCCCGGCCGGACATCTGGCCGGTCACCGATCTCGGCGTCCGCAAGGGCTGGACCCAGGCGGCGCAGACCGGCGTGTTGATCCCGCCGAAAGAGCTGGATGCCGTCGGCGCGGACTTCGCGCCCTGGCGCTCCTACGCCGCGCTCTATTTGTGGCGCATCGCCGACGAGGGCGTGGCGCCCTGACCCCGACCGCGTTGAGGCGGCGTCAGGCCGCGCGCGCCATTTCCGCCGCCGCGCCCTCGGCCCATTCGCGCATCGGCTTCATGTCCATCAGCGTCGCGACATAGTCGTCGATCACCGGATCGTTCGTCGCCCCTCGATAGGTCGTGAAGCGGGAGGCGACCGGCGCGAACATCGCGTCGGCGGCGCTGAACTGGCCGAACAGGAACGGCCCGCCCTGCCCGAACCGCTCGCGGCAGTCGCGCCAGATCGCGTCGATCCGCGCGATGTCGCGCTCCAGCGCCGGGGAGCCGTGCTCGGTCAGCCCGCGCGCGGTGAAATTCATCGGCCAGATATCGCGCAGCGTCTTGAAGCCCGAATGCATCTCCGCCGAGACCGAACGCGCCACCGCGCGCGCGGAGCGGTCCTGCGGCCACAGGCCCAGATCCGGGAACAGGTCGGCGACATGTTCGATGATCGCCAGCGAATCCCACACGATCAGGTCGCCCTCCATCAGACAGGGCACCAGACCGGTCGGCGACAGGCTCAGCAGATCGTCCTCGCCGCGCGGCGTTCCGGGCAGGACCACGCGCTCCTCGAACGGCAAATTCGCCGCCTTCAGCGCCAGCCAGGCGCGCAGCGACCAGGACGAGAAATTCTTCGATCCGATAATCAGGATACGCGTACGGCGGCTCGCCATGTCTCTCCGCCGGCTCCGCGCCGGCCCTCCCTCGGCCGCCCCTGCGGCCCCCGCTATCCTCGATTTGGCGCCCCCCGAAAGCAAGACGCGCAAATGTCACAACGCAGCCATTTCGTATCCGAAAGAAATGGTCTTCATGCGCGAAGGAAATTCCGGCAAGCTCGGCGAATCATGGCTATCGCACGCCCCGTCGACCGCCGCCTGTTCCTGCTTCTGGAACACGCGCGCAACCAGGTCTTCCGCCAGGCCAATAACGGCCTGCAAAAGGATCTGGGCGTCACCGCGCCCCAGGGCGCGGCGCTGTTTCACCTGCACCGCAAGGACGGCGCGCGGATGGGGGATCTGGCCTCGACTCTGGGCCTGAACGCCCCGGCGGTCAGCGGCCTGGTCGACCGGATGCGGGACTCGGGCCTGGTGGAGCGGCGGCGGGAGCCGGGCGACGCCCGCGCCGCGCGCGTCTATCTGACCGAATCCGGCCGCGCCCTGGCTGTTCAGGTCGCCGAACGGCTGCGCGCCTTCAACGACCATCTGGCCGACGGCTTCACCGAGGAGCAGATGGAGATCGTGTACGGGTTTCTGGCGGCGCTCGCCCGCCGGGGGCCGGAGGCGTGGGAGCTCCCCGCCGCCTGACGCTCCGTCCTAGCTGTTGGCGGCCAGCGGCAGCTGGTTTTCCGGGCGCATCAGCTTGGAGTCGTGCCACAGCTCGGCATAGGCCGGCGCGGACTCGGCGCACATCATGGCGATCAGCTTGCCGGTCGTCTCGGCGTCGCGGACGCTGGGATAGGGCGTGTTACGCACCCAGTCGTGCATGCCGCCGCGCCGTTCCGGCGCCAGCGTCAGGTCCGCCTCATAGGGCGCGAGCGCATAGATCGAGATGCTTTCCTGCCAATAGGCCCGCGACAGCATCCGGCAGAACGAGACCAGCCCGCCGCGCGCCGCCACGCAGGCCGCGTCCAGCGCGCCGCCGGTTTCCTGATCGCTGGGGCAGGACGCGGCGACAACCACGCCCGCGCCATTGGCGCGGAAATGCGGCTCCGCCGCGCGGCACAGATCGACCACCGCGGTCAGATTCACCTGGATCGCCCGGCGCCAGCTTTCCATCCACATCAGGTCGCCGCCATTCATGAAGCTCGGCTTGTAGATGCCGGACAGGTTCACCAGCCCGTCGATCCGGTGCGCGCGGTCCAGCGCGGCGTTCCACAGATTGATCGGGTGTTCGGGAATATGCAGATCGGCTTCGATCGTGTCCCCGGCCGGCAGGCCCAGATCCTTGGCCAGCGCGTCGCCGGAGCTATAAGCCGGCTCGTAATGCGCCAGAACGCGCGCGCCCGCTTCGCTGCAGGCCAGCGCGGCGGCGCGGCCGACCGGATGGTCGGCATGCGTCACAAGAATGGTTTTCCGGGACAATTTGGTCATTACAGCCATGGATTTGACGGCGCACGCGGGATGCTCCACCGGGCATCAAAAGCCGAAAGCCCAAAGATTCCGTGAATCGCCCCATAACCTGTTTACCGGCGGTGCGTCGTGATGGCGCGGCGGCTTTTCCCGCGCCGGGATTTGTCCGACACTGGCCCCACTCCGGCGCAGGGCGCCGCAGGCGAACGGTGGGCGGACATGGATGAATCGGTGCGGCATGAGGAAGAGGGCGGCCGCGGCCGCTTCTCGCTGGAAGCCGGCGGCGCGGAGGCGGAGCTGACCTATTCGCTCGCGGACGGTGTCATGTCGCTCAATCACACCTTTACCCCGCCGGCGATGCGCGGCCATGGCGTCGCCTCGCGCCTGATGCGCGCGGCCACCGCGCACGCCCGGGCGAACGGCCTGAAACTGCGCCCCGTCTGCTCCTACGCCGTCGCCTGGATGGGCCGGCATGGGGAGGAGCAGGACCTCCTCCAGAAAGCCTGACCCGGTGAGCGACAAGGACCGCAACGTGCTGGGCGGCCCGCTGGCGGACTGCTCGCATTCGCCGCGCACCGGCTTTTTCCGCGACGGCTGCTGCCGCACCGGGCCGCAGGACCACGGCCTGCATGTCGTCTGTGTGGAGGTCACGGCCGAATTCCTGGAATTCTCGCGCAACGCCGGAAACGACCTCTCCACACCCCGGCCGGAATTCGAATTCCCCGGCCTTGCGCCGGGCGACCGCTGGTGCCTCTGCGCCGAGCGCTGGCGGGAGGCCTACCGGGCCGGCGCCGCCCCGCATGTCGTCCTGGCCGCAACGGAAGAGTCGGCCCTGTCGGTCGTGCCGGTGGAGCAGCTGAAGGCCTTCGCGCTGGGCGCCAAACCCAACTGACGCCGCCCCGACGCGCGACGGATACGGGCGTCAATTTATGATTAAAACTCCTTTAAAAACTGCAACTTAACTTTAATCGCCCGGAACAGGCGCGCGAACGTCAGGTTGTTTCCCCCGCTAATCGCAGCGAATAGGAGACCCCTGATGCGCACAACGACACATAAGAACGTGCTTCTTCAGATTGCGTCCGTCGCCGCCCTGATCGGGGCGGGCGCGTGTTCGTCCGGTTCGTCCGGCGGGCTCAGTTTCGGTGAAAGCGACACACGGGCCGGCGGCGCCAGCGGCGCTTCGGCCGATGGCGGCGGCGCCGGCGGCGCCGACGGTTCGGTCGCGGACGGTTCGGCCAGCGGCGGCATCGACGGCGGCGGCGGCGCCGGCGGTTCCGGCGGGTCCGGGACGGATGTCGCGGGCGGCGGCGGTTCTGCCGGCGGCGGCGCGGACGGCGGCCTGACCCCGGCCAGTTCCGGCACGCTTCAGCGCATGCTCGACGGCGGCGATCCGCTCTTCGCCACCGGCAGCGCCCTGCTTCCGGGCGCCGAAGGCGCGCTGGACGACGCCGCCGCACAGGGCGACGCCCTGCTGGATCCGGCCGCCAAGGTCACGCTGGCCAGCGATCCGGTCGTCGGCTCGTCCGATCCGGCCAGCAGCCAGCTCGTCGGCGTCAGCGCCACCTCGGCCAATCCGGCCGAAGGCGATGTCGCCACCGTGAACGCGCTGGAAGGCGGCCAGGTCGTCAACACCCAGCTGGACGCAGAGCCGCTGGTGACCGCCGCCCAGGACGCGGGCGTGGACACCTCGCTGGCCGACAACCAGCAGATCGTCGCCGGCGACATCGACGACACCGCGATCGCGAGCGATCCGGCGCTGGTCGACGGTTCGGTTCTCACGGGCGAACCGGCCAATGGCGACCTTGCCGGCGTCAATGTCCTGACGGGCGACGACACTGTCTCCCTCCAGGTCGACGACCAGCAGATCGGCGTTCAGTAAGACCGGCTGAAATATTCGCGGGCGGCGGCGGGGCCGATCTCTCGCCGCCGCCCCGCGAAGGCCTTGAATTCGCCTGCGCATCTTCCGGTGCGCAGGCGTTTTTCATTTCGATTACAGATTTGCGTCGCCGCCAGACGCAGTGAAATCGGGGAACCCCCTGCCGGGGCCATGGTTAACCTTGTGCTAACCAACAACGCAGGGTGACAATCATGCCCCACGCATCGACTAAACATCTGATTCTTGGGTTCGTTTCCTGCGCCGCCCTGCTCGGGGCCAGCGCATGCTCGTCCGGATCGTCCGGCGGCCTCAGCTTCGGCGAAGGCGGCGGACTGGCCGGCGGCGCGGCCGGCGGCAGCGCCGACGCGGGCGGCTCCGGCGGGTCCGACGCCGTCGTCGACGCCGGCGACGGCTCCATCACCGGTTCGGGTTCCGGCGGCGCCGGGGCGTCCGGCGGCGCTTCGGGCGGTACGGACGTCGCGTCCAATGACGGCGGCGCTGCAGGCGGCGGAGCCGCCGGCGGCGGCGCGGCTGCGGGCGGCGGCGGCTCGGGCTCGGGCTCCGGCTCCGGCTCCGGCTCCGGCGGCGAGGGAACGCTGACCCCCACCAGCTCCGGCACGCTGACCCGCGTCGTGGATTCCGACGCGGCTGATCCCATCGTCACCGCCGGCAATGCGCTCCTTCCGGGCGCTGCGCCGATCGACGACGCGGCGGAGGACGGCGACGCGGTGCTCAGCCCCGCGGCCAAGGTCGTGGTGCTGGACGAGACGGCCCTGGGCAATGACGGGGCGGACAGCGACCAGCTCCTGGCCGTCAACGTCGCCTCGCAGGACGTCGCTTCCGGCGACCTCGCCACGGCGAACGTCGCCTCGGGCGGCGGCCTGGCCGGGGCGACCGTCGGCGACGACGCGCTGAACGACACGGTCGCCACGCTGCAGGCCCTGCCGAACAGCCAGCAGATCGTCAGCGCCTCGCTCGGCAATACGTCCGTGGGCGGGACGGAGCCGCTGGTCGGCGTCTCCGCCCTCTCCCCGACCCAGCAGACCGGCACGCTGGCGACGGTGGGCGCGGCCTCGGCCGGCAATACCGCCACGGCCTCGCTGGATTCCGGCGCCACGGGCGCGATCGCTCCGCTTCAGGACCCGCTTGAGGGCGTGGCCCCGGTCACGGCTGCGGTGGATGCCGCTGCGGGCAATGTCGCCACGGTCACCGCGCTGGATACGCCGAACGTCGCCACAGCCACGGTGACGGGCCAGACCCTGACCGGCGGCCAGCAGCTGCTGTCCGGCGCGGTCGACACGCTGACCCTGGGCGGCGAGCCCGCTCTGGTCGGCGCGGGCGTGGCCAGCCCGACCCAGCCCCAGGGCTCCGCCCTGACGGCCGGCGCTTTGACCGAAGGCGAAGCGGTGACGCTTCAGCTCGGCCAATAATTTCGTCCGGGCGTCTTCGTCCCGGCGAATATGCGTTAACGGGGATTCCGGTCCGGAATCCCCGTTTTCGTGTTCCGGGCAGGAAAATCGGGCCCCGGCGGCCGCATCGCGGCAAAATTAGCGTTAGCCGATTGCGCCAAAATTTACGCAACTTAAACGTGCGTATGAAAGATGACTTCAGTCAATGCTTCTTAGGGTTGCATTGTCGGGGTCGGGTAGGGCCGACCCTCTCATTGCACCGATAGGGGGCGCACATGGCGAATAATCGCACCAACGTACTTCTTCTCTCCGCCGCATCGGCGGTGGCTCTCGCCGCGGCCGGGTGTTCCTCCGGCTCCGGCGGACTCAGTTTCGGCTCCGCGGGCGCTTCGGGCGCCAGAAGCGGCGGCGGCATTTCCGACGGCTCGGTCAGCGGCGACACGGATTTCCTGGCTGACGGCTCCGGCGGCGGCCTGACCGGCTCCGACTCCGATTCCGATCTCGGCTCCACCGATGGCGGCCTGCAGACCGCGAATGTCGGCGATCTTCTGCCCGGCGGCGACGGCGATCCGGACTTTTCCGATGATCCGGACGATCCCGGCAATCCGGGCGATCCCGGCGACCCCGGCGACCCGGGCGATCCGGGCGATCCGGGCGATCCGGAGGGCGCCGATTCCGACGGCACGCTGGAGCGTCTGGCCGAAAATGAGGGCGAGCCCCTCTTCCTGGCCGGCAACGCGATCCTGCCCGGCGTCGACTGGGACCAGATGGTCGAGGATGGCGACGACCTTCTCAGCCCGCTGGCCAAGGTCGTCGTCGACGGCGACACCGAAATGGGCGAGGACGACGAAGAGTCCGATCAGATGATCGCCGTCAACCTGATAGACGGCGACGCCGAAGGTCAGCTCGCCACCCTGAACCTGACCGGAAGCAGCCAGCTGGTGAGCCTGGCCGCCGCGGGCTCCCCGCTGCGGACGCTGACCAGCGGCGTCATGGCGATGCAGCAGACCGGAATGGCCGCTGGCGGGACCCAGGCCAGCACGCTGACCAGCGCGCAGCAGCTTGTCGGGGCCAGCGTCGGGACCGCCACGGTCGGCGGCGCGGCGCCCACTGTCAGCCTCGCGGCGGCGTCTCCGACGTCCGCCTCGGGCAGTTCGCTGGCCGCCGGCGTGCTCAGCGGCGGTCAGACCGTCTCGCTGGCGACCGCCAATCCGACGCAATCGGCCGTGCAGAGCGCTGTGACCAGCACGACCGACGCGGCCCAGAGCGTGGCCAGCCTGCAGAACGTGGTGTCGGTGTCTTCGCCGACCTCCACGCTGGGCGGGACTTCGCCGCTGATCGGCGTCGGCGTCGGCGCCACGCAGCCGGCGACCGGAACGCTGGCCGCGGTGAATGTCGCCTCCGGCGACGATCTGGCCAGCATTTCGCTCGGCGACACCACGGTCGGCCTGGACGGCTCTGACCCGGTCGGCAGCCTGGCCGAAACCGTGCTCGCCCCGGCCCCGGTGACCGATCCGGTCGCTTTGCCGGACCTTAACACGTTGCCGGATACGACTTCGGTGGCGGACGTTACAGGCGCTTTGCAGGATCCGCTGGCCGGCGCGCCTGTGGTGTCCGAAGTGACAAGCGCGATCACGTCGCAGCCCGTGCCGAGCACCGATGAAATCGATCAGGTGATCGGCGGCCTTCTGGGCGGCGGCGGTCTCTTCTAACTCCAGGACCACGTAAAAAAGGGGATGCTGAGTATGAAATCGACGCCGACCGGATGGCCGGCCAGCATCCCCCCCGCCGTCCTGGCGTGGTGCGCGGCTCTGGCTTTGTCTCTTCAAGCCGGACCCGCCGCCGCGCAATTGCTCATCGACGAGGGCCGCGCGGACCGGGAGCAGGAAACCGAAACCGGCGCCCCGGCCGAAGAGCCGCCCAGCGCCCGCATCGTGGACGTGGAGGCCGACGCCGCCGGCGTGCCGCTGCGCGAGGTGCGGATCGAGGGCTCCAGCGCCCCGTCCGAACAATTCATTCCCATCTGGTCGCCCTTCACCGGCGAGC
>ENA-ORCV01000794-ORCV01000794.1-marine-metagenome-genome-assembly--contig:-NODE-794-length-14555-cov-2.944813_pt1 | contig 14555 bp, 13 predicted proteins | sample MGYA00237779_ERZ508509 | MGnify/ENA primary metagenome ERZ508509 (study PRJEB26180, sample SAMN06268772) | marine metagenome | isolation source: Bioluminescent Bay, La Paraguera, Puerto Rico | place... | reverse complement strand
GCTCTTCGGATTTGGCCCACACGATGAAGACATCGGCAAAGGGCGCGTTCGATATCCAGGTTTTGGCGCCGGACAACTTGTAACCATCGCCATCCTGCTTGGCGACCGTGCGCATACCGGCCGGGTCCGACCCGGCATCGGGCTCGGTTAGGCCGAAACAGCCGATTGATGCGCCGCTGGCGAGGGCAGGGAGGTATTTCTGTTTTTGCTCTTCCGAGCCATAGGCAAGGATCGGATACATCACGAGGCTGGACTGGACCGAAGCCATAGATCGATAGCCCGAATCCACCCGCTCCAGCTCGCGCGCGACAAGACCATAGGACACATAGTTTGCGTCCGCCCCGCCAAATTTTTCGGGCACGGTCACGCCCAGTAGGCCCGCTTCTCCCATGAGCGGGAAAAGCTCGCTGGCATCGGCTTCTTCCCGAAAATCCTCGATCACGCGTGGTTGCAGCACGTCCTGCGCAAATCCATGCGCCGTGTCGCGGATCAGACGTTCTTCCTCTCCCAGCTGGTTTTCCAGGTCGAGAGGGTCGGTCCAGTCGAAGGGCACCATTCCGGCCATCAAACAAGTCTCCTTTGAAACCGCTTTAGCGGCAACTCGGGAACTAGCCAATGGGGAATGCACCTAAATCAGGTGCGTCCGAACCGGTCTTCATATGCGCTGCGGTCGCCTGACGATAGGAGCTTCGCCTGCTCAACCCAATTGTCGCGCCTGATGCGGCCCTGGAAACGGCCAAGTTGCGCGTCGATCCGGTCGATCTCGGCATCGTCCCATGCGGCGATCTGGGCGAATGAGGTGATCCCCATCTCTGCCAAATGCGCTCTAAGCTTCGGCCCCAGACCCTTGATCAGCGAAAGGTCGTCAGCCCCGGCTGCAGTATCGGGCACTTGTTCGGAATCGGGTGACGCTATGGTTTCGGGTACCGGCTGGCCTCCCGTCGCGGTTTCCGCCATTCCGACCGGAGGCGCGTCGATCAGCGCCTGGTTGCGCCTCGCGGCCGTGTCGCCTTCATCCTTTGGCGCGAGTTCGACCTTGGTTTTGCGATTGGCAACAAAGATCCACCACGCCACAGCCAGGCCGATCACTAAAGCGGCTAAGAGCAAATACCAGTTTTCCTGCACGAGCTGCGCCATGCACATTCTCCAAGAGCGTTCTTAAACTATTCGCGGCCCCAGATGGCCCAACCGATCCCGATCCCGATCGCATAGGCGACCAGCAAGAGCACAAGCAGTTCGAGCCAGATGGGCATGAAAGTTCCTCTAAGGTGCTGGGGTAGGGCTTGGCAATGCGCCAGTCACGCTCTCAGCGTGGCCCCGGCGTATCGACAGGTGTGGGCAGGATAGGTTCGGTGGCGATCACCGAAAATTCGATCCTCCGGTTGGCCGGATCGGCGGGCTCCAGACCTTCAACGGGCATGCTTGATCCGACACCGCGTGTCCTTAGCCCGTCTGCCGGAATACCGCGCTCGATCAGCGCAGCACGTACGGCTTCAGCACGCTCGCGCGAAAGCGCCAGATTGCCGGGCTCGCCGCCCGAATTGTCGGTATGGCCGGTGATGGCAATGATACTGCCGAGGCAAGGGCGGAGCGCCGTTGCGACTTCGTCCACCAGCGGCGCGCTGGCACGGTCGATCCGCGAGGATCCCTCCTCGAAACGGATGGTGCGGGCGCGAAGCAGCGCCTGCACATCCTCCTGACAATGCAAGGGGCGGAGGACTTGGGCCGAGCTCTCGCTCAACATGTTGCCATCTGCCCAGCTTACTGCGCCAACCCCCGGAACCGCACCAACCGCACGAGCAATGCGCGCGCGCGTCGCATCGTTCATCGCTTCTCCGCCAGAGAGCAGAGGATGCCGGCTGGGCAGGCCGCCGGGTGTTTCGAACCGAGCTGTGACCCTGTTGTCGCCACCAGCCTCGGCAATCGCTTCTGTCGCTTGATCGGACAGCTTTCCGGCGAGGGCAGGCCCGCTAATCCGCCCACCCAGAATAGCGAGCATGAAGATGATGAATACGCCAAACGCCATGGCAATGCGGGGGCTACGCAGGAAATTCATCGGCTAGCGTTCCTTTCCTTGCCAAGTTTGCGGCTAAAAAGGACCCGGTCTTCGGGCCCAAAGCCACGGGTCCATATGATCCAACCATAGACGGCGAGAATGGCCGGAACGCCAAACAAAAGCTCCATCCATTCGGGCAGCAGGATGGCGAGATTGCCTACCACGACCGCAGCCGCGGTGGCCCAGACCAATGCCCAGCGCCAGCTGTTGATCTTCTCGTTCAGCAGGCGGCTGAGCATGACGGCCTTGACGATTGATGCCGTGCCCAGCGCCAGCATCAACGCACCTGCCGCGCCGGCGGCGCGGAAATAGTCTGCATTTTCAGGCAATCTGAAATCAAGCCGGTCGATCAGCATCATAAGGGCCACCGTAAGCACACCCTGCAGCGCGATCGTTCCAACCGACACCCACAAATTCTTCACACGCGCCATATAGATCAGCGCCGCTTCCGAAACGACGGCGGTAGCTGCCACGACCTCTGCTGCGAGCAGGAAGGCCAGTGCACCGGTGCCTGGCACGAATTCTCCCGCATCGCCGAACAGGCCCATCAGCGCCTCGCCCGGAATGCCCAGCGCGAGCGCGATGCCAAGCTGCATTGCAATGATCCAGAAGCCGACCTGACACACCTGGCGAGCGATCGCGGCGTAGTCTTTTTCCTTCAGCTTGGCGGTAATGACCGGGCCGAGGATGGGTTCGAAACTGGTCTTGAGCTTCTGCGGCAGGCTGGCGACCTGCTGTGCCATGTAATAGATGCCCACCGCGACCGGTCCGGCGAAAAAGCCGAGGATGAAAATGTCCAGACGCCTTGTGCCCCATTCGATGGCGTCGGCTGCTGCCAGGGGCAGCGCCCGCATCACCATGCCACCGATCCGGGCCGGGTGGGGTACCCAGTTCTTCGGCTGGCCATAGGTCCGGAAGAAGGGCCAAAGGCCCGCCGCGAGGCCCGCAAAGATGGAGGCGATATAGGCCATGGTCAGGCCTGCCACGCTGATCGCTGGAATAAAAAAGAACACACCTGCGAGGATGGATATGGTCCATGGTTCGACAATCGCGCGGGCGCGAACCGTGGTGCCGATATCGTATTTGTAAGCCTGTGCCGCCAGTACGATCTCGGTCAATGCGTAGCCGGGAATGGCCAGCACGATCCAGCGATCCCATTCGCTGCCCATACCGTTGGGAAACAGCGGGGCGGGATAGAAAAACAACAAGGTGGCGACGACACCGGAAATGACCAGCGCAACAAGCATGGAATCGGCGATCAGAGGGGCGTGATCCTCCTCGCAGTCGGTCAGGCGCTGTGCCAGCCCGCGTTTCTCACCAATCGAGCAGATCAGCGCAACCAGCTCCACAATGATCAGAGCGGACGCATAACGCCCGACACTTTCTGCGCCGTAGAGCTGTCCGGCGATAAAGAGGAAAGGAAGTCGTGCTAGCAGACGCAAGAGGAAGCCGAAAAAATTGGTCCGCCCGCCTTTGGCGAGGACAGCCATATCGGCTTCACCTTCCGGTGGCTTGGCGGTCTCCTCGCTCAAATGTCAGCACCCTCCGCCTTTAATGGCCGTGTAAGCATATGCTGGGCGACTTCGGACGCATCGGCGCCTTCGAGCAAGCGACAAACCGCCTCGACGATCGGCATGTCCACGTCGAGTTTCTTCGACAAACGGCAAAGGACAGGTGCCGTATGCGCGCCTTCGGCCACTGTCCGGCGATCCTGCATCAGATCCTGCGCGCTCTGGCCTTCGCCCAAAGCCTTGCCGAGAGAGAAATTGCGGCTCGAGGTGGAAGAGCAGGTGAGCACCAGGTCTCCCAACCCGCAAAGGCCTGCCAGCGTGTCGCGCTTTGCTCCCAGAGCCTCACCAAAACGCACCATTTCCATGTAGCCGCGGCTGATCAGCGCTGCACGGGCGTTCTGGCCGAGCTTGAGGCCATCTACCACGCCGCAGGCGATGGCGAGCACGTTCTTGACCGCGCCGCCAACTTCGGCGCCGATAAGATCGTCGGAATAATATGGGCGGAAAGTAGGTTTCGCGATGACCGGAGCGAGCCTGTCCCATTGTTCCAAGCCTCCACCGCAAGCAAGCGTAACTGCAGTCGGCAGGCCAGCTGCGACCTCATGCGCGAATGTCGGCCCTGAGAGCACGGCGATGCTGCTGGTCGGTGCGATATCGTCAGCCACATCGTGCATCATGCGCCCGGTGGTGGATTCGATGCCCTTGGAGCACAGCACCACATCTCGCGGCACTGTTGGCATTTGCCCCATCACTGCGCTCAGGTGCTGTGCAGGCGTGACCAGTAGCAGGATCTCCAGATCGGCCATTTCTGTGAGATTGCCCGTTGCGCGGATTGAAGGTGCCAGTTTGGAGGAAGGAAGGTAGAGCTCGTTCTTGTGGTCGCGATTGATCGCTTCGACCAGATCGGTCTCCAGCGCCCAGAGCAGGACGTCGCTGCCGTCGCTTGCCAACATCTGGGCGAGGGCGGTGCCCCATGCGCCCGCGCCGATTACGCCGATGCTTGCCTGACTCATGCTTTCACTCCTGCACCGCGCACGGGCTGCGCGTCGGGATCGAGAGGCCAGCGCGGGCGAGCCGAAACGTCAAGGGGGTCCGGCGCAATACCCACGGCCAGCCTTTCAATTCCCGCCCATGCGATCATGGCGGCGTTGTCCGTGCACAAGATTTGTGGCGGCGCGGTGAAAGGCAAGTCTCGGTCGGCGGCGAATGCTTCCAACGCGCTACGGATCGCTTTATTGGCAGCCACCCCACCGGCCACGACCAATGCGTTGACGGGCCCGATATCGGCGAAGGCGAAGCGCAACCGGTCGAGAATGCAATCCACGGCGGCCTGCTGGAAGCTCGCAGCAATGTCTGCCGCTGCATGCTCGCCACTTTCTTGTGCGCGCAGCACGGCACTCTTGAGCCCGGCGAAGGAGAAATGCGGCTCGCTGCTGCCGACAAGCGGGCGGGGGAGGAGAACGGCGCTTGCATCGCCTTGTGACGCTAGCTTTTCGACAGCGGGTCCTCCGGGATAGCCGAGGCCGAGTATCTTGGAGGTCTTGTCAAAGGCCTCGCCGAGCGCGTCATCGATCGTGGTGGCGAGGCGCTTGTATTGGCCGACGCCGTCGACGCGCAGGATCTGGCAATGGCCGCCCGAGACCAGCAGCAGGGCATAGGGGAATTGCAATGAGGCATCGGCGAGGCGCGGGCTGAGCGCATGGCCCTCAAGATGATTGATCGCCAGCAGCGGCTTGTCGCTCGCCATCGCCAACGCCTTGGCACTGACGAGGCCTACCATCACCCCGCCGATAAGGCCGGGGCCAGCGGTGGCGGCAATGGCGTCGCAATCGTCCAGAGACTTGCCCGCCTCTTGCAACACTTTATCGATCAGCGGAACCAGACGTTCGGCATGGGCGCGCGCAGCGATTTCGGGAACCACGCCACCGTAGGGCGCATGTTCGGCCTCCTGGCTGGCGATGACTTGCGCCAGAATGCGCCGCTCGCCATCCACCAAGGCGGCGGCGGTTTCGTCGCACGAACTCTCTATCCCAAGGACAATTGGCATCGTGCGGCTTCCACTGGACGCAAATCAACTCTAGGGCAAGCAGGCCTATGTTCGATCATGTGAAACTGAAGCTGGGAACGCGCAACTCGCCGCTGGCGATGGCGCAGGCGATAGAGGCGCGCAAGAGGCTGTGTGCCGCACATGGCTGGCAAGAGAAGCAGATCAAACTTGTCCCCGTTACTGCAAGTGGGGACAAGGTGCTTGACCGTCCACTGGCCGATATCGGCGGCAAAGCGCTGTGGACCAAGGAACTCGATCAATGGCTGGCCGATGGCGCTATCGACGCTGCCGTGCATTCGCTCAAAGATGTGGAAACGGTCCGTCCGGACTTCCTCGCCATCGCCGCCATCCTGCCGCGTGCCGACAAGGCTGATCGGCTGGTTGGTGCAAAGACCATCGCAGATCTCAAGCCAGGTGCCGTTATCGGCACCAGTGCTCCGCGCCGTGCAGCGCAATTATTGCATTTGCGACCCGACTGCCGCGTTGTGTCGCTGCGCGGGAACGTGGCCACCCGCCTTGCCAAACTCGAAGCGGGTGAAGTCGATGCAACATTTCTCGCCGCCGCGGGGCTGGAGCGGCTGAGGATGGGGGATGTAGGCTATCGGCTTGATCCTGATGCCTGGCTTCCTGCGCCTTCGCAGGGCGCGATTGCGATTGAATGCCGAAACGATGACGCGCGAACGCAGGAATGGATTGAAGATATCGACCACGCCCCCAGTCGCGCAGAAGTGATGGCAGAACGGAACTTGCTGGAGGCTTTGGGAGGTAGCTGTCATTCGGCGATAGCCGTCAACTGTAATTTGTTCGCGGGGCAATTGGTCATGCGCGCCGCATTGTTCAGCCCTGACGGTTCGGAAAAGGTCGAAGGCGAGGTGCATTTCACCGAGGACCACACCGAGGCCCCGGCAAGGCTCGCGGCGGATCTACTTTCCCGGTCCAGCGCAGCCATTCGCGATCATTTTGGCGCTTCGGCATGACGCCTATAGTGACGATCAGGCCCGAACCTGGGGCAAGTGCCACCGTCAAAGCTGGCCTGGAAAGCGGTATATTCGTCCAATCCTATCCACTGTCACGCATTGAGGCGTTGTCATGGGACGGTCCCGGTCCAGATTCTGTAGATGGCCTGCTGGTGGGTAGCAGCAATGCGATCCGCCATGCAGGAGAAGGATTGCAGGCCTATCTCGAAAAGCCCCTCTTTGCCGTGGGGGAAGCGACTGCCAATGTCGCCCGCGCCATGGGTTTCCACGTGGAGATGGTGGGCGAGGGCGGTCTGCAAGAGCTAGTAGAGGCGATTGGGGGTGTGCCGCTGCGCCTGCTTCGCCTTGCGGGCGAACGCAATGTGCCGCTGATGCTGCCGGAAGGAATCACTGTCGAGACACGGATTCTCTACAAGGTGCAAGACGAGCCTATGCCCGAGACGTTGTTGTCTGTCTTGGCTGATGGGGCAATCGTACTTCTTCATTCCGCCGGGGCTGCAGAACATTTTCGCGCAGAATGCACTCGACATGGCATCGATCTGTCGACCGTTCGCATCGCGGCCTTGGGGCCGCGCATAGCCGAAGCTGCAGGAGCGGGTTGGAGCGAAGTACGCTCTGCTCCACAACCCAGAGGAGGCATGCTGTTGGCCTTGGCCGCCGAGATGTGCCATTAAGGTGACACGAGGCAGAGGCGAGATGAACCGTCCAGCCGGGTCGCGAAGGATAGTATGGAAGAAGGTCGTTCCTTTGATGCACATGGCACACGCTACCAGGGTATGAGCACGCGTGCGCTGATCGGTGCCATTCTGGCGGCATTTCTGCTGGGCGGGGCGGCGGTCTTTTTTGCCACGGGCGGGCTGCAAAACGGCATTGGCAGCGTCTTCAATATCCGCAGCGATGACCCTGATCCGCAGACAACTGCTCCTGAAGATGTCGCGGACGAGGCAGCGGCACTCGCAATCGCAGAGCCTTCTCCCACACCGCAGGTTGATGTCGTGGCGCAAGAGGCCCGCGAGGCCGTCGAGCGTGTTGAACAGGTCGCCGAACAGACAGGCGGCATCGACCAGCGCGTGGCCGCGATGGAACAACGCCTGACGCGGCTGGACCTGCAATCGCAGGCAGCGGCGGGAAATGCCGCACGAGCGGAAGGCATGTTGATTGCTTTCGCTTCGCGTCGCGCAATTGAACGCGGTCAGCCCTTGGGCTTTTTGGAAGATCAGCTGCGCCTTCGCTTTGGCGATGCACGGCCCAATGCCGTGCAAACGATCCTAGCCGCGTCGCAGGACCCGGTCACGGTCGACCAGCTGATGGTGCGGCTCGACGGCATGGCTAATGATCTGACCGACGTGCCTGAAGGAGAGGGACTGTGGACCCGCTTTAAGCATGAATTCTCGCAGCTATTTGCGGTTCGCACCGATGATACTCCCTCGCCCGTGGCGGAAAGACGGCTGGAACGTGCGCGATCAAACCTGGAAATCGGCCGGGTCGAGGTGGCGATTGCCGAAGTGCGCGCCATGCCCAATGCCGCCGCGGCGCAGGATTGGCTTGTCGATGCGGAACGCTACGCGGCCGCCCAGCGCGCGCTGGAGGTGCTTGAGACCGCTGCTGTCCTCGAACCGCGCGAATTGCGCGATGCTGAAGGCGAGCGGGTGGAGCAGCCCAGCCCGGCGAACTGAGGCGGCGATCTAGCCCTTCAGCAATTCGGGCACATCGCCTGAAACGCCGCGCGCCTCATCCATGAAGAACTTCTTCAAGGGCGGTGTGCGCTGGACTATCCCCATGCCCAAGCGGCGAATCGCGCTGGGCAGCTTGCCTGGAATGCCGAACAGGCGGGTAAGGCCGTCGGTGGCAGACATAACCATCAGCGAGTCGAGCGCGCGCCAGTCCTCGTAACGCTTGAGGACCTGGGCATCGGCCAAGTCGAGGCCGAGACGGCCTGCTTCGCACAGAACCTCCACCAGAGCGCCAACATCGCGCAGGCCGAGATTGAGGCCCTGTCCGGCAATCGGGTGCATGCCATGCGCCGCATCGCCTACTAGCGCGAGCCGCTGTCCGGTGATCTTCACCGTATGCTGGAACGAGAGCGGGTAGGAGCTGACCGGTCCCTGCAATTCGATATCGCCCAAGACGCCATGCATGCGTTTGGCGACTTCGGCGGTGAAGGTCTCGCGCGGCATGGCCAGCACGCCCGCGGCATCCTTTTCCGCCACGGTCCAGACCAGCGCGCTGCAATGGCGACCTTGCTCGTCATCGAGCAGCGGCAGCAGGGCAAAGGGACCGGCGGGATAAAAGATTTCCCACGCCACATTGTCGTGTGGCCTGGTATGGGTGAGGCCCACAATCATCGCGCGGTGCGAATAGTCCCAATGCGCCATGGAGATGCCGGCTTCCTCGCGCGTTGGCGACATGCGGCCTTCGGCACCGACCATCAGCACGGCTTCGAGTACTGTACCGTCCGCCAGCGTGACGGAGACCGAATGCTCGCCGCGATGACGCTCGGTCACATCGGCCTTGAAGTGCCAGTCGATCAGGTCCTCGTCCTTAGCAGCTTCGAACAGCGCCAGGCGAAGGCGGCGATTGTGGAACATGCGACCGAGCGATCCTTCATGCGGTTCGGGCTGAAAGTCGAGCCGTCCGGGCTTCATCCCGTCGGTAACGGCGATGGAATCGATCGGGCAGCCGAAGGGCTCCAGCGCCTCGGCCAGGCCGATATTGGTGAAAAGGTTCCAGCTCGCCGTGGAAATGGCCGAGGCGCGGCCGTCAAAGCCGTCCGCCGTCAGCTCTGCCGGGTCTGCCCGGTCAACCACATGGCTGGAAATGCCCTTCTTCGCGGCGGCGAGGGCGAGGGTCATGCCCACCAGGCCGCCACCCAATATCAGGAGATCGCGCTTGTCGCTCATGGCCAAGCCTCCTAGATCGTGCGCCACGATGCGCGCAAGCCTCCTCATCTGTTTCCGCCTCATATTGGCATTTGTGCTGACGGCTCCCGCCATCGCCTTCGCGCAGGCGCGAGAGACCAACATCAAGGCCGAATTGGTGGCTGAGCATGCCCCCATTGCGGGCGAAGTGATGAATGTCGCCTTCCTCTTCAGCCCCGATGAAGGCTGGCACGGATACTGGTCCAATCCCGGAGACGCCGGTCTGGGCATGCAGCTGGAATGGGACCTGCCCGAAGGCTGGAGCGCGGGAGAGCCGCAATATCCGGTGCCGCAGCAGCTCGTCCTGCTTGGCCTGATGAACCATGTTTACGAAGGCGATTACGCGGTGCTTGTGCCGATCACCGTGCCCGAAGATGCGGTGATGACAGGCTGGGGGCCGATCCGCGTGAGGGCGGATTGGCTTGCCTGTACCGATGAAGTCTGTGTGCCCGAACAAGCGGTTCTGACTTTGCGCGTGCCGCAGGTGCAGCCAGATGAGAATCCCTTCGATCACTTTCGCGCTGCCCTGCCGCCACTGATCGACAGCATGGCGACATTCGAGCTGGAGGGTGACGCACTGCGCATAGGCATTCCGCTACCTGCCAGCATGGAGGTGGGGGAGCCGCATGTCTTCATCGAGCAGGACCGGATTACGGCGGACAAGCGCGTGGCCTATGCCGATCCACAGGCTTTCGGACGCGAAGGCGATTTGCTGGTTGCGCGTATTCCGCTGGCAGACCTGATCCTGCCTGAAAATTCCGACCTCGCTGCGTTCGATCCGCTAGCTAGGGTAAGTGGAATCCTTGCGTTTGGCGAAGAAGGGAACGGGATCAGTTTCGAGGCGGTTCCCGGTGAAGTGCCTTTTGTAGAAAGATTCACAGCGCCTGCTCCCGCCGAGTTCGCACCGTTATGGTCGCTGGTGCTGGCGGCATTGGTGGGCGGCTTGCTGCTCAATCTGATGCCATGCGTCTTTCCGATCCTCAGCCTCAAGGCGATGACGCTGGCACGAGCTGGTGAAAGCGAACAACAGGCCAAGCGCGAGGCGCTGGCCTATACGGCGGGCGTTGTACTGGCCTGCCTCGCCGTGGGTGCACTGCTGCTGGCGCTGCGCGCGGCGGGGCAGGAGATCGGCTGGGCCTTCCAGTTGCAGGAACCGATCGTGGTGGTGGCGCTCTTCGTAGTGGCTGTGGCCATTACGGCCAATTTCGCAGGCTTCTTTGAATTGCCGTCATTGGCGATCACGCGAGAGGGTGGCAATTCCTCGTCCTTCGCGACCGGCCTGTTGGCCGCATTCGTCGCGACACCCTGCACTGGTCCTTTCATGGCTGCGGCTCTGGGCGCGGCGCTGCTGCTTCCGACCCCGGCGGCTCTGCTGCTGTTTACGGCGCTGGGACTGGGCCTCGCACTGCCCTTCCTGCTGTTGGGCTTCGTGCCAGCCTTGCGCAGCCGCCTGCCCAGACCGGGTGCATGGATGGAGCGTTTCCGCAAGCTCTTGGCGATTCCCATGGGGCTAACCGCACTGGCGCTGTTGTGGCTGCTGGTGCAATTGGGTGGTCGCCAGTTCGCCATGATGGCGCTGGCCATGGTGGCTGGGCTGGTGCTAGGCCTGATCGTCACCGGACGCCTTCAGCGCAGGGGCAAGATGGCCTGGCCTGCCTTCGGATTGATCGCCGCGCCCTTCCTGGTACTGGGCGCATTCGCCCTCCCGGCGAGTTATTCAGATAGCGAGGTTTCGCAGGCGGAATCGATCCATGATCTCGTCAACTTCAGCGACGCCGCGCTGGCGGACGCACGCGCATCGGGCAGCCCTGTCTTCCTGTGGTTTACCGCCGACTGGTGCCTTACCTGCAAGGTGAATGAGAGCCTTGCCATCGAACGCGAAGCGACGCGCGATGCTTTCGAACAGGCGGGGGTCATCGCCATGCGCGGAGACTGGACGCGCAGAGATGCGGAGATCACGCGCTTCCTGACTGAGAACGGTGTCGCGGGAGTGCCACTCTACATCTGGTATCCGGCAGGTCGGGAGGGGGAGCAGCTACCGCAAATCCTCACGCCCGACATGCTGGTCGAGCGCGCCGAAGCATCAAGCGAATAATTTTCGTTCGCGTCGAGCGAAGTCGAGACGAGTTGGTGATGTGCTTCCGTCTCTCGAATTCGGTCGAGACGAACGGTGATAAGGACTTATTCCTCGACCTGAATTTGTTGTGTCAGCCCGCCCGTGCGGCACCAGTTCACGAACTCACCGGGAATGCGGCTGCCAGCGATCTCCAGCATGCCCCTGCCCGGCAGGGTGGCGGTGATATCGCGCGTACCAGTGAACACGTCGAGCATGGGATCATCGGCGGGCAATGTGCCTTCCCAACGCCATTCCCCCTCGCTCAACCTGGCATCGACAAGGAAGCGGCTACGCATGCCATTGCCGATCACGGGAAACAGGGCGGAAAGGCCCGGACGGGCCACAGCATGACGGATGATGGCCAGCTGCGGAGGCTCTTCGTCCAAGCGACAGGCGAGGCTCATCAGCGGCGGCTCATCCACATTGCCAAAGGCGATCGATTGGCCATCGTCGTCCACCGACCAGAAGGCCCGGCTGGTATCGGGCGATTGCATCATGACATCGGGTGCAGGAGCACTGGTTTCTACAATGCGCGGCGCGACAGGCTCGGCGGGCTTGCAGGCGGCGAGCAGTGCCACGGCTGCACAAGCGGCATATCTCCGCAAGAATATGTGAGGCGCCACTTGTCCCATGCAGCACGCCTAGTCATGCCGGGGCTTGCCGATCAAGAGACATTGGCCCAGCATGGTGCAAAGCTTGTGAAAAATCGGAGGAATGGATGAAGCCTCTTGCCAGTTTGATCGCCATTTGCGCCCCGACCCTACCAGTCGCAGTGCAGGGCGAAGTCGCGCAAAGCGATGCCTCGGGCTTTGTCGTGCATGGCGAAGCCGATGTCGAAACTTCTCCGGCCGAAACATGGGCCATGCTGGTCCAGCCATCGCTCTATTGGAGTGATTCCCATAGTTGGTCGGGCGATGTGTCCAATATGAGCCTGTCTGCGGTGACAGGCGGATGTTTTTGCGAGACGATTCCCGGTGGTGAGCTGCGTCCCGCCGGGTCGGTGGAACATATGCGCGTGGTCATGGCGGCACCCTATCGCCAACTCACGATGCGCGGCTCGCTCGGCCCGCTGCAGGCAGAGGCGCTCACCGGAACGCTCACCGTCCAGCTGGAAGACTATTACGGCGGTACGCGCATCACATGGGACTATGTTGTGGGCGGCTATGCCCGCTTCGACCTGACCGAAATCGCGCCCGTCGTGGACGGCGTCATCGCCGAGCAGATGAATGCGCTGGCAGATCGGCTGGGGAGGGTACGGGAGGAATAAGGCCTACCGCCCCCACTTTCGCTGCGTCTTGCCGTAGCGCATCTTGCGCGTACCCGGCCTGCCCTCGTTAGAACGCCCAACAGCCGGCGCGTGCTTGTCTTCCAGTCCCAGTTCCTCGTTCTCGAGACGTCGGATTTCGTCACGAAGGCGCCCGGCTTCCTCGAACTCGAGATCGGCGGCGGCGGCGCGCATCTTGGCTTCGAGTTCCTCGATATAGGCACGCAAGTTATGGCCGACCATTTCACTGCGACCTTCGGCCTCGATCTCGACCGTCACGCCGTCCTTGCTGGACGTATGGGCGACGATATCGGCGATGGCGCGCTTGATCGTCTGCGGGGTGATGCCGTGTTCCTCGTTATAGGCGCGTTGCTTCTCGCGGCGGCGTTCGGTTTCCGCCATGGCGCGTTCCATGCTGCCGGTAACGCGGTCGGCATAGAGCATGACCTTTCCATCCACGTTTCGCGCGGCGCGACCGATGGTCTGGATCAGAGAGGTCTCGGAGCGCAGGAAGCCTTCTTTGTCGGCATCGAGGATGCAGACCAGCCCGCATTCGGGGATATCGAGACCCTCGCGCAGCAGGTTGATGCCCACGAGCACGTCATAAACGCCCATGCGCAGATCGCGGATCAGCTCGATACGTTCGAGCGTTTCGACGTCCGAATGCATGTAGCGCACCTTCACGCCCTGCTCGTGCATGAATTCGGTGAGGTCCTCGGCCATGCGCTTGGTGAGCGTGGTGACGAGTGTGCGATAGCCCTTGGCGGCGGTTTCCTTGCACTGGGCGATACAGTCCTGCACCTGGTCCTCGACCGGGCGGATTTCGACCGGCGGATCGATCAGGCCGGTAGGGCGGATCACCTGCTCGGCGAACACGCCGCCTGTTTGCTCCATCTCCCACGGTCCGGGTGTGGCCGAAACGGCAAAGGTCTGCGGGCGCATCGCGTCCCATTCGTTGAAGCGCAGCGGGCGGTTGTCGATGCAGCTGGGCAGGCGGAAGCCATATTCGGCCAGCGTCAGCTTGCGGCGATGGTCCCCGCGCGCCATCGCGCCGACCTGCGGCACGGTCTGGTGGCTTTCATCGACGAAGAGTAGTGCGTCTTCGGGAAGATATTCGAACAAAGTCGGTGGCGGCTCGCCGGGCAGGCGGCCGGTGAGGAAGCGCGAATAGTTCTCGATCCCCGCGCAGCTGCCGGTGGCGGCGATCATCTCGAGGTCGAAATTGGTGCGCTGTTCCAGCCGTTGGGCTTCGAGCAAGCGCCCTTCCTCGTGCAGTTCCTTCAGCCGCACTTCCAGCTCGAACTTGATGGCCTGCATCGCCTGCTTCATCGTCGGGCCGGGCGTGACATAGTGCGAATTGGCATAGATGCGCACCTTGTCGAGGCTCTGGCCCTTCTTGCCCGTCAGCGGGTCGAATTCGCTGATCTCCTCGATCTCGTCGCCGAAGAAGCTGATCCGCCAGGCCATGTCTTCATAGTGGCTGGGGAAAATCTCCAGATTGTCTCCGCGCACCCGAAAAGTGCCGCGCGCAAAGGCAGCATCGTTGCGCTTGTATTGCAGCGCCACCAGCTTGCGGATGATCTCGCGCTGGTCGACGGTGTCGTCCTTTTTGATATCGAAGATCATCGCCGAATAGGTTTCGACCGAGCCGATGCCGTAAAGGCAG
>ENA-ORCV01000792-ORCV01000792.1-marine-metagenome-genome-assembly--contig:-NODE-792-length-14563-cov-2.676515_pt1 | contig 14563 bp, 16 predicted proteins | sample MGYA00237779_ERZ508509 | MGnify/ENA primary metagenome ERZ508509 (study PRJEB26180, sample SAMN06268772) | marine metagenome | isolation source: Bioluminescent Bay, La Paraguera, Puerto Rico | place... | reverse complement strand
CCCGCCGTGATGAAGTCGCCATACGGTTAATAGCCGTAGGACTCTTTACAGCGAGTTGACTTGAGGAGAGGAATTCGGGCAAGGCGGCCGGGGCTGACGGTATCCCCGGCCGGGAACCGAGACGAAAGATTCGGCTCAGCAAAGCGTCTCGAGGCGCCGCAGGACAGCGGCATCGACATCCGCCGACGCTCCTGCCAGACGTGGGGCACCGATGTCCTTCAGGGTGCGCTCGTCGAGGCCCGACAGGATACGCCGGGTCTCGCGAAGACGTCGCCAGGCCTTGATGTCGCCGAAGAGGCGCCTGAAGGCGTCGGCAACGGCAGGAGCGCGGCCGAAAGACGTCGTCGTGGTGGAAACATGAGTGAGTTCGGCGCTGGTCATCGGGCTCTCCATCGTTCGTTCGATGGGGCCAATTTCCCGCGTGGCCGTGAAACCAGCCGCCGATTCGGCTTTCCCCAGCGTGAAAAGCCGCTCCTCTCGCGTGAAAAATCCGCTAAAAGCGGTTTCCTGGCCCCTCGCGACCCGAAACCATGACCACTCCGGCCGGCAAACATCTGGACGTCCGCACATTCGGCGGCCTCAACGTAACGGCCGGCGGTGCGCCCGTTCGCGTCCCGACGAAAAAGGTCCTGCTGCTGCTTGCCGCGGTCGCCGCGTCGCCCGGGATGAGCGTGTCGCGCGAACGCCTGAGGGCGCTGCTCTGGAGCAACCGCGGCGAGGATCAGGGCCGCGGCAGCCTGCGCCACGCGCTTGCCGCGCTTCGCAAGGCGCTGCCCGATCCCTCATTGCTGTCGACAACCGCCGATCATGTCGCCCTGGACACCGGACGCACCTTTTGTGACACAGCCGTCTTCGGGTCCGGCGATCCCGACGGCAGCGCCGGCATCGAGGACGTCGCAACTCTCTACGCCGGCCCGTTCCTAGACGGCATCGAAGCGCCGGACCCGGCCTTCGAAGCCTGGATGATGACGGAACGGCGCCGCCTGCACGCAAAGGCGCTGGCCCTGATTGACGCTTTCGAACCCGGATCCGCTTCGCCGAACGCCCGCCAGGCGATCGCGGATCTCGCCCGACGCCTGCTTGCCGTGGATCCCGCCTGCGAAGAGGCCTATCGCGCCCTCATCCGCCGCGATATCGCGGAAGGCCGGCGCAACGCCGCCCTGCGTCATTTCGAGGACTGCCGGACGGCCGTGCGCGAGGCTCTGGGCGTCGAGCCGGAAGACCTGACCCGGAAACTTGTCGAGGCCGCACCCGAATCGCCTCCCGGGAACGTGTCACCGTCGCCGATGGAGGCGGCGGCCGAACCGGTCCAGCGCGACCGCCCGTCGATCGTCGTGCTGCCTTTCAGGAACCTGACGAAGGATCCCGACCAGGACTTCTTCGCCGACGGTGTCGTCGAGGAGATAACATCAGCCCTGTCCCGCGTCCGCGACTTCTTCGTCATCGCCCGCCAGTCTGCCGATACGCTGCGCGATACCGCGATCGAGGTCCGTGAAATCGGCCGTGCCCTCGGTGTCCGCTACGTACTGGACGGCACGGTCCGCCGCGCCGGCGACCGGGTCCGCATAACGGTCAGCCTGATCGACGCCGAGACGGCCGTGCAACTGTGGACCGACCGCTACGAGGGCGATGCGCGCGACGTGTTCGATTTCCAGGACGAGATCGCCGCCTCGGTCGCTGGCGCGCTGCACCCCTCGCTGCGCCAGGCGGAAATCGACCGAGCCCGGCGCAAGCGCCCGGAAAACCTGAAGGCCTACGATCTGGTTCTGCGCGCCTATCCGCATTTCTGGGCGCACACCAGGGCGGACAACCGCATCGCCATCGACATGTTCGGACGCGTTCTGGAGATCGAGCCCAACAAGCGGCTGGCCGCGGCCATGCTTGCCTGGTGCCACGCTCAGGACGTCGCCTATCTGTGGACCGACGACCCCGATACCGCGCATACGGTCGCGATCGACCTTGCCAACCGGGCCATCGAGCTGACCGGGGAAGATCCGTCGACGCTTGTGGCCGCCGGCGCCGCACTGACGATCTGCGCCCGCGATTTCGACACCGCCGAAACCCTGATCGGGCGCAGCCTTGCGATCGACCCCAACCATGCCTGGGGCTGGATGCGCCTCGGCTGGATCCAGCACTACCGCGCCCGGCCCGACGAGGCGATCGCCGCCTTCGGACAGGCGCTGCGCCTGAGCCCCTACGACCCGTTCGCCTTCAATATCCTGATCGGCCAGGGCGTCGCGCATCAGACGCGCGGCGACCACACGCGAGCATTCGAGCTCGTCGAGGCCGGGCTCCATGCGCGGCCTGCAATGTTGTGGGGATATCGCGCGCTGGCGACGACCGCGGCGATGGCGGGAGACCTCGACAAGGCGCGCGCGGCGATGCGCAAGTTCCTGGAAGCCTATCCGGACACCACGATCGAAAGCATGATGCATGTCATGCCCCATGCCCGCACCGGCGGCCACGAGGCCTATTGGGAAGGCCTGCGCCTGGCCGGCCTTCCCGAAAAGTAGCCGTGGTCCGGCCCGGTCAGCCGCGCTGTTTGCGCGCCGCCAGCGTCCTGAGCCGCAACGCGTTGAGGCGGATGAAGCCGGCCGCGTCCTTCTGGTCGTAAGCGCCGCGGTCGTCCTCGAAGGTGACGATTTCTTCCGAGTAGAGCGACTTGTCGCTCTTGCGGCCGACGATTCCGACGTTGCCCTTGTAGAGCTTCACGCGAACCGTGCCTTCGACGTCCTGCTGGCTGAGGTCGGCCGCCGCCTGGATCATCTCGCGCTCGGGCGCAAACCAGAACCCGTTGTAGACGAGCTCGGCATAGCGCGGCATCAGTTCGTCCTTCAGATGCGCCGCGCCGCGATCCAGCGTCAGCGATTCCATCGCCCGGTGCGCATGGAGCAGGATCGTGCCGCCGGGCGTCTCGTAGACGCCGCGGTTCTTCATGCCGACGAAGCGGTTTTCGACCATGTCGAGCCGCCCGATGCCATTGTCGTGGCCGAGCCGGTTCAATCCGGTCAGCAGAGTCGCGGGGCTCATTGCCTTGCCGTCGATGGAGACGGGATCACCTTTCTCAAAGCCGATCTCGATATAGGTCGGCTTGTCGGGCGCCTCCTCAGGGCTGATCGTGCGCTGGTAGACGTATTCCGGCGCCTCCTCGAACGGATCCTCCAGAACCTTTCCTTCGGACGAGGAGTGCAGCAGGTTGGCGTCGACGGAGAACGGCGCCTCGCCGCGCTTGTCCTTCGGCACGACGATCTGGTGCTTTTCGGCGAATTCGACCAGATCGGTGCGCGACTTGAAGTCCCATTCGCGCCACGGCGCGATGACTTTGATATTCGGATCGAGCGCATAGGCCGACAGTTCGAACCGGACCTGGTCGTTGCCCTTGCCGGTCGCCCCGTGCGCAATCGCATCGGCGCCGGTCTCATGCGCGATCTCGATAAGCCGCTTGGTGATCAGCGGCCGGGCGATCGAGGTGCCGAGCAGATAGGTACCCTCGTAGACGGCATTCATGCGGAACATCGGGAAAACGAAGTCACGCACGAACTCCTCGCGCAGATCATCGATATAGATTTGCTTGATGCCGAGCCTCTCCGCATTGCGGCGCGCCGGCTCCAGCTCTTCGCCCTGGCCGAGATCGGCGGTGAAGGTCACCACCTCGCAGCCGTAGGTTTCGTTGAGCCATTTCAGAATAACCGAGGTGTCGAGGCCGCCCGAATAGGCAAGCACCACCTTCTTGATGTCCGACATGCAGTCCTCGCGATGCGCAGGAAAAGAGAGATTGGCGGGCTTATAGGACGCGGGGACCGGGCCCCGCAAGCCGGGTCGACCCGGCGGCGTCATCCGTGCACTCTAGGCGTCGGGCCAGTCGTCTCCTCCGACCAGCGGGATCCATGACCTTCCTGATCAATCCTCTCAAGGGCCGCGGTATTCCCGATGGCCCGGACCTCGCTCAAGGCGAAGTCGAGACCAGCCCCAACGCGGCGATTGCACTCTACGCCCGGTGCCCCCGCGCCGCCGCAACGCCGCTGGTGTCTCCCGTCGGCCTCGCAGACCGGCTCGGCGTCGACGAACTCTCCGTCAAGGACGAACGCGGGCGTATGGGTCTCGGCAGCTTCAAGGCGCTCGGCGCCGCCCACGCGATCGCCAAGGCGGCGGCAAAACGGGTGGCGGATGGCGATGCGCCCGACTTGGAGGCCGCGCTTTCCGCCGAAACCTACATTTGCGCGAGCGCCGGCAATCACGGGCTTTCGGTCGCCGCCGGCGCACGGATCTTCGGTGCCACCGCGGTGATCTACCTGTCGGAAACCGTCCCTGAGTCCTTCGCGAAGCGGCTCCGAGCAAAGGGCGCCGATGTCGTCCGCGAAGGCGAGACCTATGAGGCCAGTATGGCCGCCGCCGCAAATGCAGCGGAAGACAACGGCTGGAACCTCCTCTCCGACAGCTCCTGGGTCGGTTACACCGAGCCGGCGCGCGACGTCATGGAGGGCTACCTGATCCTCGGCGACGAAGCCGTCCGACAGATGTCCACGCCCCAGATGAGTACCCCGCCGACTCACGTTTTCCTGCAGGCCGGCGTCGGCGGGCTGGCGGCGGCCGGCACGGCGACCGTGCGCACCAACTGGGGCAAGAACGTAAAGATCATCGTCGTCGAGCCCGAAGCCGCGCCCGCGCTGCTGGAGAGCGTGCGCGCCGGCCGGCCCGTCACCACGCAGGGGCCGGTTTCCAACATGGGCCGGCTCGACTGCAAGGAGCCCTCGCACCTGGCACTGAAATATCTCGCCCGCGAGGCCGACGCCTTCATGACGATCAGCGACGATGAGGCCATCGAGACAGTCGGGATGCTGAAGGCGTTTGGTCTAGACACCTCGCCCTCGGGCGGCGCCGGCATCGCCGGGCTCCATCACCTCGGCGACCATGCCGGCGAGATCGGCATCGACGAAGCGTCCCGCGTCCTGACGATCCTCAGCGAAGGTCCCGCCGATGAGTGATTTCCCGCAGGCCGAATTCGAGGCGCGGCTGGAGAAGGCGCAGGCCGCGATGCAAGCGCAGGACCTCGACGCGCTGTTCTTCACGACCGAGCCCGAGATCCGCTACTTCACCGGCTTCCGCACCCTGTTCTGGCAAAGCCCGACCCGGCCGTGGTTCCTGGTGATACCCGCGAAAGGCGAACCGGTCGCCGTCATCCCCGAGATCGGCGCCGCCCTGATGGCTTCTACCTGGATCGAGGACATCCGGACCTGGTCCTCGCCGCACCCCGACGACGACGGCATTTCGCTCGTCTACGGAGCGCTTTCTCAGGTCAAACGCATCGGCATGCCGATGGGCCGGGAATCGAGCCTGCGCATGCCGCTCGCCGATTTCGAACGCCTGCGTTCAACGCTTGCCGGCGCGGAGTTCGTCGATGCGACCCCGCTCGTCCGGAAGCTGCGGATGGTGAAATCGGAAGCGGAGATCAAGAAGATCGCTGCGATCTGCGACATCGCCTCGCGCGCCTTCGAACAGGCGCCGACACGCTTCCATGAAGGCCAGCGGCTCGACGAGGCCTTCCGCGCCTTCAAGATCGAATTGCTCTCCGAGGGCGCCGAAGACGTGCCGTATCTGGTCGGCGGCGCCGGCAATCCCGGCTATGGCGACGTGATCTCCCCGCCCGACCCGCAACCATTGCGGCGCGGCGACGTGCTGATGCTCGACACCGGCGCCTGCCGCGAAGGCTATTTCTGCGATTTCGACCGCAATTTCGCGATTGGTACGGCCCACGACCGCTCGAAAGCAGCCCATCGCACGCTTTTCGCCGCTACTGAAGCCGGCCTGGACGCCGCACGGCCGGGTGCGACCTGCACCGACGTCTTCGCGGCGATGGCCCGCGTCATGGAAGAAGCGGGCTACGGCGGCGGCGATGTCGGCCGGCTCGGCCACGGGCTCGGCATGCAGTTGACCGAAGCCCCGTCGCTGACCGCCTTCGATGCGACCGACCTCGAAGCCGGAATCGTGCTGACGCTGGAGCCGAGCCTGGAGATCGCGCCGGGCGCGATCATGGTGCACGAGGAAAACATCGTCGTGCGTGACGGCCCGCCGCAACTGCTCACGACGCGCGCACCGGCCGAGCTGCCGGTCATCTGAAGGAAACGCCGATGGGACTGCCTTTCGAGACAGACGGCGGCGCGGCCGACAGGGCCGCCATCGGCGTGATCTTGCTGCAGGTCGACGAGACGCTCGAGCCGGAAATGCGCACGGTATTCTCCGAGCCCGGTATCGGCCTCTACCATTCGCGGATCCCGAGCGGTGCCGAAGTCACGCCTGAAACGCTGGCGCAGATGGAGGAAGACCTGCCGCGCGCGGCAGCCCTGCTGCCGCCCGGCGCGGATTTCGACGTCGTCGGCTACGCCTGCACCTCCGGCGCGACGATCATCGGCGCCGACAAGGTCGCCCGCCTGATCCGAGACATACATCCGGACGCGCTGGTGACGGACCCGCTGACGGCGGCCATGGCCGCCTTCCGGATTCTGTCGGTCAGAAAGCCTGCATTCGTGACACCCTATGTCGCCTCGGTCTCGCAGGCCATGCGCGAGGCGCTGGAGGCGGGCGGATTCCGGATCGAAGGCTTCGGATCGTTCGAACAGGCGGAAGAGCAGATCGTCGCCCGAATCTCGCCACGGTCCGTGCTGGAGGCGGTGACCGAAATCGGAAACGGGGACAGCGATTCGGTGTTCCTGTCCTGCACCAACCTGCGCAGTTTCGGGATCATCGAAGACGCCGAAAGATCCATCGCCAAACCGGTGATATCCAGCAACTCGGCCCTGTGCTGGCACATGCGGCGGCTCGCCGGCCTTCCGACCAAGGACAGGGGACCCGGCCGGCTGTTTCAGACAGGCTAGCGCAATCAGGGAAGAGACCATCCATGCCGAAAATCGACTTCTGGTACGAGTTCGCCTCGAACTACTCCTATCTCTCCGCCATGCGCATCGAGGCCTTGGCCGGGAAGGCCGGGGTCGAGGTGCGCTGGCGCCCGTTGCTGCTCGGCCCGATCTTCGCCGCCCAGGGCCTGAACACTTCGCCGTTCAACATCTATCCCATGAAGGGGCGCTACATGATCCGCGAGATGGAGCGCATGTGCGCGGCGGACGGACGGCCCTTCGTGCTGCCCGACCCGTTCCCGCAAAACACCCTGACGGCGGCGCGCATCGCGCTGGTCGCCGTCGATGGCGGCTGGGAAATCGCATTCACCAGGCAGGCCTATCTCGCCGAATTTGCCGAAGGCAGGGCAATCTCCGACCAGGCCGTGCTGGCCGACATCCTCACAGGCCTCGGCCAGGATCCCGACGCCGTCATCGCTGCCGCCGAAACGCCGGAGAACAAGGCGCGCCTGAAGGCCAATACGCAGGAAGCATTGGAGATGGAGATCTTCGGGGCGCCGACCTTTGTCACCGAAGACGGAGAGATGTTCTGGGGCGATGACCGGCTGGAGCAGGCGCTGCACTGGGCCGTACACGGCTCGCTTGAGGGATGGCGCGTGCCGGTCTGATTCGCTCTGGCGCTTCGCACCAGGTCGCGTTAGGTGTCGCCGCCTTCAGGAGAGCCCCATGACCGACTGGTTCCCGAGCCTTGCCGTCCTCGCCGCATTCACGCCAACCGTGCTGGTCGTCGCGCTGACGCCGGGTCCCGACATGACCCTGTTTCTCGGCAATTCGCTGGCGCAGGGACGACGGGCCGGGATCACCACGCTGACCGGCACCAATGCCGGACTGATCGTCCATGCCCTGTTCGCAGCCTTCGGACTTTCGGCACTGCTTGCCGCATCCGAAACCGCCTTCGCCGTCGTCAAGGCGGCCGGGGCAATCTACCTGCTCTGGCTCGCCTGGCAGGCAATCCGCCACGGCTCTGCCCTGACCCTGGAGAACGGACCGGCGACGCCCAGACGGCCGCACGACATGTTCCTGACCGCCTTCGGCGTAAACCTCCTCAATCCGAAGATCGTCCTGTTCTTCGTGACGTTCCTGCCGCAGTTCGTCGACCCGGCCGATCCATTCGCCGCCCGGAAACTGCTGTTTCTTGGGCTCTATTTCATCGTGGTATCGCTGCCACTTTGCATCGCATTGGTGCTCGCGGCAGGCCGCATTTCGGCCGGGTTGAAAAGATCGCGCCGCCTCATGCGGTCCTTCGACTACCTGTTCGCCGGGCTGATGGGCGCCTTTGCCGCGCGTCTGCTGGTGGCGCGGGCGTCTAACGGCTGATCGTGGGGCCGGCCGAAGGTCAGGCCGGCGGCCGGTCGATGGCGCCGGAGGTCCGTCCGGCGAAACCCCAGTAGACGAAACCGCCGATCAGGCCGGCCGCCACGTAGAGCGCGAACTGCGAACCGAGCTCCGGCGCTCCGGGATCGCCTCCGCGCTGCATGATCTCGATTTCGAACGACGCGACATAGGCAAGTGCACCGACGAGACCGCCCGCCAGCACGTGATAGGCCTTCCGGCGGATCCGGAAGATTTCCGCCACAATGATACCGACGATTGCCGGCGCAAAAGCGTAGACGGTGGCAAATGACGCTGTGAGACCCGCCACGAACAGGGTTTCGGTCAGCAGCCGCTGGTAGGAAATGGTGATCGTGTCGGCAATGAAGGCCTGCACGACGATACTGAGCGAAATCGTCAGGCCCGCTGCCACGCAGGCGACGATGTATCCGAATCCGGCCGTAAACAGCCGCCCCACCAGTCGCCCAAGCGCCGTCAATGGGCTTCGCCACCCGCCGCAGCGCGCCGCTTCCAGGCCGGGACGCGTTCGGATTCGGACTTGAGCTGGCCGCAGGCGGCCATGATGTCGCGCCCCCGCGGCGTCCGCACCGGGCTCGCGTATCCCGCCCGGTTCACCACGTCCGCAAAGGCTTCGATCTGCTCCCAGTCGGAACACTCGTACGGGCTGCCCGGCCAGGGATTGAACGGGATCAGGTTGATCTTCGCGGGAATGCCCTTGAGCAGCCGGACCAGTTCCTTGGCATCGGCGATGGAATCGTTCACGCCCTTCAGCATCACGTATTCGAAGGTGATGCGCCGCGCGTTCGACAATCCCGGATAGGCCCGGCAGGCGTCGAGCAACTCGGCAATCGGATACTTCTTGTTGAGCGGTACCAGCTCGTCGCGCAGCACGTCGCGCACGGCATGCAGCGAGATCGCCAGCATCACGCCCATTTCCTCGCCGGCGCGCGGAATGAGCGGCACGACGCCCGCCGTCGACAGGGTGATGCGGCGTTTCGACAATGAAAGCCCCTCGCCGTCGGCGGCGATCGCGACCGCATCCCGGACATTCTCGAAATTGTAGAGCGGCTCGCCCATGCCCATCAGGACGACATTTGAAATCGCCCGCTCGGCTTCCGGCACCAGGCCTTCCTCCGGTCGGGCCGCACCGGGCCAGTCGCCGAGCCGGTCGCGCGCGACGAGGATCTGGCTGACGATCTCCATCGGTGACAGGTTCCGCACCCAAGGCTGCGTGCCGGTGTGGCAGAACCGGCAGGTCAGCGTGCAGCCGACCTGGCTCGACACACACAGCGTGCCGCGGTCGTGCTCGGGGATGTAGACGGCTTCGACCTCCACTGGCGCCTCACCGGGCTTTGCGGGATTAAAGCGCAACAGCCATTTGCGCGTCCCGTCGGTGGAGATTTGTTCGGCGACGATGTCCGGGCGCGCCAGCGAGAAGGTCGCGTCGAGACGGGCGCGCAGGTCCTTGCCGATATCCGTCATCGCCGCGAAATCGGTGACACCCCGGCTGTAGATCCAGCTCCAGAGTTGGCTGACACGCATCCGGATCTGTCGGTCCGGCACGCCGATTTCCGCGAGCGCTTCCGCCAGCGCTGCGCGCGTAAGGCCGACCAGAGACCGCTTTTCGGCCTGGGGGACGTTTTCCTGCGTCTCCCCGCCGATCGACGGGGCATTGGCGTTTTTGCGGGCGATATCGAGCGTTGCAGACATCTTGAGGTCGATCGAATACGGGGCCGGCGTTCCAGCCGCGGCCAAACGAATAGCGGCGCGACGGCCGATCCGTCACGCCGCTCCTATATAGTGTAGGACTGCGCCCGATCCTATTTGCAATCGACCGGCTTACTTGCACTCTTGCGCGATCTTGTCGAGCGCCGCGGAAATACCGGACAGCGAATAGCTGTCGACGGTGTCGGTTCCACGCTGCGAGGTGCCCTTCACCTTCATGGTCGCGCCGGCACGCATGGCGGCGACGAGGCGCGCTTCCTCGGCCGCGTTCTCGACCCAGGCACCGTCGTCCTTGGTGAACAGCGTGAAGCTCGCCGAGCCGACCTCCGCACTCGCCTTGCTGTCATCCTTGTAGGGATAGCCGACGACGATGCTCACCTCGTTCTTGACGCCCTGGCCGGGCCGCGTGGTGACGAAGAAGTAGACCGGATCGCGATTGACGTTCGCCGGAGACGTGCTCTTCGGCTGCGAAAGCGCATAGCACACCTTGCCGCCATTGGCCTCGGCGACATAGGCGCCCCAATCCTTGAACTGGCCCAGCGGCGTAGCCGTCTGGGCGGTTGCAGTACCCGTGAAGGCGACCGCGCCCGAGACGGCGACTGCCAGGGCAAGAGCATATTTCTGAATCATCGTTGCCTACCACACATCGGTCCCGCCGCGCTGGATGCGGACGGTGTCACATATCGAATCGGCGCGATTCGCCGCGGCGCGTCAAACAGCCCCCTGTCCACGACCGCGTCCGCAACCACGATTGCACCGGGTTTTCATACCGGTTGCACATTAATGGCGGCAATATTTTGACGATCTGTAACAATTCGTGAAGCCGACACGAATGTACGTCGCAACGTCCTGACTTCGGACAGGCACCCGGTGCACCGGCGGTCCACTTGCCGTAAATGGGCGGCTCCGATATGCCCCGTGGTCCCGACCGCACGATTGCCGCGATGAACCCGGCGCCCCCAGTCAGGAGACCGAACCGATGAAAGCCGTGCTTTGCGAGACGCTTGGACCTCCCGAGTCGCTGGTCGTCCGTGATCTTCCCGATCCGGTGCCAGGTGCCGGGGAGGTTGCGGTCAAAGTGCGCGCCGCCGCCCTCAACTTCTTCGACACGCTGATCATCCAGGGCAAATACCAGTTCAAGCCCGAGCTGCCGTTCTCTCCCGGCGCGGAGTTTTCCGGCATCGTCGAGGCTGTCGGCCCCGAGGTGACCGATTTCGCGCCCGGCGACCGGGTGATGGGTTACGGTGGCTGGGGCGCCTGCCGCGAGACGGTCGTCGTTTCGGCCGGCAAGCTGGTGCGTGTCCCCGATGGCGTCGACCTCGAACAGGCCGCGGGGCTGATCGTCACCTACGGCACGACCCTGCACGCGCTGGCGGACCGGGCGAAGCTGAAGCCCGGCGAGACGCTCGCGGTTCTGGGTGCGGCCGGCGGGGTCGGCGCGGCGGCAATCGAGATCGGCAAGATCATGGGCGCCCGCGTGATCGCCGTGGCGTCGGCGGCGGAGAAACTCGACTTCTGCCGTTCGATCGGCGCCGACGAGACCATCGACTATACGAAGGAAGACCTGAAAATCCGGCTCAAGGAGCTGACCGGGGGCAAGGGCGCCGACGTGATCTACGATCCGGTCGGCGGCGAACATTCCGAAGCTGCCCTGCGCTCGACCGCCTGGGAAGGGCGATTCCTGGTGATCGGCTTTGCCGCCGGCGAAATCCCGAAGATCCCGCTCAACCTGGTGCTTCTGAAGGGCTGCGACGTGGTCGGCGTGTTCTGGGGAAAGTTCACCGACGTGGACCCGGAAGGCGACCGCGCCAACACCCGCCAGCTTCTCGACTGGATGGCCGAGGGCAAGCTGTCGGTGGCGGTTCACGCCCGCTACCCGATGGCCGAGACCGCCGAGGCGCTCGGCGCCATCGCCCGGCGCGAGGTCAAGGGCAAGGTGCTGATCGTACCGTAGGCGCCCTTGGCGAGCCTAACCTTCGAGATTTTTCAGCGCCTTCTCCGCCTGCCTGCGGTGTTCCGGCTTGATATGGGCGGCAACCACCGTCAGCGCGGCAAGGAGCACCGACGCATCGTCGGTGAACCCGACCACCGCGAGCAGATCCGGCACGACGTCAAACGGCATGACGAAATAGGCAAGCGCCCCGAACAGCGTCGCACGGACGCGGAACGGCGTGGTCGGATCGGTCGCGCAGAACCACGCGGCCGCCAGATCATTGGCGAACGGCAAACGCGTGGCAACGCGCCTGAACTTCTTCCAGAATCCCTCGCGCACGCGCTGCTGATTGGCCGCAAACACCGCGGGCAGCTGCGCGTTTTCGCCGATCCAGCTTGCTGTATCGTCCCGCATCTCGGGCTCCGATCCGGTAAATCCTCTTAGAAAAGATGGGGCCTGCGACCATTTCTGCAAGCCGCCCGCATTTCCAGCCAATGCGGGATCGGCTAAGAGGGCGCCAACGGGAAACGCCTATCGGGAGAACGACATGAACCTTGGAAAAGACATTGCCGCCGTCGTCACGGGCGGTGCATCGGGCCTCGGCGAGGCAAGCGCGCGCATGTTGGCCACCGACGGCTGCAAGGTCGCAATCCTCGACATGAACGCGGAACGCGGCAAGGCGGTCGCAGGCGACATCGGCGGCATCTTCTGCGCCTGCGACGTCACCGATCCAGGCAGTGTCGACGAGGCGCTTGCCGCCGCACGCGCGGCACACGGGCAGGAACGCGTCACCATCAACTGCGCCGGCATCGCGGTCGGAATGAAGACGGCGAGCCGCAAGCGCGATTCCGGCGAGATCGTCGCCCACGATCCCGGCGCGTTCGCCAAGGTGATTTCCGTCAACCTGCTCGGCACCTTCAACGTCGCCTCGAAATCAGCCGCCGGCATGCTGGAAGCCTCGCCGCTGGGCAAGGACGGCGAGCGCGGCGTGATCGTCATGACGTCTTCGGTGGCGGCACAGGACGGCCAGATCGGCCAGCTCGCCTATGCCGCCTCGAAGGGCGGCGTGCTGGCCATGACCCTGCCGATGGCGCGCGACCTCTCGAAGGACGGAGTCCGGGTGATGACCATCATGCCGGGCCTGTTCTACACGCCCATGTTCGACAGCCTGTCGGAGGAAGTCCGCCAGTCGCTCGCCGACAGCGTGCCGTTCCCGCAGCGGCTCGGCGACCCGTCCGAATATGCGACGCTGGTCCGGTCGATCTGCGAGAACCCGATGCTGAACGGAACCGGAATCCGGCTCGACGGCGCGCTGCGCATGGCGCCGAGGTAGGGGTTTGTGGTTTCGGCGGAAACGCGTCGGTCTGTCGACTTCGCGACCTCCGCTCTGGGTCCCGGATCAAGTCCGGGACACCGGCTGCGGTTTGTACCTCGGTCTCGTTAAAACGAACAAAGGTGTGTCCCGGACTTGATCCGGGACCCAGCGCAGCGCTTGCACGCGGCACGGTCGACCAGGCTTCCTACGCCCCGGCCTGTCCCGCGATCCGGTCCATTGCCTTGGCGAGCCTGATGTCGAGTTCGGTAAGCCCGCCGGCGTGGTGCGTGGACAGCACCACGTCGACGGTCTTGTAGACGTTCGACCACTCCGGGTGGTGGTCCATCTTCTCGGCCACCAGTGCGACCCGGGTCATGAAGCCGAAGGCTTCGTTGAAATTCCTGAAGACGAATGTCTTCGCGATCGCATCGCGATCCGCGACTTCGCTCCAGCCGGAGAGAGCCGCAAGCGCCGCAATGCGCTCCTGTCCGGTCAGTTTGTCCGCCATGCTCCCGGCCTCCCGTCCGGCAAGGTCCTAGATTTCCTCGTCCACGAAATACGGATCCTCGAGCGGATAGGCTTCCTCGACGACATAAGGCCCGCCGCCCTGGCCGGCACGGGACGAAAACAGCACGAACCGCGCGACCCGTATCGGCCCCCAGTAGAAGCCGCCGCGCGTCTCGATATAGGACGCAACGGCAGCAGGCGACACGCCGCGCAGGCGCGCCACCGTGACATGCGGCGCGAATTTCCGCGAATCTGCCGGAAGCCCGAGCTTCTGCATCAGCCGCTCCTGCTCGGCCTGCAGCGCCGTCAGCTCGGCGCAGGGCCGGACGCTGGCGAACACGGAATGCGGTTTACGTCCGCCGAACACCCCGATCCCGTCGAGCGTGATCGAGAAAACCGGCCGCTCGATTCCATCGAGCATCTCGGCAACCGCATGCGCCGTCCGGTTGTCCACGTCGCCGACGAAGCGCAGCGTCAAATGATAGTTTTCCGGGTCGATCCAGCGCGCGCCGGGCAGGCCGCCGCGCAGGCCGGTCAGGGCATCGACCGCATCGGCGGGCATTTCCAGTCCGGTGAAGAGTCGGGGCATCGGCGCTCGCTGTTCCGGGACGGGGTTGAGAAACGTCGGGTCAGGGACAGGGGTTCTGGTGCAGGAGATGGATCGCGTCGATGCGCTCTTCCAGCTCCGGCGTGATCGTCACCTCCGCCGCCGCGATATCGGTTTTCAGCTGCTCCATCGTCGTCGCACCGACAAGCGCCGACGTCACGAACGGCCGGCTCAGCACGTAGCTTATCGCCATCTGCGCAGGATCCAGGCCGAATTCCCTTGCCAGACCGATA
>ENA-ORCV01000791-ORCV01000791.1-marine-metagenome-genome-assembly--contig:-NODE-791-length-14573-cov-3.296289_pt1 | contig 14573 bp, 16 predicted proteins | sample MGYA00237779_ERZ508509 | MGnify/ENA primary metagenome ERZ508509 (study PRJEB26180, sample SAMN06268772) | marine metagenome | isolation source: Bioluminescent Bay, La Paraguera, Puerto Rico | place... | reverse complement strand
ATGACTAGGCACTAGCGACGTCTGAGGCTAGGAGGCAAGCCATGACGAACGAGCAAATCACTCCTGACAGTGAACATAGCGGGCTCGTTGGCCTGCTTCCGGCTGCAGCGAGGGATTATGCGTTACTGGCTCGGTTCGATCGACCGATCGGCTGGTGGCTGCTGTTCTGGCCCTGCGCCTGGGGCGTTTGGCTGACGGGGGCTGGTGTGCAGTGGCAGCTGGTGCTGTGGCTGCTGCTCGGCTCCATCGCCATGCGCGGGGCAGGCTGCGTCTATAACGATATCGTCGATGCCGATCTCGACCGGCAGGTGGAGCGCACCGCTGCAAGGCCGGTCGCCAGCGGCAGGGTAAGCCTCAAGGCTGCGTGGACCTGGTTGTTTGCCCTCTGCGGCGTCGGACTTCTGGTGCTGTTCCAACTGCGCCTCGAAGCGAAACTGGTCGCTTTGGCCAGCCTGTTGCTGGTGGCCGCCTACCCATTCATGAAGCGCATCACCTGGTGGCCACAGGCCTGGCTGGGGCTGGTCTTTACCTGGGGAGCGCCTGTGGGCTGGATCGCTATGCGATCGGATCTACTTGGCGTGATGCTGGCGCTCTACGCCGGAGCCTTCTTCTGGTGCATGGCCTACGACACGATCTACGCATTGCAGGATCGTGAAGATGATGCGCTGGTGGGCATAAAGTCCAGCGCGTTACGCTTGGGTGACAACGTCAAATTGGGAGTAGGGTTATTCTATTCGGGGGCCATTGCCTGCCTTGCCCTCGCCTTCTGGTTGTTACGTGCAGACTGGCTGGCACTGCTCGCTCTGGCTCCGGCGGCAATTCACTTTGCGTGGCAAGTTACAACGCTGGATCCTGCGGATTCCGCCAATCCGCTCACACGCTTCCGCAGCAACCGCGTAGCCGGCGCCCTGGTAGCCGCGGCCTGTTTCGTGGTCGGAAACGCCTGAACAGGCTTAGCGCCAAGCGGTGATCCGGCCCCCATCATCAAGGATGTAAAGCGTATCGTTTGCCACAACGGGTGGCAGCGAAACGCCATCATTCAGCTCTGTAAAGATCGTGCTTTCGCCGGTTTCCACATCTGCCGAGCGGACTTCGCCCTCGCTGCTGGCGACCCACAAACGGTTGCTGGCAAGCACGGGACCGGTCCAGAAGATCGGTCCTTCACGGTCTTCCGGATCGCGGTAATTGGCCAATTGCTGTACCCAGCGCACGCGGCCCGTCGAACGCGCAATGGCCAGCAGTCGTGCGTCGTCAGTCAGCGTAAAGATCCAGTCTCCCGAAAGCGCGGGCGTCGAGATACCAGCCAATGTCAGGTCCCAGATGCGTTGGCCCGTGGTCAATTCGTAAGCAGCCATGCGCCCGCCCTGCCCCAGCGCAAAGACCTGACCATTCGAGATGATTGGATCGGCATCGACATCGGTCAGCGAGCCGACCTGGGTCGAGATCGAAGTGCGCGAAAGCGAATCCGACCACAACACGCGGCCGTTCTCATAACGATAGGCCACAACCTCGCCCGATGAATAACCGGCGATCAGCGAACCTTGCCCTGCTGCCGGAGCCGCAACGCCGAATACACCGGACTGGCCGGATGCTGCTGCATCCTGCCAAATCGGCTCACCATCCTCGACATCAAGCGCGTGGATCTGGTTGTCTTGCGTCATCACATAGACGGCATTGAACGCCAGCGTAGGCGAGCCGCGCAACGGGCCTGCGGGTTTGCGCCGCCACAATTCACCGCCCGTTTCAGCATCGAGCGCTACCACATCGCCGGTGCCGCTTGTGGCAAAGACCTTGCCTTCGAAATAGGTTGCCCCGCCACCGAAAGTAGCGTCCCGCAGATCGCCCGAAACCTGGATCCGGTGGGTCCAGTTGCGGCGCCCCGACTGCGCGTCGAATGCATGGATCATGCCCGATGTATCGACAGCATAGAGCTGGCCACCACCAATCACCGGAGCCGCTGCAAGGCGGCGCGTATTGGTGGTGCCATCAATCTGCGCGGTCCAGGCGCGGGTAGGCGTTGCCGACAATGTCACATGCCCCGATACCTTGGAGGCAGTGCGCCCGGCCTGCGGCCAGTCTTCATTGGTTTCTGCCGCAGGAAGGACCACGTTGATGTTTGCAAGGCTCGGATCGGCGGAAATCTCAGTCGCGATACGTGAAAGAATTGGCGTACGATTGCCGATCGTCGGCGTGGTGGGATCATCATCCCCGCCTCCAAAGGCACCGCAAGCACTCAAGGCAAACATGGTCGAAGCTGCCAGGGCGGTTACCCCCACGCGCCGGAAACTGGCAAATCTGGTCATCATATCATCCTGCATTATTGTTCCGTGCCACCTTCGCCTTGATTCACTTCCATAGTTTCGAGTGTCACTTCGACGTCTTCGATAGCATCGAAGCCGTAAGCGCCGGCAAGCTGTCGCGTCCGGGCGCGAAGGGCATCGGGAACGCCGTCATCCTGCGCAATGGCGACCAACAGTGGCCCGGCCTGATCAACCTTATCCTGTTCCAGATAGGCATGGGCCACGAGTTCCCCGGCACTGCCGAACCAGGGGTTGCCGGGGGCGGCCAGCGGGCCGAGCCTGTCGATCACATCTTGCGGGTCCATATTGTCGAAATTGGCTGCAACCAGCCGCGCCAGTGCGGCATCGCGCAAAGGCTTTGGCACGTCCGCATTGGCGATCACCTCCTCGTAAAAAGCGACTGCATCGTCAGTCCGGCCTTGCTCCAGCGCGATACCGGCCCGCGTCATCCGGGCAGAAGCAATCGCACCCGGACTGGCATCATCACCAATCATGGCCAGCTCTTCGTCAGCAGTTGCCAGATTGCCTGCCTCGAGCTCGTCCATTGCCAAAATCAGTGCTTCGGAATGTGCCTCCAGCGCTTGTTCCTTGCTCGAATCCCAATAGAGATATCCGCCGAAACCCAGCAGGCCTAGGACGAGCAGGATCCCCACCGGCCAGCCAAATTTGCGGAAGGCGTCGGTGACCTCATCGGTGCGGACGGCCTCGTCCACTTCGCGCATGAGCATTTCCTGCGACAGGTCGCGCTCTGGGGCATCTTTGCCGCCATTCTTCGGATCGTTTGGTGTCGTTGCCACGTGCTTACTGAAAATCCGCCTGATTGAGTGTGCCGCGCTGTTTAGCGGAAGGGCGCGGCAATTCAATTATCGATTGAGTCCTGTCCCCCAATGGGTGAACTGCTCATGAAGGGCGATTACGGCCCATGAGCCCCCAATAGAGCGCGTCATAGCGCTGAGTCATTCCCAGTGCATCATATTCCGCCCGCGCCCTGTCTCTATTGGCATGGCCAATTCGCTTTCGGTCCTCCTGGTTGCCGCTAAGTTTCCACAACGTCTCTTGCAGTGCGTCCCAATCACCAGGTTCGAACAGCAATGGGCCATTTTGCGTGGAGAGCATCTCTGCGACATCGCCTGTCCTTGCTGCAACCACAGGGCGTTGTGCGGCCATCACTTCCACTACGGTGATCGGAGTAACTTCAGACACGACAGGCAAGACGAAGATATCGAACAGTCCCATGATCTTTTGCCGTTGGGCAATGGAGCCTGGAAGGTGCACCCTGTCCTCCACGTCCATCTCGATGGCGAGATCAAGCAAATTTTCCCGTTCGGTCCCCTCGCCAACAATCACAAGCTGCCATTCGGGCGGCAGCTTGCGCATGGCGCGCACCAGTACGTCAAGCGACTGTCCGTCCTGCAAATCCGCAACCGTGCCGAGCCAGAACTCATCCCTTCGCTTGATCAGGCCGGGCAGGAAATCGCGCGCCGCCGGGGCAGAGTAATTGCGCGTGTCGATGCCATTAGCGATGCGTTGCACGCGGGTGCGCGGCTGTTGCCATGCCTCCAATGCGATGCGTTCCAGCCTCTTCGTAGGCACGACCAGCGCCGCTGTACGACCCAGTGCGATGCGGCGGTACCATATGCGGCGCGTCTTCAGGCGCGACACGTCTTCATCGCCAAGATCGTCCTCGTGATGCACCAAGGGAGGCAGGTCATAGACATCGGCGAAAAGCGTATGCGCCATCACGGCGTCAATCGCGCCCCAATCATAAGTGCAGATGAGCTCGTAACCTGTCATCGCAGCGGCGATCTTCTTCAAACGCCCGGGTGTGGGCCTTCCAGCCAACGAAGGAAACTTGGGCCAGCTCACCTTGACCTTTGAGGAAATCCCATGCGCTGCACCACGCCGATCCAGGTCACTCGAAACGATGGCATGTTCGGCCTCGCTTCCCCATTCATTGATCAGACGCACGCACCGCATTTCCTTGCTTCCGACATCGAATGCAGAATGCAGGTGCAAGATGCGCGGCGTTGATTGGCTCATGCCAGGCGATCCAGCAAGCTCTTGATCGCCGCCTGCGCTTCGGGCTCATCCAGCGTAGGCACATGGCCGACACGCGACAAGGTGAGGGTTTCCAGCCCGGCAATCTCCGCTTCCATCCGTTGCAGAGTGGCTGCCGACAAGATGTCAGACAGCTCGCCGCGGATTACCAGCTTGGAAATATCGGGCAGGGCGTTCCAAGCATTCCACATGTCAGCGGGCGCCACATTGCCTTGTGCTTCGAGCGGATCGGCAATGCGCATGTCATAATCGTAACCGATGCGCCCGCTATTGCTTACAACCATCAGGCGCTTGGCCAGCCGCAGCCATTCGGAAATGGTGAAATCGGGATAGGCATGCCCTTGCGTTTCCCGCAGGGACCGGGCGGCGTGCATCCAGGTAGCGTAACTGCCGCCATTGCCGACATAAGAGCGGATACGGGCCAATCCCGCAGGTTCGACCACCGGTCCAATATCATTCACGATCATTCCGGCGAAGCGCTGCGGAAGGACATTGGCCAACAGCACGGATAATATGCCGCCCAGAGACGTGCCTAAGGCCACTACCTTGCCGATATCCAGCTGTTCGAAAAGCGCCAGAAGATCCTTCACATAGGTTTCTGGCGCATAGCTGGCAGGATCCTTGGCGTAATCGCTTTCACCGCGTCCGCGTAGCTCGACGCAGATCACCCGCCAATGGCCCGCAAAAGCTTCGGCGATGGGATCGAAATCCCGCACATTGCGGGTTAGTCCGGGGATGCAAAGGATCGCTGGCCTTTCGGCAGGCCCCGGATAATCGCGATAATGTAGCGCCAGCCCATCTTCGGTTTCCCAAGTGCCATCATGCCAAGTCTGTTTGCTCATATCGGAGATTTCGCGCCCCTGAATATCTGCTCTGCCTTGCACAGTGCCTCTTCGCTCGCCACTAATGCCATATGCGCGACGAACCGCAAGCAGCTCCCTATCACCCAGACCCGCAGATATCGGCGATTTCCGCCTGGATCGGCGATCGGGTCGATGCTGCCAGCTTCCCAAGCCATGAAATGCGCTTCCGCAACCGCCGCTGGGACAAGGCCGTCGGGCTGGATTCGTTGAGCGATGAACAATGGGTCGACCATTTCGGTCGTTTTGAACCGCTGGCGGACAATCTGCCCTGTCCGTTGGCGCTCAGATATCATGGCCACCAGTTCCGCGTGTACAATCCGGAGATTGGCGACGGGCGCGGCTTCCTTTTCGCCCAGATGCGTGATGCGAGCGGTCGCCTGCTAGATTGCGGAACCAAGGGCAGCGGGCAAACGCCTTACAGCCGCCAGGGCGACGGAAGGCTGACACTGAAAGGTGCGGTCCGCGAAATTCTCGCCACCGAAATGCTCGAGGCGCTGGGCGTCAACACCTCCAAGACATTCGCCGTTGTGGAAACGGGGGAAGAATTGTGGCGCAGCGACGAGCCCTCTCCTACGCGATCAGCCGTGCTCACGCGGCTCTCGCACTCGCATATCCGCATCGGCACATTCCAGCGCCTCGCCGCACTGGGAGAGACCGAGAACCTTGCCGCGCTGGTCGATTACTGCCTTGAGCAATATCCCGGCAATCCTCCACCCGAGGTTGCACCGGGCCGCGACGAGCCAGCCGCCCGCCTGATGCACCAGGCGGTAGAACGCCTCGCCGATCTTGCCGCCAGCTATATGGTCGCAGGCTTCGTCCACGGCGTGCTAAACACCGACAATATGAACATTACGGGGGAAAGCTTCGACTATGGCCCCTGGCGCTGGCTGCCGCGCTGGGACCCGAGCTTTACCGCCGCCTATTTCGACGAAGGCGGCCTCTATGCCTTCGGTCGCCAGCCCGAGGCGATCCGTTGGAACCTGGGCCAATTGGCCATCGCCCTGCGCCCGTTAGTTGAAGCCGAACCGCTGATCGCAGCGCTCGATCGTTTCGGGCCTTGCTACCAGGAAAACATGGTCCGGCGCTTCTGCTGGAGACTGGGCGTGAAGAGCTGCGGAATGAAGCATGACACCCGATTGATCGACGCCGCCGAAGTCACCATGCGCGAAGGCAATTTCGGGCCGGACATGTTCTTCCATACACATCGCGGAGGACGCAATGCGACAGGACCCTTGGCAGAGGCGCTGGACGGTTACGAAGCAACCGGCAAGCCGCACTCCTATTGGGATCGCGATACGCCCGAAAGCATGTTGATCGAGGAGGTCGAAGCCATCTGGGACCGGATCGACCAGCAGGATGACTGGACATCGCTGGAGGCAAAGCTGAAGAGCCTCAATAATTTGGGAGCAGCGCTGGGCAATGCCCCGCTACCTGAGGGCGTGACCGGATGACTGGGGAAATCAAAGTTACATATGTAACTAGGCGTAGCATTGGGGCGACTATGTCCCTAAGGACGGCAGACAAGTGATCTTTGGAAAGGCCCGTCGCAGGTGACAGAACTGGTATCCCACGAACCTGCAACCGGATCCGAACTGTGGCGCGGCGCATATGGCGATGTGGATGATGCCGTCGCCAAAGCGCGCAAGGCTTGGCCCAAATGGGCATCCCAACCGCTGGCCAACCGTATCGAATTGGTTCGCCGCTTCGCCAACGAAGTGCGTAAGGAGCATGACGAATTTGCCGAACTGATCGCAAAGGAGACGGGCAAGCCCTTGTGGGAAGCGCGGACCGAAGTGGAAGCGGTTGTCGGTAAGGTCGAAATCTCCGTCAAAGCCTATGCGGAACGAACCGGACAAAGGAAGCTCGATAGCGCGCTTCAGGGATCTGCATCCCTTCGGCACAAGCCACACGGTATCATGGCAGTGCTCGGCCCCTATAACTTCCCCGCGCACCTGCCCAATGGGCATATGGTACCAGCCCTCATCGCAGGCAACGCGGTAATCCTGAAGCCGAGCGAGAAAACCCCCGCCGTGGCGGAAAAACTGGTCAGCTTCTTCCACAAGGCGGGCATTGCCGAAGCTATCGTCCAATTGCTTATCGGCGGCCCGGACGAGGGAAAAGGCCTTGTCGCCCATGACGGCATAGATGGCGTCCTCTTCACCGGCTCAGCGCAAGTGGGGATTGCCATCAACCGCAAGCTGGCAACCAATCCAGGCAAGATTCTGGCGCTAGAAATGGGTGGCAACAACCCGCTTGTCGTGTGGGATACGCCCAAGATCAACGATGCCGCCGCGCTGATCGTGCAATCGGCCTTCACCACGGCAGGCCAGCGCTGCACCGCCGCACGCCGCCTGATCGTGAAATCGGACATTTATGATGAGGTAATCTCGGCGGTAAAAGCGCTAACCGACCGTATCATCATCGGCGCACCCTTCGACGAACCGCAGCCCTTCATGGGCCCTGTGATCGACAATACCACAGCCGACAACCTGACCGAAAGTTTCCTCTATTTCCTCTCCAATGGCGGCAAGCCTATCAAGCATATGCGCCGACCGGACGAGAACCTGCCCTTTCTGACGCCGGCAATCATCGATACCACCGATATGAAGGAACGGCCTGATGTCGAATTGTTCGGCCCGCTCTTGCAGGTCATCAAGGTGGATGACTTCGACGAGGCGATTGCAGAAGCGAACAAGACACGCTTTGGCCTTTCGGCCTCGTTGATCGGAGGAAGCCCGCAACAATATGGCCAGTTCTGGGCTCAAATTCGCGCCGGGATCGTGAACTGGAATCGCCCGACAAATGGAGCTTCATCTGCGGCTCCCTTCGGCGGAATTGGCCTTTCTGGAAATCATCGCCCCGCCGCATTCTATGCTGCCGATTATTGCGCCTATCCGGTGGCCAGTACGGAGATGGAGCAGCCGCGCGCCAGCGTGGGCGTGGGTTTCAAGGTCTAGGATGCAAGCTAGACTTCCCCATCTTGCCCGAACCAGCGTGAGGGCGTAGCTCTTCGGGAATGGTTGCGGGCAAACAGGGACAAGGTACGGCGCTCGCCTTTGCACTGGGTGCGCATGCCGTTTGGGGCATGATGCCGGTCTATCTGCTGCTACTGCAGAGTGTGCCCAGCCTCGAATTCGTCGCCTGGCGGCTGGTGTTCACGCTGCCATTCTGTCTTGCGCTCATCGCCGTCTTTGCCGATTTCAGCGAGTTAAAACGTGTACTTCGCAACCGGAAGATCATGTTCACCCTGATGGCAAGTTCCGCCATCATCGCAGTCAACTGGTTTCTCTACATCTACGCGATCCAGCATGGATATGTCTATGCAGCGAGCCTTGGCTATTACATCCTGCCGCTGACCATGATGCTGCTCGGCCTGGTCTTCCTGAAGGAGCAACTCAATCGCCTGCAATGGAGCGCGGTTGCGCTGGCCGCCTTCGGTGTCGCTGCGCTGGCGTCTGGTGCCCTCACCACCATGTGGCTGAGCCTGACCATGGCGACAACATTCGGAGTTTACGGTTTGCTGCGCAAGACGGTGGATGCAGGGCCGCTGACGGGCCTGACCGTCGAAGCCATGATGCTCATGCCCATTGCTCTCGGCGTTATTCTTTGGTTCTGGCAATCGCCTTACGGCGTGGCGTTGGGGCAGAATACCAGCGTAACATTGGCACTTGCCGCCAGCGGGCCGATCACCGCTGTGCCACTGATGCTGTTTGCCGCTGCCGCGAGGCGCCTGCCCTATACGGTGATCGGCTTCCTGCAATTTGCCTCACCCACCATCGTGTTCTTTCTGGGGCTTTTTGTTTTCGGGGAGGAATTGAGACCTGCGCAACTGGCGTGCTTCGTCATGATATGGGCAGCCGCCGCGCTATTCAGCTGGAGCCTGTTTCGCGGAGGAGATCCCGCACCCGCCGACGAGATCACCTCACGCGGCGCAGGGCATTAGCCGGCAAAGCGCCAGCGCAAGGTCTCTCCTGCGTGGAAGGGGATTAGTTCGGCCGCCCCAACATCGATACTGTCAGGTACGGTGCACTCCGCGCGCTCCAGCGTCACCGTTTCCTCATTGACCGGTAGTCCATAAAAGGCGGGCCCATGCCGCGAGGCAAAGCCCTCGAACTTGTCGAGCGCGTCCTCCTCCTCGAAAACAGCCAGATAGCTCTCCAGCGCAAAAGGCGCATTGAAGATTCCTGCACAGCCGCATGCGCTTTCCTTGGCCTCGCGCGCATGCGGTGCACTGTCGGTGCCGAGGAAGAACTTTGCGCTACCGCTGGTCGCCGTCTTGCGCAGCGCCAAACGATGCTTCTCGCGCTTGGCAACGGGCAGGCAATAGGCATGCGGACGCATCCCGCCCACCAGCATGGCATTGCGATTGATATGGAGGTGCTGCGGCGTGATCGTGGCGGCGACATTGGGCCCGGCGCTTTCGACGAATTGTACGCCTTCCTCGCTGGTGAGGTGCTCGAAGATCACTTTCAGTTCGGGCAACTCGCGGATAAGCGGCGCCAGAATGCGATCGATAAACACCGCTTCGCGATCGAAGATATCGACATCGGCGCTGGTCACCTCGCCATGCACGCAAAGCGGCATGCCCGCCTCGGCCATGGCTTCCAGCGCTGCGCGGATATTGGCCACATCGGTCACACCGCTGTCCGAATTGGTGGTCGCCCCCGCAGGATAGAGCTTGGCGGCGGTGAACACGCCCTCCGCATGGCCGCGAACCAGTTCTGCCGGGTCGGAATTGTCGGTGAGATAGGCCGTCATCAGCGGCGTGAAGTCCATGCCTTCGGGCACTGCAGCCAGGATCCGCTCGCGATAGGCGATTGCGCTTGCCACATCGGTTACCGGCGGCGTCAGATTGGGCATGACGATAGCCCGCGCAAATTGGCGCGCCGTGTGTCCAACCACACCCTGCAACATGGCCCCATCGCGCAAATGGACGTGCCAGTCATCGGGGCGGCGGATGGTATGCGAATCGGTCATGGGATTGCCTATGGCGCGCATCGTCCTATCTGTCACCCATGACTGCTGGACGCCTAGCCAATCGCGCCGTCGTGCGCGTTCGCCCGCTCGACGCGAATGAGGATGCCGCCGCCTTCCTGCAAGGCCTGCTGACAAATGATCTGACCGGCGATTTGCCCGCCTATGCGGCGCTGCTGAGCGCGCAGGGCAAGACGATGTTCGACATGTTTGTTTGGCGCGAGGGAGAGTCGCTATTGCTCGATTGCGAAGCGGATATAGCGGAAGAACTGATCAAGCGCCTCGCGCTCTATCGTCTGCGCCGCAAGATCGAGATCGCGGTCGATACCGATCTGGGAGTCTATTGGAGTGCAGAGGCAGAAGAAGGGTATTCACCAGACCCGCGCCTTTCAGCGCTCGGATATCGCAGATTCGCGACAGCCGATGAAGGCACTCCACCAGTCAATGATCGATATCTCGCCCAACGTCTTTCGCTTGGGGTACCGGAAGGACGCGCAGAGCTGGGCGATATCTTATGGCTGGAGACAAATGCGGGGGACCTGAACGGCGTGAGCTTTTCCAAAGGCTGCTATATCGGGCAGGAAAACACCGCACGAATGAACTGGCGCGGCAAGATCAACCGGCGGCTGGTGGTGGTTCCGCTGGAGGCATCGCAACCTGACCGGCAGAAGGTGGCATATCCCGATCTGGGCCTAGCGGTAGACCATCTGCGCGTTGCCGACATTGCCGAAGAATTCAGGCCCGAATGGATGATTCTGGCCAGCGAAGAAGCCGAATAGCGACGGGCGACCAAACCGGCCACCCGCCGCATATTCATGCAGCTTTGCTGGTGGTTGAAGGGTCTACTTGCCCTTCGGCCATATCCTCCATTTCATCGAGATCGAGCGAATAGCGCCGCGCGAGCACAAGCTGCCCGCCCCGCCCCAACGCGTGTGTGGCGCGGACCTCGCCAGTCTCGCGGAATCCAAGTTTCCGCAGCACCGCGCCGCTCGCCGGATTGTCAAGATAGTGGCCTGCCTGGACGCGGCGAATGCCGAGCACACGTGCAATCTGCAGCAAACCATCCAGCGCCTCGCTGGCATAGCCCTTGCCGCGATGGCCGCGAGCGATCCAGTAGCCGACTTCAGGCACGTCCTCGCTGGGATCCATTCCGATCACTCCGATCAGCGGCGCTCCGTCTAGTCCGGGAAGGGTGATAGCCAAGCGTAGCTCGAGCGATTCTTGCGCAGAAGAGCAGAAGGCCATCGCGTCCTGCTCACGATAGGGCCAGGGCGCGCGCGCCAGCATGCGCACGACACCCGCATCGTTAATACCGCGATAGAGCTCGCGCCAGTCTTCGGGAAATATCGGCCTGAGGAACAGACGTTCGGTGCGCATGAACATGGAAATTCTCCTCCATCGCCCCCTTCCGCGCTCCTACCTGCGGCTGGTGACGAACATGTTGCGAAGGAGAAATAAAAAAGGAGACGGGTGGCCCCATCTCCTTCCAAGCTCCGGTCCTTGCGGGTTCCGGTGGGGCCATCCGGTGGATGACCCCCTTATCGGATCATCCGGTTATTCGGCTGCTTCCGCCATGGCTTCCACGGACACATATTTGCGACCGAGCTTGCCGTCGTGGAAACGCACGCGGCCGGCTTCCAGCGCAAACAGCGTGTGGTCCTTGCCCATGCCGACATTGGTGCCCGGGTAGAACTTCGTGCCGCGCTGGCGCACGATAATGTTGCCGCCGATCACGTCCTGACCGCCGAACTTCTTCACACCGAGGCGACGGCCAGCTGAGTCGCGACCGTTACGCGATGAACCGCCAGCTTTCTTATGTGCCATCTCGTCTTACTCCGTATCCGTCCGGGCGCGCCGGATTACTTCTTGTCTGTTTTCTTGGCGGCCGGCTTCTTTGCCGGTGCCTTCTTCGCGGCGGGCTTCTTGGCAGCAGCTTTCTTAGGAGCAGCCGCCTTTTTGGCCGGTGCCTTTGCAGCAGTTTTGGTCGCGGCCTTCTTGGCCGGAGCCTTCTTCGCTGCAGGCTTCTTCGCCTCTTCAGCGGCCTTGGGTGCAGCTTCCTTCTTCGGAGTGGCAGCGTTCTTGGCCGGAGCCTTCACGCCTTCGCCAACGCCGGTGATGCGCAGCAGGGTCATCTGCTGGCGGTGGCCGTTCTTGCGACGATAGTTGTGACGGCGACGCTTCTTGAAAACGAGAACCTTCTCGCTCTTCGCCTGGGCGATGACTTCAGCCGAGACCTTTACCTTGGAAGCATCGGCCAGCTTGCCGGCTTCACCGGCCAGCAGGACGTCTTCCAGCACAACCGTGTCACCGGCTTCACCAGCCAGCTTCTCGACTGCAATCTTGTCTCCTTCGGCGACGCGATACTGCTTGCCGCCCGTGCGCACTACTGCGAACATGGTGCTAATTCCGTTCTTCTAGTATGTCCTTGCCACGGGGCAGCCCCGCATCAACGACAAAAAAGGCGCCCCCACAAGGGCACCGCCAAGTGGGGCGCCCGATAAGGCAGGCAGGGGCCGCTGTCAACAACAAGGCGCGCCTTTTTGGGCCGATAACGCCAGTAAATGCATGGCTGGAAACTGCTGCTGGTGGCGGCTAAGGCTGGCGATGATGAAAACGCTTCGCGCCACCGCCTTGGTCCTGCCTGCTCTTTTGCTGCAAGCCTGCAGTGCTTCGGATGGATATCCGAGCCTCGCCATTCGCGATTCGGAGCGCGTGAGCGTGACTATGGCGGTTCCCGACGATGCCGGTTTCACACCTGTCGCCACGCCGCCGGCGACGATCGAAAATCTCGACCTGCTGGCCGCCAATGCCATGGCAGCAGATGAGCAGTTCCAGGCCGCCGCCGGCGATGTCGAATCTGCTGTGAACCAGGCCGCCGGCGCGGCCATCGGCAGCGAGGAATGGGCGGTTGCCCAGGTGGAGATTGCTGGGCTTGAATCGCTGCGAAGCGATACGATGCTTGCACTGGCCGATATCGACCGGATTTTCGTCAATGCGGTGGTCGACGGCGCAGAGTTCGACGCTGCAGAACAGAAAAGGGACGAGATTGCGCGTATCGTCTCGGAACAAGATCGCGTCATTGCCGCGCTGCTCACGATGCTGGGCTCATAGACAGGGCAAGATAAATGCGCGGGACCGGCAGAAACCGATCCCGCGCATGCGAGACATGATTTCCGGAAACCGCATCGTGGATCAGGTTCGGTCCCGGACGTGGCAGTAATGGTCACAACCACCACACCGCCGAAAAGATTGTGCTGGGAGGATCAGAACCGGCACCATCGCAACATCGGCAGCTTCATGCCTCGAAAGGCAATTGCGACGATTGACCGCATCGCTCGCGGACGCCTTGATTCAGGTCAAACTGAAAAGATTGTTGCTAACCCCAGCGGGCAAGGTCCGAATGGTCTCGCTCGCGCGGTTCGATCCAGTGCCAGCCGTCGGCGCGCTTTTCGCGCTTCCAGAACCAGCTATCGGATTTGAGGTGGTCCATCGTGAAGTCCACAGCCTCGATGGCCTCGCGTCGGTGTTTCGCGGCGGCGGAAACCAGCACGATAGGTTCGCCCACATGCATTACACCTACGCGATGCATGATGACGAGACCTTCGAGCGTCCAGCGCCGGCTGACCGTCTCGGCGAGTTCCTGAATGCCGGGCAGTGTGAGCTTTTCGTAGTGTAAGAGTTCGAGTGCTTCGACGGCATCGTCATGCCGCACCTTGCCGACAAAGGATGCAATTCCTCCCGCATCCGGCACGCTACGGGCAAGCTCTCCAACGGCATCATTGGTGTCCCAGTGCCCCTGCACCAATTCAATACGTCGCAGCATATCAGCCGCCGCTGACAGGAGGTAGCAACGCCACTTCGTCCCCGTCACCTGCGTCGAGCGCAGCCTTGTCGGCCACCAGCTCTCCATTCACTGCGATACGGGTGCGATCCTTGCGCAATTCCTCGGCCAGAGGCGCTTCCAGTTGATCGAGAAGCCCCAACCAGTCGAGCGGCCCGGGAACCTCCCGCTCATCCGCGCCAGCCAGATCAGCCAGCTTGCCGAGGAACACCAGTTTCACCGCCATCTCAGCCGCCCGTCATCGACATATGGCGCTTTTGCGCCGGGACAGAGCCTGGGGCGATCTCGAAATGGTGCTTTTCGGGCTTGATGCGCATCGCTTCATCCAGCGCGGCTGCGAGATTGGTGTCGGGGTCGTCGGAGCGTAGCGCCGCGCGCAGATCGACCTTTTCGGACCCGCCAAGGCAGGCATAAAGCTCGCCAGTCGCCGTCACGCGGATGCGATTGCAGCTGGCGCAGAAATTGTTCGTCAGCGGGGTGATGAAGCCGATCCGACAGCCAGTCTGGCGCACGGTGACATAGCGCGATGGGCCACCG
>ENA-ORCV01000790-ORCV01000790.1-marine-metagenome-genome-assembly--contig:-NODE-790-length-14592-cov-3.832725_pt1 | contig 14592 bp, 15 predicted proteins | sample MGYA00237779_ERZ508509 | MGnify/ENA primary metagenome ERZ508509 (study PRJEB26180, sample SAMN06268772) | marine metagenome | isolation source: Bioluminescent Bay, La Paraguera, Puerto Rico | place... | reverse complement strand
TTGCGTGGCAAACGCAAAGTGCAGGGACAATGGCAGATGTTTTGTTTAGTGCATAACATCGGAAAATTGATGCGATATGGCGCGATACACTGATTCACAGGGTTAACCACACTCGGCTGCGCGAAATATGGCGAAAATACACACAAGCGTGATGTTAAAGATGTGTGATTAAATCGTGAACAACAAAAATTTAATTGAAAGCAGCCGAGTGAGGGCGACAGATAGTGTCGTTTTTCTATAGGCTCGTTAAGTGCTTAGGAGCTTCGATCTTACGTCCATGCTTTGGTGAAGAATTCTTATTATCTCAACGCAATTATTTTCACCAATTTTGTAAAAAATAATGTGAGCACCGTGCGGAATTTTCCGGTAACCGGATTGTATATTTTCGCTGCTCACACCAGATAGTGGAGATTCGGCGAGGTCATGAAAGGCATCGTCAAATTTTTTAATATAGACGTTCCGCTGGGCTACTCCCCAGCGACGCTCGATAAATTTGGCAATTCTTTTCAAGTCATCTTTTGCTTTGTGGCTTAACTTAAATGAACTCATGGAGTTTTCTTTTCATCAAGCTCGGCAATAAATGACTCATATGTATAATCGGTAAAACCGCTTTGCTCGCCTTCCTGTAGAAGTGAGCGCAGTGTTTCCAGCTTGGTTTCGGTATCTTCGAGTAACCGCAAACCTGCACGAACGACCTCACTCGCGGAGCCATAGCGGCCGCTGGCCACTTCTTTGGCTATAAATTCATCAAAGTGTGACCCTAGGGTCATGCTAGTGTTCTTGGCCATATGCCCTCCGAATACCAATAAGTACCTAAATATGGTATCGAGTGGGCGGGTTGTCAAGTACTCCGAACATGCACTTAACAAGTACAGGCAGGTTGCTACGGCCCTTCGGGCCTCCTCGGGACGCCCAACGCTATGCTGCGGGCGTATGAATTTTTCCGGCGGCATATACACGAAAAATTCCAGGCGCAGAAATGCCTTGGAATTAAACCAATAAGAAAATTACAAGGAGTTTAGGTGTGTGGTAGGGACGGTGGGATTCGAACCCACAACCAGCCGCTTATCTGGCGCTACGGAGTATAAACCCGCTGCTCTACCATTGAGCTACGTCCCCAGCAGACACGTCATCGTCCGCTAGGGATATTCGAAACTCGTATGGAAATTTGGCTGAGTGGTTCATGTAGCTAAGAGTAGAGAACTGGTACCATGGAAGCAAGTACCAATTCATTACAAATCAATGAGCTACGCGCCTACGGCGCCGGACAGCCAAGCAACGCTTCGGCTGCCGGTTATTGATGTGTAGCTGTTCTGCGCATTGGACTGCACTATGAGCGAAAGCTGGTTCCATTGGTATGTCGAGCAGGTAAATAAGAAAAAGAGTTGGGCAATGTATCGGGAACGATATTTATGTCCGTGCTGTTATATGCCCACTCTTGATGAGCGGGCTGGTTATGACATCTGCACCATTTGCTTCTGGGAGGATGATGGCCAGGATAACGATGATGCTAGTATCGTTCGCGGAGGGCCAAACTCAGATTACTCGCTTCAAGAAGCTCGCGAGAATTTCAAATGTCATCACACGATGTATAGAGAGTCTGATAGGCTAGCGTTTGATGGTCAAATGAAGCGGATTTTAAAGATTAAGAAAATGTATGTAGCATTTTATCAGGCAATAAAATCAGGATCAGATGCAGACTGGGCGTATGCGCTGCAAGTTGAAGGTCGCGGCTAAACCACATCTAACAAAAGCAATGCAGTCGACGTCTTGCTTTGGTCACTTTCGTTGAAGCTTCTATGGTCATGCGGCATGCTTCTTGGTTGGCCGTAAAACCATACAAGCGATTATAGGTGCCGTGAAAAACGCGGTTGGGAAGGCTTACGTTACGCACCAGTCTCCCCTAAACCGAGCGTAAAATTCTAAGGAGAGAAAGTATGAAAAATTCAAAATTATTTATTGCTCTCGCTCTTTTGTCGCTAGCGGCTACTGGCTGCTCAAGCTCAGGGAATGTCGTTAGTATTGATACGCCTAAAGGCCCATATCCGGATAGAAAAGATAGCGACTGGTGTCAGGAAAACTATTCTTCTGCCTCAGTAAGTTCACGAGAGCGGCAGTCGAATGCTAAATATTGTGATGAGCAAGCTCGTAGAACCTATTTGGAAGCGCAGCAAAAACGGCGCTCCGAGGGCTAAGTCTCTGCCAGATTTCACAAAGCCGGGCAGGTTGCTCTTGGCCTTCTGCCCTCCGTGGGGCTGTTACCTTTTGCACATTTTAGTTCGCAGTACTTCCATTCTCGCGCATAGGGCGCACAAGACTGTCCGTGGTCGAGGGCGACACTAAGTGTGGTCTTTCCATAGTGTTCAGAAATAGCCCCAACAAGTGCTTTTGGGCGTCAGTAGTAACGCGGCTTGGGCAGCTTGGGCTAGGCTTCTTGCGCGGCTAAATTTCTTGTCAGCGGCAGGAGCTTTTCATGCGATGGATCGTGTCCCTTTTTATTGCTCTCGGAGCAGGTTTTGCGGTTGCGGCAGGCAGTAGCTCATATAAGGAGGGGGAGGCCACAGAAGCATTGCAGCCGGAATTGCGCGGCGGTCCCTATGTCCACGTGGGCCCCAGCGATGTCGGTGTTAACATCGGGCCGGGCGTGATTGCGCCTTTTCCCACCGCCGCCTACAGCGGACCGATGACGATTACCTCGCCGACCACAATTGAAAACGTGGTTATCAACGGCTGCCTGAGAATCGAAAGTGACGATGTGACCCTGCGCAACGTCGTGATTCAATGTGACTCCTTCTATCCGGTTAAGGCCACCGACCACGAGAATGCGCGGATAGAATACAGCCTGGTGAAGTGCACAACGCCGACCAAGGTATTCCGGCTCATCGATTATCAAGACTTTGTCGTCCATCGCACCGAAACGCGCGGTTGCGAGGATCTCTTCTTTCTTAGCGGTAACAATGACGGTCTCGAGGTCACGTACAGCTACATGCACTCGCTGACGCTCACGCCTGAGTCCCACGCAGACGGTTTTCAGTTCGGTGTTGTACCGACTTCAGGCTCCGCGGTTATCCGCGGCAATTACTTCTGGGCCAATGCCGATGGACCCAAGACCGACGCGATATTCGCGGAGGGCGAGTCACATGTGCAGCTTTTGATCGAGGATAATTTTTTCCGGGTCTGGGGCCTGCGGACGATTCGGTGTGGGGGGGAGGGCAGTAGCTGCACCGTACGCAACAATGTCTACGAGCAAGCATATGAGGACATGTATTCACTCCGCTACGGCAAGCTGCTCTTCAGTTACCTTTACGGAGATGGTGCCCATATCGCATCCTGCAACCGCCTCGAAGACGGTACGCTCCTGCAGGAATTCCAGAACGGCGTTGACCGCTTCTACGGTGTCGACCACAAGGTCAGCAATTGTCCGCCGTGGCCATACTGACCCCAGCGGGTCGGTATCGCCCGTGCCCTGCGCATCTGGGAGCCCTTTTTCCCGTGGCCACAGGGAAGGCAAAGAGGAAGTGGTGTAGTGGTTTACTGAACCCTAAACCCCACATGAGTGGGGTTTAGGGTTATATGCAGCTGAACGGCCTCAGTGCTTCATGGAGAGGGTGTCATGCAAGACGTGCCCGGTGCTCCGCCAATACCTTGCCCGCACCTACTTCATATTCACTGAGCGCTTCCATGATGCGCACCAGGCAGTTGTCCCGCAGGGCTTCCAGCTCACGAATGGACTTGTCCCCGGCCTGCTGTTGGGTGCCTTCCACCATGCGGTCGATCAGCTGGTCATTCAGTTCCGGCGCTTCCAGTTTGGTCCACGGCAGTTTCAGGGCCGGACCGAACTGTTCAAGCATATGGCGCATGCCGGTTTCGCCGCCGGCCAGATGGTAGGTGAGGTTGGTGCCCATAAACGCCCAGCGCAGGCCGGGGCCGTAGGTGATGGCCTGGTCCAGCTCGCCGGTGGTGGCGATGCCATCATTCACCAGGTGCAGGATCTCGCGCCATACGGCTTCCAGCAGGCGATCTGACAGGTGGCCGTCAATTTCATTGCGGACATGCAGCGGGTGCATGCCGATTTCCTTGAAGAAGGTCTGCGCGCGTTCGATGGTTGCACTGGAAGTCTGCTCACCGCCGACTACTTCTACCAGCGGCAGCAGGTACACGGGGTTGAACGGGTGGCTGACTACAAAGCGCTCCGGGGCAACCATTTGCTGCTGCAGCACGGATGGCTTGAATCCGGAGGTGGAGGAACCGATCAGGGCATCTGCCGGTGCGGCGCGGCTGATGTCAGCCAGCAGGCCTATTTTCATGGACTCGCGCTCGGGGGCGTTTTCCTGGATGAAGTAGGCCCCTTCACAGGCTTCGGCCAGCGAGTTGGCGAACCGCAGGCGATCCCTGCTCGCGCCGGTTACCAGCCCGACTTTCTCCAGCGCCGGCCAAGCGGTATCGATGCTCTCGCGCAATTTGCGTTCTGCTTCTGCACCGGGATCCCAGGCGATAACGTCGTGGCCATTCGCCAGCAGGCGTGCGACCCATCCGGCACCAATCACTCCGGTACCGATAACTGCTGCATGTGACATATGGCTCTCCTTATCCCTGTACTTTCAGGTTCAGGCGCTCACGGGCTTCCGCCGGTGTCGCAACAGAGCCGCCGAGCAGCTCCACAATGTTGCTGGCCTTTTCTACCAGTTGCGCATTGGTCGCGAGCTCACCGCGCTTCAGGTAGAGGTTGTCTTCCAGGCCGACGCGCATGTTGCCGCCCATCAGCATCACCTGGGTGGCCATGGGGAATTGATGGCGACCGATACCGAAGCCCGCCCACTGGGCGCCGTTCGGCAGATTGTCCACCATGGACTTGAGGGTGCCGATATCCGGCGGCGCGCCCCAGGGAATACCCATGCACAGCTGGAACAGGGGCGGCTCGTCGAGCAGGCCCTCGGCCATCATCTGGTTGGCGAACCAGAGATTGCCGGTGTCGAAAATTTCCAGTTCCGGTTTTACGCCCAGTTCCTGCACGCGCTTGGCGCCGAGGCGCAGCATTTCCGGGGAGGAGATGTAAACCAGGTTGCCATCGCCAAAATTGAGCGAGCCGCAATCAAGGGTGCAGATTTCCGGGCGCAGTTCTTCGATATGGGCCAATCGCTCGATACCGCCAACCACATCGGTACCTTCGGCGAACGCCATGGGGTTCTCGTCGGGGCCCAGCAGCAGGTCTCCGCCCATGCCGGCGGTCAGGTTGATCACTACATCGGTGTCCGATTCGCGAATGCGCTCGACCACCTCGCGGTAGAGGGCTACGGAGCGGCTGGGCGCGCCGGTTTCCGGATCGCGCACGTGAATGTGGGCGATGGCTGCGCCGGCTTTGGCGGCGGCGATGGCGTCTTCCGCAATCTGCTGCGGGGTTACGGGTACGTGGGGACTCTTGTCGGTGGTGGCCCCGGCGCCGGTAAGGGCGCAGGTGATGATCACGTTGTTGTTCATCTGCATTTGGCTTTCGCTCCGGTAGAGATAAGGGAGGCTTCGGCGGCAAATGCTATTGAATGGGCTGAAAATGGCTCGCAGAAAAGCGCGGTGAAATTTCGAATTTCCGACAAGGGTGGTGAAAAAACGCAATAAAAAGCAGTGGGGCCGGCTGCTGAAGCGAGGCGGTGGTCGCGATCGGGCGCTAGCCTGCGGGCAGCTGGCGATCTTTGCTGGGACTGACTCCAAAGTCCTGGCGGTAGGCGGCACTGAAATAGGCTGCGGACTGAAAGCCGCAGGAAATGGCAATCTCGAGAACCGTCATATCCGTCTGCCGCAGCAGCTGGCGGGCTTTTTCCAGCCGCAGCTGCCGGTAATAGCGCTTGGGCGGTGTCCCCAGTTCCTTCTGGAACAGGCGCTCGAGTTCCCGCACCGAGGACTGTGAACGCTCCGCGAGTTGCTTGATGGAAAGCGGAGCGGCGAGGTTCTTTTCCATAATCTGCACCGTCTGGATCAGGCGCTTGTTGGTGGTGCTGAGTCTGCTGCGCAGGCTCATGCGCTGGGCGTCATCGGCGCTCTGCACGTGGGTATAGGTGAACTGCTCGGCGACCGCAGTCGCCAGTTTCTGGCCATGAGCCGCGCGGATAATGTTCAGCATCATATCGAGACTGCTCAGTCCGCCGGCGGCGGACACCCGGCTTTCCTCAATAATGAAGCGCTCGGGTACCACCTGGATGGAGGGGTAACTCTCCTGAAAGCCGCTGCTGGCCTCCCAGTGCACCACCGCTTTTTGCCCCTGCAACAGGCCGGCTTTGGCCAGGATGTGGGCCCCGGTATCCACGCACCCAAGGCTGACACCGTTGGCGGCAAGCCGGCGCAGCTCCGAATACAGCGTATCCCCGCAGCCCTCCAGGGGATTGAAGCCGGAGATGACGACCACGGTTTGGTATTCGACGGGGCAGTCGGCGAGGCTGTACTGGACTTCCAGCGACACGCCGTTGGAGGCGGTAACGGGCTCACCGCCTTCGGACAGGAAGGTGAACTCGAATAACTGCCGATCGGCCAGGCGGTTGGCAACCCGCAGGGGCTCGGAGCAGCAGGCCAGGGCAAAAAAGGAAAACTGGGGGATCAGCACAAAGCCGATGTGAACCACATCACTCTGCCCGAATTTGGGTGGTTGAAATGTATCCAGGGTGTCTAGTTCGTGGGACTTATCGGTCATGTCGTAATTGATTAAGAATTCGTCGCATTTTAAAAAGTATATGCCTGACCAGGCAGTAGGATAAGGCCAACTTTTCGCCCGGGTGGATATTTTTGAAGCCTATACGATCAATAACTCATTGGAAGTTGAATGCGACCTCATAGTCAAACGTCTGAATCCCTCCCCAAATTAAACCCCTTGTCCAAGGTGATTTCCGCCTCCCTGGTGGCAATCATCAGCCAGAGCGCTGCGGCGCAAAGCGCGGGCGACAACAAAGGCAACCTGTCCCTGGAAGAAGTGACCGTCACTGCCCAGAGAAAATCCCAGAACCTGCAGAGCGTCCCCATCGCGGTATCCGCCTTCGGTGAAGAAGCGATGGAGCGGGGCAATATGCTCGACGTTGAAGACGTCTCCGCAATGACTCCGGGATTTTCTTTGTCTTCCTACAACCCGGTAACCCCGCAGCCGTATATCCGCGGTGTAGGTACCAACTCCAGCTCCGTGGGTGACGATGCGTCCGTTGGTGTATTTATTGACGAAGTCTACGCGGGTCGCGCCGGTGGCTACCGCGCCGACATGTTCGATGTGCAGCGGGTGGAAGTACTGCGCGGACCGCAGGGCTCCCTGTACGGTCGCAACGTTGCCGGCGGTGCAATCAATGTGATTACCAATAACCCCACCGACACCTTCGAGGCGAAGGCCAAGGTAACCGGAGGCAATTACAACCTGAAAGAGTTCCGCGGCATGCTGAGCGGCCCGCTGGCGGAATCGGTAAACGGTCGTGTTGCCATCTCCCGGCGCACCCGGGATGGCTGGATCGAAAACGTGAATACCGGCAACGAGCTGGGCAACCAGGACAATCTCTCAGCCCGCGGCAAGCTGGCGGTAGAGCTGGGTGATCGCACCGACCTGATGTTGAGTGCCGACTACGCCACCGACGACCTGGTGGGTTCCGGTGCGCGCAGCATCACCGGCTACCAGGATATTTTCGGTGTGGCGCACCCCACCGAAGGCGAAGCGGACCGGGTCGACAATTTCGTTGACGGTTTTGCCGAGCGCGACATGTACGGCGTGTCCGCCAAGCTGACGCACTCCCTGGAAACGGTGGACCTGATCTCCATCACGGCCTACCGCACTCAGGACTACGCGTTCAATGATGACGTCATGGGGCGCTACCTGGCACCGGTGGGCGCGGCCATGACCAATGACGCACAAGAGGAATCCAGCCAGTTCAGCCAGGAACTGCGTATCCAGTCTGCCGGAAGTGAAAGCCTGGAGTGGACCACCGGCCTGTATCTGTTCCAGGAAGAAGTTGACCGGGTGGAGAGCTTCGACTCCTCCCGCGTGTACGACCTGATGGGTTACGCGGGCCTGAGCTCGCGCCCGCTGTGGGATGCCAGCAACAAAACCACCAGCTACGCGGTGTTCGGTGAAGCAACCTACCACTTCAGCCCCGCACTGAGTGCGGCACTGGGTGGCCGCTACACATACGACAACAAGGACTTCTCCAGTGTCGCCACCGGCGCTCCGGACCTGTTCGGTTTCCTGGCCGAGGACTACGCAGTCGCGGAAGAGAAGAACTGGAAAAAGTTCACCCCGAAAGCCACGCTTACCTATACCACCGAAGACGCGGACATCGTATACGCGACCATCTCCCAGGGGTACAAGGCCGGTGGTTTCAATGGTATTGCCGCAACCGAACAGGGCGCTACCGTCGCCTTCGATCCGGAAAATGCCACCAACTACGAGCTGGGCTTCAAGAGCAGCATGCTCGGCCAGCGCGTGCGCCTGAACGGTGCCGTGTTCTATCTCGATTACAGCGACCTGCAGAGCTTTACCGTCGACCTGGAAACCGGGCAGGTTGAAACCGCGACCGGCGATGCGGAAATTCGCGGGGTTGAGCTGGAGGCGTCTGCGCTGGTGACCGATGCGCTGATGCTGGCGCTCAACTACGGTTATACGGATTCCGAATACGTGAGTTTCGAATCCGATCCTGCAATTGTTGGCAACAACCTGGCGCGCACGCCGGAGCACTCCGCATCCGCGAGCATCAATTACGAGTGGATTTTGGGCAATGGCTCCGCCATCAACTTCAACACCAATGTGATGTATCAGGACACGGTGTATTACAGCGTGGGTAACGATGCCGCCGCGTCCGATGATGGCCACACCCTGGCGAACGCCAACGCCACATGGGACAACTATGCGGGCCTGAAGGTATCCCTGTGGGGCAAGAACCTGACCGATGAAGAGTACATCGTGCACGCATTTGAGCAGTCCGGGATGGGCTTCGCAATCATGGGTGAGCCCATGACCTGGGGTATCAGCGTAACGCGCGATTTCTTCTGAAGTCCGCCCGTTATGCCGTCCCGCTCGGAGGTGCCGGTAGCAACCGGCACCTCCGCTATTTATCCTGAACAGGAAAAAAGCGAGTGAAAACATCCCCAACCCAGGGTCAGCCGAAACTGGACCTGCCGGTATTTATTCCCGCCTTCGGTATTGCCTTGATTGCCGCCTGCTTCCTGGTGTTCAAACCAGAGCAGGCGCAGGCGCTGGCGGCACACCTCATGTCGCTGGTCACCAGTCAGTTCGGCTGGCTGTTTGTATTCTTTGGCTTTGGTACTTTCGTGTTTGCCTTGTGGCTGGCATTCGGCCGCTTCGGCCAGGTCAAGCTCGCGCGCACCGATGAACCGCCGGAGTATTCGGAGCTGAGCTGGGCGGCGATGATGTTTTCCGCCGGGATCGGTATCGGCCTGGTGAGCTGGTCGTTTGTCGAGCCGATCTATTACCTGTCCACGCCGCCGCTGCATATTGAGCCGCACTCTGCGAAAGCCGCCGAGTGGGGGCATATGTACACGCTGTTCCACTGGAGCTTCGTGCCCTGGGCCATGTATGCGGTGCCGTCGGTAGCGGTTGCCTATATTCTGCATGTGCGCCACCGCCCGTTCCTGCGGATCTCGGAAGTGTGCCGGCCGGTGCTGGGGGATCGCGCCGACGGCTGGATGGGCTCGGTGATTGATACCCTGATTATTCTCGGGTTGATCGGCGGCGCCGGTACCTCACTGGGTCTCGGGGTTCCGCTGGTTTCCGCGCTGACCACATCGTTTTTGGGCATTGAAGAAACCCTGATGACGCGCCTGGGCGTTATTGCCGTCTGGACGCTGATTTTTGGCGTCAGTGCCTATAAGGGATTGAAGGCCGGAATCCGCATCCTCAGTGATATCAATATTTTTCTCGCCATTGCCCTGGTGCTGCTGGTTCTGCTCGCCGGCCCCACGGTATTCATCCTGTCGATGTCGGCGAACAGTGTCGGCCTGATGCTGGACAACTTTCCCCGTATCAGTTTCTGGCTTGACCCGGTCAAACACGGCGGCTTCCCCGATGCCTGGACCCTGTTCTACTGGGCCTGGTGGATTGCCTATGCGCCGCTGATGGGGCTGTTTTTCGGGCGTATTTCCCGCGGGCGCACGATTCGCCAGATGGTGCTCGGTATCATCCTGTGGGGCAGCCTGGGGTGCATTTCGTTCCTCAGTATCTGTGGCTCTTACGCGCTGAACCTGGAGCTCTCGGGCACTCTGGAAGTTTCGCAACTGCTGAGTGAGCGCGGTATTCCGGCTACGGTGGTCGAGATTGTCAGGACCCTGCCGTTCAGCCAGCTGGTGCTTGCCGCATTTACCCTGCTGAGCTTTGTTTTCCTGGCGACAACCCTGGACTCTTCCGCCTATGTGCTCGCCAGTATCAGTACCAAAAACCTGTACGGGGAACAGGAGCCGGGCAAGCGCAACCGGGTTGCGTGGGCATTTGCCCTCGCCCTGATTGCAGTGGGGCTGCTGTTTGCCAGTGGCCTGCAGACGGTCAAGTCTCTCACCATCATTCTGGCGCTGCCGTTGGCGCTGGTTCTGTTTGTCGTGTTCCGCGCGCTGCTGCGGGTGCTGAATGACGACTTTGGTCGCGCGGTGGCGAAAGAGGCACTGGTTTTCGACCAATCGAAGAATTATGCGAATAAGGATTCCCAAGATGTATAAGTCACTTGTATTGCTGGCCGCTCTGGCCTTTACGCCTTTTGGCTACGCTGCGGACGAGAGCCGCGAGGAACTGGAAGGTGTGGTGGAAGAGGGCAGCATGGAGTCGTTTGTAGCGAATGCCATCGCCCACGCCAAGGCGACGGTTGCGCAGACCTCTCTTGCTGCCATCAGCAAAGATCTGCGGCCCCATGACCACCGCTTTTTTCCCAAGGGCAAGCAGAAAGTGCCGACGGTGCTGTTCTTCCACGGTTGCAGCGGGCCCACCGCCAGTCACGAGAAGGACTGGGCCAAACGCCTGAACGATGCCGGCATCGGCATGATTGCGGTGGACAGCTACACCGGGCGCAACATCGACTGGCAGCAGGCGTGTAACTTACAGGTAATGACTCCCTGGCAGCGCTCCGCGGATATCCTCGCCACCATTGAAGACGTGAAAAAGGATCCGCAGGTGGACGCGGACCAACTGTACCTGGCGGGCTTTTCGCACGGCGCGGTCACCATCTGGTCTGCGCTGGCGCAGGCGTCAGACGAGTCCGCGCCCATCGGCCTCGCGGCCTGGCCGCAGGTCGGCTTTGCAGACCGCGTGCAGGGTGCCTTCATGTTCTACGGAACCTGCATGCAGCCGTGGACGGTGGACGTGGATGCGGTCATGTTCCTCGGCACTGAGGACCGCTATATCGAGGAGGAAGTCTGCCAGGCTTATGCGCCCAGTCATCCCGCCGGTGCCGGCAAACTCAGCCTCAAGATCTATCCGGGGGCAACCCATACCTTCGATCACGCCAAGCCCAACCAGGCGAATATTGAGGCGGGCTCGGTATACGATGCCAAGGCGACAGAAGATGCCTGGCAAACCATGCTGCAGATGATCAAAGGGCATCAGTAATGGCGAGCGTTCGCACATTCTCCGGCGTGGCGCACACCTGGCTGTGCGATGAAATGGGGCACATGAATACCCGCAACTATGTGGGAATGTTTGACGATGCGATGCAGCATTTCATGTTGCTGCTGGGGCACGATGCCATGGTGGCGGGCGAGCGCAGGCTGGGCTGGGCCGATGTCCGCCACGAAATCGATTACAAGGCAGAGGTCCCGGAAGGGGCGCTGGTGCACGTGGACTGCCAGGCGCTGCGGGTGGGCAACAGCTCCATCACTTACCTGCAGACACTGGTGCTCAGTGAAACCTCGGAAGTGGCTGCGGTCAACAAGGCGACCTCCGTGCTGTTCGACCTGAAGCAGCGTACCACGGCGCCTATTCCCGACGTCATGCGCAACAATGCCGAACGCTACAGGGAAGACGCATAGGCCCGGCAGCGTCGACTTTTCTGATTTAAAAACCCCGCCGCCGCGGGGTTTTTGTTTTTATACTGTGCCCCGAAACCTGTAGACGATAATGATTGCCTGAATTGACGGGCCGAGGGGAGGGTTGAGGATGATTTACCGGGGGAGCTGCCATTGTGGCGCGGTGACTTTTGAGGTGGAGGCGCCGGAGGTAGTTGAGGCGGACTACTGCAATTGTTCCGTGTGTAAAAAGTCGGGCTACCTGCATTTGATTGTGCCGCGCAGTCGCTTTCGTCAGCTCAGCGGAGAAGATGCGCTGACAACCTATACCTTTAACACCGGTGTGGCGAAGCATACTTTCTGCAAGACCTGCGGGGTAAAGCCGTTTTATATTCCGCGCTCCAATCCCGACGGGGTGGATGTCAATGTCCACTGCCTGGATACCCAGGGCGTGGCGGTCAATATTACCGAGTTCGACGGCCAGAACTGGGAGCTGCACGCGCACAAGCTTGCGGCCAAAAGCCGGGAGGACTGAGGTGTCACCCGGGATAGGGGGGGCGAGGGCGGATCGGTTGATCCGGGATTGCCGGGAAAATAGTAAGGCAGAAAAGAAAAAGCCCCGATCTCGCGAGAGATCAGGGCTTTCTGTATGGCGCGCTCGGGAGGATTCGAACCTCCGACCGCCTGGTTCGTAGCCAGGTACTCTATCCAGCTGAGCTACGAGCGCGTCGTTGTGGATGCGAACTATAGTGAGCTGCCTTGTCTTCGTCAACTCTTTTTTTAAAGATTTTTTGAAAAAGTCTTTAAAAATCCGCAAGTTACCGAGCCTTCTGCCTGTGCGAAGCACCTTGGCTTCAGCTCGATAGGGCGCGCATTCTGCCGTGCCGGTCGGGCCTTTGCAAGCACTTTTTGCTCTTTGTTTCGGCGGCGCCAATACCGCGTCAGGCGGCACGATTTTTTTGGTCTGAGGGTAGGGTGGCCGGTGCTTCTGTATTTCCATCGAGCTGCTGTCGGAAAGCCGCTTCCAGCACTTCCGGTTCCCGGTGCCGTTTGATGGCATTGAAAAAGACCGTTGCTTCCGGGTAGCTCAATTTCAGGTAGGCCAGCCACTGTTTGACCCGGTTGCCCAGATACTTGGCCGGGTAAAGTGTCTGGGTTGTCTGGTAATAGGTGTAGAGCAGCTGTGCGATTTCCCGCCAGTTCATGGGGGTATAGTCCCGGCCCTCACAAAACGCGCGAATCTGCAGTCCGATATCCGGCCGCGCCAGCAGGCTGCGCCCGAACATGTAGGCGTCACAACCGGTCACCTCACGGCAGCGTTTAAAGTCTTCCAGCGTCCACAGGTCGCCATTGGCGATCACCCGGATACCCAGCTGGGCGCGGATTTCACCAATATACTCCCAGTAGGCTGGGGGGCGGTATCCATCCACCTTGGAGCGCGCGTGCACCGCTAGCTCTGTGGCGCCGCCGGCCTCTGCGGCGCGGGCATTGTCGAGGTAGCTGCTGCGGTCGGCAAAGCCCAGGCGAATCTTGGCGGTGACCGGGATTTCCGTGGGTACCGCATTTCTTACCGCGGCAACAATGGATTCCACCCGGTGTGGCGACTGTAAAAGGCAGGCGCCCCCATCGCTGTTATTCACGGTTTTGGCCGGACAGCCGAAATTGAGGTCAATCGCCCGTGCACCCGCGCGGACGGCACGTTCGGCATTGCGCGCCATGGATTCGCTATTACCGCCCAGCAACTGGAGACGAACCGGTGTTCCGGAGCGGGTCATTGCATTTTGTTCCAGCTCCGGACAGAGGCGGGTAAATACACGACGCGGAAGTCGGGTGTGAGTGACCCGGACAAACTCCGTTACACATACATCGATACCGCCCAGCCCGGAGAGCAGGGCGCGAACGTGGTGGTCGATAACCCCTTCCATGGGCGCCTGATAGATCAGTGGAGTCGGATGTTTCTGGGGCATGGCGCGTCTGAATCGGTGCTGTGGTCTGGGTGGGTTTACATCGGAGTGACAATTGTACGGATTTCTTTGGCGCAGGGAACGTTGCGCGTAGAACCGACGCTCGTGGTGAAATGGCAAAGTGCACATTTTGGTAACGAAAATGGTCGATTTTGCCTGTTTCTTACGGGATCTTGGTTGCTTGTGTAACTAATAAGTGTTTGATTTCAAAGGGAAGTTGTATTGATAATATCTCCCGCAAAAATAAGGGTACCGCAACGAAAATATAACAAGGGGTAATTCCAATGCAGGAATCTCTATTGCAGCAGGGGCTGGACATTACGCTGTTCGGCATGGGAATTGTTTTCACATTCCTGCTGGTCCTCATCATCTGCACCACCCTCATGTCCCGCGCTATCGGCCGCTTCCTTCCCGAGGCGGCGCCTGAACCTGTTGCGTCAGGCGCACCGGCCAGCACGGACGATGTCCGTCTGAAAAAAATCATCAAGGCTGCGATCGAACAGCATCGCAAAAATCGCCGATAAGCCGGTTTTCGCCTATTCGCTGGTTACGCGTTTAACCAATTCGTAAATCACTAAGAAAAATTATTTAGAGAGACGACCCATGACTGAGGTTAAAAAGCCACTGGGGATTACCGATGTAGTCCTGCGCGACGCCCACCAGTCGC
>ENA-ORCV01000787-ORCV01000787.1-marine-metagenome-genome-assembly--contig:-NODE-787-length-14696-cov-3.131336_pt1 | contig 14696 bp, 15 predicted proteins | sample MGYA00237779_ERZ508509 | MGnify/ENA primary metagenome ERZ508509 (study PRJEB26180, sample SAMN06268772) | marine metagenome | isolation source: Bioluminescent Bay, La Paraguera, Puerto Rico | place... | reverse complement strand
CGCGTGTTCCAGACTTCGAAGAACAGCGGGCCATGCTCACCGCCGATCCGCTGGACGCGCGGAACCAGGCTATCCTCCTGGATCACGGCACGCCCCTGCGCATCGTGCCCGGTAATGATCCGCCTCACACCATTCTTGCTCATTGTCTGACTCCTGTGTCGAACTGCGGGCGGAACAACAGACCACGCGCCTCCAGCTCCTTTTCGGCCGCCGCTTCCCGCGCAAGGGCTGCTTGTGCACTGGGCCGTGCCAAGGCCCTCGCATAATGAGCACTAATCGCCGGAAATGCTGGCGCATCGAAGCCATTGCCCGTCAGCCGGAACCAGATCCAAGCAACGTAAGCGTCAAGGACGGACCAGCGGTCACCCAGATACCATTCGCTGCGCGCCAGCTGGGCTTCAACAGGAGCAAGCTGCTGCATCAGCGTTTCAGCCGCCTTTGCGCGGATGCGCGGCACATCAGAGGTGTCGGTCGAAATCATCACACCCATCACGAAGCGGGTCACCAGCGGATGCAGGTCGCTCGAACAGCGGAAGATCTCGGCACGTATCTTCGCACGTTCAAACGGGTCATCTGTTGCAGGGAGTAGCTGCGCCCCGGCGTGGGTTTCGGCGAGATAGGTCAACATCGCGCCGGTCTGCACCAGCACGCCATGCGGCGTTTCGAGCGCAGGCACCTTGCCCGAGGGGTTGATGGCGAGATAATCGGGCCTGCGGTGTTCGCCAGCCATGAAGGCGACAAGGCTAGTCTGGAACTCCTCGCCGATCTCTTCCAGCGCGGTCATTGTCACGCGGGCGCAGGTATTGGGGGCAAACCACAGCTTCATCATTGCGTGGATCCTCCCAGCGTATCCGCAAACCAGTCGGCAATGTAATCGCGCCCATAGGACATATTGTCTGCCCCCACGTGCTCCACACCACCCTCGCGAGCGGTGAAGATCTTCAGTTCGCGCCGCGGCGAATTGACCAGCTGGTCGTAGGCCTGCTGTGCATAATCGACCGATATCTGGCGATCCTTTTCACCGTGAGTGACCAAGAAAGGAACCCTGATGCGGTCCATGTGTCCGTTGAGATTCATTGCCTCCGACTTGGCTAGGAAATCTTCCATGTCGCTGGCACCAAAGGTCCAGAACACATGCCCCCAATAATGCGGCACGGGATTTTCGCCCTCGCGCTTGATGCGCTTGTCCTGCACCTCGCGCCAATTGTTGTTGGCGCCCCAAACCGCGCCACTGGCAAAGCGCGGTTCGTAGGCGACCGCGCGCGGGGCGAAATGACCGCCGAGCGAGATGCCGGTCATGCCGATCCGGCTTGAATCGATGTCTTCCCTCGCCTCCAGCCAGTCCATCGCCTTGCTCGCCCAGTTCTCGGAATGCGGATCGACCGGCAGTCCCTGCAGGCGGATCGCCTCTCCCGTGCCGGGCTGGTCGACGCACAGGGTAGAAATGCCGCGCCGCGCCAGCGCCTCGGGCAGGCGCGACCAGTAGAGCAACTCCTTGCAACTATCGAGGCCGTTGCAATAGACGACGACCGGCCTGGGCCCGCCGTCGTCAGGCGCGCGGGTGTAGAGGGCAGGCATTGTGCCCTGGGGTAGGGGGATCTCCACCCGCTCGCGGTTGAGTGATCCGAGCCGGGTCGAACGATCAAATGCCTCAAGCGCCCTGGCATATGTCTCCTCACGTCCAGCAGAGCCCTGCTGCTGCATGCGTTCGGCCACCAGCAGGTAGAGCGATGCCCGCTCGAGCTTGTCGGACGCGGAGAAACCTCGACCCCGCTGTTCATCCTCTGCAGCGAGTTCCAGCAGCGTTTCCGCCTTGGCTACCCATTGCCGCATGAAGTCCGGCGTTCCCGCGTCGCCGCTTTCGGCAGCCTTTCGGATGGGCTCGCACATATCGACGATTTCACCGATCTTTCCGCCGCTCTCCAGCGCCATGGCGACGGACAGGTTCCAGATGTAATTCGGGAAATATTCGAAGAGCGCCACGCGTCAAACCTCCGCAGCCTGGAAAAGGTACGGGTCGGGCTCGGCATGCGGCATGGCTTGCGGTCCGCCAACACCAATGCCCCATTGGTCCATGATCCGCGGACCCGGCATGTGGACCTTCGCTTCATGATTTTCGAAATCGACCTCTTCCAGCTCCGCCGTGTATTCGACCGTAAAGCCGGCGGGCGTGACGAAATAGCTGAAGGTATTGTCGCCCGCCGTGTGCCGTCCAGGCCCCCAGCGGATTTCGACATCCTTCTGCTTCAGGTGCGAAACGCCGCGCAGCATGCCGTCGACATCGGTCATGTCGTAAGCGACGTGGTTCAGGCACGGCGGACCGGGCAGGATTGCCATGCGATGATGCGCCGAATTGCAGCGCAGGAAGCACATGAAATCGCCCAGCCAGTCCGAGACCTTGAAGCCAAGCACATCGCAGAAAAACCTTACTGCCGCTTGGTGATCGGGCGAGTGCAGCACGATATGGCTGATGCGCATGGGTATGCCCTCCCACCGCCCGATTGCGCGCTTTTCGCCAGTCGCGACGTCCGATGAAATCTCGAACGGCAAACCGTCTGGCGAGAAGAAGCGAAAGCCATAACCCCCGCCCGGCGCATCCAGTGTAAGCGGTTCGTGTATGATCCGGCAGCCTGACGCCACTACGCGTTGGTGCAAGTCTTCGACATCAGCGCGACTATTCGCCGCCAACGCGATGACCTCGACATGGTTGGTGTCCGATTGGTGCAAGCGGACGACATGGTGTTCGTCATCCCCTTCGGCGCGAAACCACGCGATGCCGTCGCTGTATTTGACCTCTTTCAGGCCCCATTTCCCAGCATAGAATGCTCGTTCGGTCTCGAAGTCCTCAACCCCGTAGCCGACATAGCGGATATCGGTGACCCGGCTCATTTCATTGCTCCTCAAATCGGTTGCGCAATCACGCCGAACATCTCGGCGGTAGCCTTGGCATTGTCGACGGCCGGCCCCTTGCCAAGTTGACCCATGCAAATTGCGAGCGATGTGTCGACGATATAGGCACAGCGTTCATACCGGCGATCGCGATAAGCCTTGAAGGCTGCTTCGGGCGTGTCAGCCCTTGCCAGTTCATCGGCGATCACGAGCGAGTCCTCGATTGCAAGGCCCGCTCCCTGCCCCAGATGCGGCGTGGTCGCGTGCACCGCGTCGCCCAGCAGCGCCACGCGTCCCTTGTGCCAGTCGCCCCGCACGATCAGGCCCTCAAGCGGGCGGTAGACGACGCCTTCGTCGTCAGTGACATGCTGCGCCAGTTCGGACAGGGGCGCAGGAACCTTGGCTCGCATGATTTCGGCCAGCCCATCGGTCGGATAGCGCGGATTTCCCGGCTCGGGTGTGGTTAGGTAGATATACATTAGCGTATCGCTGATCGGAACGAGGCCGGCACCGATTGGCCCATTATAGACATGCAGCGCGTCCAGCCCTGCCGGACGGGGCAGGTTATAGCGCCATACGGCCTGGCCGGTGAACTGCGGGCCTTCCAGTTCGGGGAAAAGCATCCCGCGCGTCTGCGAATGGACACCGTCGGCCCCGATAGCTAAGTTGAAGCGCTCATTCGTCCCATCCGAAAAGGTGACATCCACACCTTCCCCATCATCATCGAAAGCGTCTGCGGTAAGTCCAAGACGGATTTGCGCACCCAGTGCGACCGCCTTGTCCGCCAGCACCTTTTGAAGCGCCGGGCGCCCTATGCCGACATTGGCGGGACAATCCTCCACCAGTCGCGGAGAGGGAACACGCGCAACCAGGGTTCCATCTGGCGCATGCACCGCGACAGCATCGAAACCCACGGATGCCGATAGGTAGTTCTCCAGCAGCCCCAATTGCTTCATTGCACGCAGGACATTGCCCTGCTGGATGATACCAACGCCATAGACCGACCAATCCGGATCGCGTTCGATTACCGTGACGTCGTAGCCGTTCTGGCGCAACGAGATCGCGGAAGTCAGTCCCCCAATCCCGCCACCAATGATGAGAATCTGTGCTTGATCCATGACGCAATCATGGGCCAAGCAAATTGATAAGAATAATCGATTGTTTTAATTCTCAATTATCACTATCAATTATATGTTTCGTTATGCGGTTCAAGGGTCTCGATCTCAACCTTCTGCTCGCCCTCGACGTGCTGCTCGAGGAACGCAGTGTCTCGCGTGCCGCTCAACGTCTCAATATCTCCCAACCTGCTCTGAGTGCATCGCTGGCTCGCCTTCGAGAGTATTTTGGCGATCCCCTCTTAGTGCCGCAGGGACGAAGAATGATCCCCACTTCGGATGCATTGGCGATGCAGGAGGAGATCCGGCACATCCTTGACCGGGTCGATTTGGTGATTGCTCGTTCGACCAGTTTCGACCCTGCAAACTCCAGGCGTAGCTTCCGGATCTGTGCCTCGGACTATCTCACCGTCGTCCTTTTTCCGCAGTTCATCCCAGCAATTGCGCGCGAAGCACCCTTAATCGGGATCGACCTGATACCGCCTTCTACCGAAGCGCAGACGGCTTTAGAGCGCGGCGAGCTCGACCTTCTTCTCACACCCGAAGAGCATTGCGTGGCCGGCCATCCGGCTGAACTGCTGTTCGAGGAACGCCATGTGGTCGCAGGCTGGAAAGATAGCCCGCTATTCGCCTCAGAGATAACAGAAAAGGGATTCTTGGCTGCCGGCCATATCGCGGTGCGTATCGGTGGCGCAAACCGCGCCAGCTTCGCCGAGACCCATCTTGGCGATCGTTCACAAGCGAGAAGGATCGAGATAATCGCATCCTCCTTCACCTCGGTGCCAGACCTGCTGGTGGGGACCAACCGCCTTGCCGTGATGCACGAAAGATTGGCCAGGGTGATGGCCCAGCGATTGCCGATCGCCTGGCAGGAGCTGCCGTTTACCTTCCCGCCAATGAGGGAAATGATTCAGTTCAACCGTGCGCGCAAGGAAGATGCCGGGCTTGCTTGGCTAATCGGACAGTTGCACCGCGCGGCGGATGGATCACCTGGAGGCTAGTGACTGTGCTGTCAGTCTAACGGCAACTCGTCTCCACCGGCGGCTTCATATCCTTAGGCCGGATTGCTGACCATCCACCAACAAATGCACACGAGAACTGGAAATTCCCGGTCAACTGCGAAACAAGCAGCGAATGGACGACGGGGAAACCAAAATGGAAAGCCGGGTCTGGGCAAAGCTGGCCCTGTGGCTGATCGTTCCGATCGCCCTGCTTACATTCGTCAACTCGATCGATCGTGTAAACGTCTCCTATGCTGGCTCCGCCATGTCCGCCGATATTGGACTTTCGCAGAACCAATTTGGTCAGGGCGTGAGCATGTTCTTCCTCGCCTACCTGCTGTTCCAGTATCCCCATGTCCGCTTGCTCAAGGTATGGGGGATCAAGGCATGGCTCTTTGTTTCCATGTTGCTATGGGCTGCATCGGGTTTCTGGATGGCCCATATCGAGAGTGCCTATGAATTCTACGCAGCGCGCTTCCTGCTCGGCATGGCAGAGGCCGGCTTTGCCCCCGGGATGACTTGGCTGATTTCGCAGTGGGCGCCGCCTGCGCTTCGTGCACGAGCGATGGCTGGCGCGCTGGTTGCCGTACCGCTATCGATGGTCCTGGGTGGGCCGCTCTGCGGCTGGCTTCTGGGAATAGACAACCCGCTAGACATGACTGCCTGGCGATACATGTTTCTTATCATCGCCATTCCCAACCTCGCCCTTGCGTTTGCGGCTGCTGCCTATTTCGTGGACAGTCCTTCAAAGGCGCGCTGGTTGACAGACAAGGAACGAACTTGGCTTGAAACAGAGTTCAATCGGCAGCCAAAGATCGATGCGCCCGAGCCTGGCGTGCGAGAGATCGTCCGCGATCCATGGTTATGGCGATGCTGCGCAACTTGGCTACTGGTGATGACCGGCTCATATGCGCTCGCATTCTGGCTCCCGCAACTCGTTCGTCAGCTCCAAATCGGTGACAGCGAGTTCATGATTGGCACGCTCAGCGCCTTGCCCATGCTGGGGCTTGCAATCGGATTGATGACTAATGGGAGACGGTCCGATCGCAACGGCGAACGATTATTGCATACCGGCATACCCAGTGCTGTTGCAGGGCTTGCCATGCTTATGGCGGCCTTTCTCCAACCGGGTTGGCCAGTGCTCGCATTGCTTACGTTGACGGGTTTCGGAATCGGTGCGGCGCAGGGCGTGTTCTGGGCCATACCGAGTGCCGTGCGCATCGGGGGTGACAAAGTTCCGGTTGGCGCAATTGCGCTCATCAGCATGTTCGGCACTGCGGGCGGCATCGTCGGGCCCTGGCTTACTGGCATACTGGTTGAAGGAAGCGGCAGCTTTTCACTGGCAATCGGTGTGCTGGCATCCTTGCTGGTCATCGCGTTTCCGGTGATTGCCTTGCGCCCGAAAAGCAGGACCTAACCGCAAATCAGTTCGGCCGCCTTTTCCGCGATCATCACCGTCGGGGCATGGGTATTGCCGCGAATGACGTTCGGCATGACCGAAGCATCGGCTACCCGCAACCCCTCGACGCCCTTCACCCGCAATTGCGCATCGACCACGCTGCCCATGGCGCAAGTGCAGGCCGGATGACCGGCGCTGATCAGCGAAGCGCGCAGCCATGCGTCCACCGCAGCATCGTCCTGCGCATCGGGTCCCGGTGCAAGCTCGAAGGCAGCAAGGCCCTTGGCCGGTTCGGTCTCGAAGAATTGGCGAGTGAAGCGGAAACCACGCCGCAACCGCTCGCGATCTCCCTCAGCACTCATGAAATTGAACTGCACGCTGGGCAAGGCAGACGGATCGGGCGAGGCAAGCGTCACCTCGCCGCGGCTTTCGGGATCGAGGAGGATCGCCCCGCAGGAGAAGATCGGCGTCGGCGGCTTGCGCCAGCCGGGGAACCAAGGCCGCGCATCATAGCCCGAATGGACGATCTGGAACTGCATGTCGGGCCGGTCCTGCTCCGGACCCGTGCGGATAAAGCCCTGGATCGACATGGGGCTCTGGCTCAGCAGACCGGTACCGAACAGGTTCCACTGCAGGAAGGAGAGCGCCAGACGGTCGAGCCTGAGATCGCGGTTGAACCGGATATCTACTGCCGCCTTGTAGATCGCCATGGCGATCGGGTGGTCCTGCAGGTTCTGGCCGACGCCGGGCAGGTCGTGCAGCACGTCGATCCCGAATTCCCGGAGATGCGCGCCCGGTCCGATGCCCGAATGCATCAGCAATTGCGGACTGTTGAGCGCACCCGCGCTAAGGATCACCTCACCCCGACAGCGCATCTGCCGCACCGGGCCCTCGGGCGCGATCTCTATCCCGCTGGCACGTCTGCCCTCGAACAGTACCCGGCGCACGGGTGCATTGGAAATGACCTTGAGATTGGGCCGCGATTTCACCGGATCGATGAAGGCCCGCACTGTGGACGCCCTGCGGCCCTGCCTGATCGTGCAATCCGGCATGCCGAAACCTTCAGGCTGCGGAACCGTAAAATCCGGGCAGGCCGGGTATCCGAGCGCCTCAGCCGCTTCGAGGAAGGCAGGGAAAAGCGTCGGATCGGGGTGCATAGCGGTGACGTGCATTTCGCCCTCGCTACCGTGGATTTCGTTCGCCCCGCGCCAATTATTCTCCGACTTGCGGAACAATGGCAGGACGTCTTCATAGCTCCATCCCTCGTTTCCGGCAGCCGCCCAGGCATCGTAATCCGCCGCCGCACCGCGGATATACATCGTGCCGTTGATCGAAGAGCAACCACCCAACACCTTTCCCCGCGGGATCGGTTGGCTTCGCCCGTCGAGGTTTGGATCGGGCGCGCATTCATAGCCCCAGCCGAAGCGCGGATCGGCAGCGGCCTGCATCCAGGTCAGCGGCATGTCGATCAGCGGATGGCGGCATTCCCCGCCCGCCTCGACCAGCGCCACGCGCACATTCGGATCTTCGCTCAGCCGGTTGGCCAGTACGCATCCGGCACTGCCTGCACCGACAACGATATAGTCGAACTCTTCCACTCGGCTTCGTGCTCCGTTACGACTTGGAAAGTGCCTAGCGCATTAGCGCCACAGAGAGAAAGAGGAGGCTGAATTTGCACGTGCCCGCCCTTGAACTGGCCTTTCATGTCCGGCTCGATTTTACCGAGGGCCCGCGTACCCGCTTTACCCCGGCGCACAAGCAGTTCACCCGCGGCTTTGTCGGCTTGGCAGGCGGAGAAGTGAGCGGTCCGCGCCTGTCGGGCAAGGTCGTGCCCAATTCCGGCGGCGACTGGCCGCGCATGTGGGATAGCGGATTGATCGAGTTTGAGGCGCATTACATGCTCGAAGCCGATGACGGCACGCCGATCTATATCCACAATCGCGGGATCGCCTGGTCCGATCCGGCAGTTCAGGCGAAGATCGAGGCGGGCGAAAGCGTTTCGCCGCAGGACAATTACGTGCGCATTACCCCGCGTTTCGAAGCACCTGAAGGGCCGCACAATTGGCTCAACCGGACGATTTTCGTTGGCGTTGCCGAACGCCAGGGCAATTCCACCCATTTTGACTATTACGCGGTAAGCTGACTGTGACGACGACCCTTTCCACCACTGACAGGTTGGCCATCCACGATCTTGTTTCGCGCTATGCCTGGGCGCTCGACACCGGAGATGTAGAAAATTTCGTCACCTGTTTCTGCCGCGAGGGTGTGCTGGTGTGGGATGCGTTCGACAGGCCTGGGCGCTGGGAGGGCGAGGAGGCGTTGCGCCATTTCGCCAGATTCTTCCGCGACCAGCCGAGTTCCGCCGGGCGCCAGCACCATGTCACCAATCTGTTGCTCGAAGCGGATGGCGAGGAAGCGCTCGGCAAGGCCTATGTCGCGGTGGCGTTGCGGCAGGGCGACGGTCCGCATGCGCTCAACGTGATGGGCTGGTACGAAGACCGCTTCCGGCGTGAGGGGGGCCAATGGCGCATTGCCGAACGCGTGATACGCGATTGGTCGGGACCGATCCTCGCTAACATTGCCGGCCAGACCGGCGAGCACCTTGCCCGCCCCCTGCCCCCGCCGCTGGCTTGGTTGTTCCGCACCGCGTCAGAAGATTGAGGTCGTCGCCCCGCCATCGATCACCAGGCTCTGGCCGGTGATATAATTGGCCTGCTGGCTGCAGAACATCGCCACGAAGTCGCCAACATCGTCGCAATCGCCGAAACGTTCAGCGGCGATCCGCCATTCGCGCGAAAACTCCGCGACCTCTTCATCATAGGTAATACCCTTGGCAGCTGCGCGTTCGTTGAACTGCACCTCCACAAAGGCACTGTGGTGCATGCCGGGCAGCAAATTGTTGATGATGACATTGTGCTTGGCCACGAGCTTCGAAACCGCGACCGTGTAATTGGTCAATGCGGCCCTGGTGGCGCCAGACAGCACGCGGATTTCGCCCGGATACTTCGCCGCCACGGTCGCGATATTGACGATCCGGCCCCAATTGCGCTCGGCCATGCCGTCTATCACCCGGCGCATGAATTCGACCGGCGAGAGCAGCGAGATATCAATTGCGTCGCGCCACTGCTGGTCGGTAATCGCTCGATAGTCGGGCGTCATCGGCGGCGGCGAGCAGGTGCCGACAAGGATATCAGGTTCCGGACAGGCGGCGAGGATCTTTTCACGCCCCTCGGGCGTACTGTGATCTGCGCAAATTGGCACCACCTTGGCGCCGGTATCGTCGGCAATTTCCTTACAAGCCTGAACCAGCCGCTCTTCGCCACGGGAGGAGACATAAAGCTCAACCCCCTCGCGCGCCAATGCCTGCACCGCGCTGCGGCCCATGCCCGCACTGCCGCCATTGACGATCGCCTTGCGGCCCCTGATTCCCAGATCCATTCGCTATTCCTCTTCGTCCCGTGCCGTCCATGGCGAGACGGTGTAATAGGGCGCCTGATAGAAGGTCGCCACCACCGATGAAATGCATCCGTCATTGACCTTGAAGGCCTCCAGGAAAGCCCAGCTCTGCGGTTCCTGGAAGATCGATTTTGCCGGCGTCCCGTCAGTCAACTCGTAGGTGTCAAGTACGCCCTTGTGATCGATGAAACCGCGCGCCAGCGCAATCTGCCGCTCCTCATCGACCAGCAACACCTCGCGCCGCACGCGGTTGTTGAACAGGTAGAGGCCGGATTCGAAGCCGCCCTTGATGTCGGTAAAGAGCATGCCGTTTTCGCGCCGGATCGCGCTGTCGAGGAAGCAAGTGCCGCGAATTTCGCCATCATTGTGCTGCAAGGTGTCGAAATAGCCATTGGCATGTGCGGCCAACTGCTCTCGCGTGGAGCGCTGGTCTTCAGGCACTATCTGGTCGAGCAGCGGATCGAGCTCATACCCATCTATCGGCGCGATCGGCGTGGGCGGGCTCGAGAGATTGCGGCGGGTCGAAATGATATGCTCGGCCTCGGTGGTCTTGCCGCCCTCGACCTTCAGCCGCACGCCCAGGTAGCCTTCGATTTCGCGCTGGCGGATGGGAGTGACGAAAGCCGCCTGCCCGGTCTCCGGGTCTGACACCACCATGGCCGGTCCGACATCCTCTGTCACCGTGTCCCAGGTCCCGTCGGGGAAGGGCATTTCGACATTGTTTTCGGTGTAGCGGACTTGGTCTGCGAAAGGCGCCTGCACAGGATCATGCGCGAGATAGGCTGCGCGATATTGCGCGACGATGTCCTCGAGGCAGGCCTTGTCGCAGGACACTGAAGGACTGGCCTGACCAGGCGCAGCGCCCTCCCCTGTCCCGCTTCCGCAGGCGGTGAGCGCCAGTGCCGGGGCCAATAGCCCTGCGGTGATGAACTTGTTCATGATCCTCTCCTCCCAGCGAGTTTTTGCCCGTCTCAGGTCACTTCGAAATAGGTGAGCGTGGTGCTCTTACCGTCGGCGGCGAGCCTGCCCGTGCCGATGAAAAATAGGCCGGCGGTCCAGGTGTGCCGACCGCGCACATCGGCATCGACCCAGCTGGTCACTCGGTAATAGCCGTCAGGCCGGACGTAACCCATATTGTAGAGATAAAGCCACTCGCCATCGCTGCTGTTCAGGATCACATGGGTGCGTATCTCTGCCACCCCGTCGGGCCGCAGCAGTGAATACTCTCCCGCGCCATCGGGGTAGAGCGTGCCTTCGATCCTTCCGGATATCGTCCCGCCGCTGATCTTGCGGAACAGACGTGTGCCGCTTGGTCCGGCAATCGCTTCGGCCCTCTCATGCTCGATGGTAACGGTGAAGGCCGGATCGAAACCGACTTCGGCGATGAATTCCGCGCCGTGATCGGCCGGAACGGAATATCGGCGTTCAAGCATCACAGCACCTCGTAATAGGTAAAGATGGTCCGGTCGGGGTCGGTTCGTCGCAATCCGTGGCCGATGAACAGGGTCGAGTTCATCCAGGCATGGGCGCTGTCAGCCGGGGCTTCGAAAAAAGGAGATGTACGCATACGCAGCGGCACTTCGCTATCGGGCGGAGCGACGAATTGCTGGCTGAAACTGCCGTCGGGATTAACGTCACCCGCGGTCCTCTCGACGCTGACCGGTTCCCCGACCCGCCGCATATAGCCGCGGTTGTTGATGTAGATCGGCGTTCCATCATCGGCGCGGAACATATAATGCGCGTCGAGCGGTCCGCCCCCGCCGCCGAAATCCGCCCCGCCATAAGGATCGACAATGCCGGTCAGCCGCGGACCCCATATCTCGCCGCCGATCGCCGGGACGAAAGCCCGGCGGAAGGGTGCATCGATCATGATCCGTTCCTTGAAGAACACGCTGACCGAAAAGGCATAGCGGACCTGGAGCCCGCCGAAATCCTTCACCGGCGGAAGGCTGGCGGGATCGGGCGTGTTGTTGGCGCTGGCGCTCACACTGCGTGCAGCGAGCGCCGCCCCGCCGCTTGCCGCCAATGCGCGCATGGCGTCCCTGCGATCGATCATGCCTGCGCCTCCTTTTCTGCCAGTCCGAGCTCCTCTGCATCCCACCAATAGCCATGCACCTGTGTCGAGGAGCGGAAGGGCAGGTAGACGCGCCCGATTTCCTCCAGCCCTTGGGCATCAACGATCACCAGCTCGGTACGCATTTCGGCGAGGTCGGAGGCTGTGCCGATAAGATATCCATCGCCCTCTTCGCTGCTGCCACGTCGCGGCACAAAGCTCACCTCCTGCAGCGAATGGGTGTCCCCGGCGAAGAAGCTCGTCATCTTTCCTTCCGCAAGGTCGAAGCGGGCGTAGGAATTGACCGGAGCCCGGCCAGTATCGCCGGCCCGCTCGCGATCGAAAGGCTTCGTCTGGTCAGCGAATGTCGTAAATGCGATGCGCTGGGGCAGGGTCATGAAGCGATGATCGATCTTGCCGAGATCGACGATCGGCGTGTCGAACAACGTTTCCTCTGTCCAGCTGTCGTCTCGCGATCCCAGATCGAATGTATATTTGCGCACGAAGCCCTGCGCCCGCGAAGGATCCCAAGGGCTACCGTCGATGTTGGGGAAGAAGGGGAAGAAGTTCCCGTTGTAGAACGGCGCCAGCAAGGTGACCGTGTTGCCGACGCTTTGCGCGTTGAACACATGCATGAAGCAACGCTCGGGGCCCCTGAACCATCTGAGATCGCTGCCGTCTCCATCGCGGCGCATGATCCCGATCATGCTGGGCAAAGTCCGATCCCACTGCCAGTGAATCTTGCCTGCCCTTAGCTGCTCCATATCCGTGTAGTAACAGGCGAAGGGGATGATCACGTGTTCCTGCGTCAGCGCGAAATCGTGGATCACAGAGACATACGGCACCTTGATGCGTATTTCGTGCGCGACATTCCCGTGCTTGTCGACGCGGTAGAAAAAGACATCGTCGCTGGCGAGGCCGGTCGCTTCGTAGCCGAAAGCGTACATATCGCCGGTCAGCGGATCCCATTTGGGGTGCGCAGTGAACGTCTCACTCTTCCAGCCGCCATCGAAATCATGAAAGCCGATCGTATCCAGCGTCACCGGATCGATCTCGATCGGCAGCGCATCCTCCTTAAGCGTAAAGAGCCTGCCTGCATGGACCATGGGCGCAGTATTGGAGACCGTACCGTTGACACCTTTCACCGCGTCGTCATCGGTGAAGGGATTGCGATAGAGGCCGAACTGGTTCCTCCCGGCAGCAAGGTTTGATTGATAACGCGGCGTCCGCACAAATTTGCCCTGGTAGGAAACGCGCCCGTCCTTGAAGCGGAATTTCGAGATGTAGCCATCCGAATGGAGCGGCGCATCGTTCGGGAACTTGGGCGGATAATAGAACTCACCCCCGACGCGGATGAACACGCCATCCATATCGGAAGGTATCGAGCCAGCGACTTCGCAATCGGCGATTTCGCCTTCGAACCGCTGGGGCGCGAAAAAGCCCTGATCGAGCGTTTCCTCGAAGATCTGCACCATGTTCTCGCTCTCCCTTTGCGATGGTTGTTTTCTAAGACTCCCAAAAAGTCCAGATTTGCTCGGCCCGAGACAAATGTGCCCGCGTCCGCGCGCCACGAAAGCCTGCGGGCCTGCGATAAGCAGGCAATTGACCGGTCGGATCGGACAGCAATGAATCGTTGAAATAGGCGATCGAACGCAGGCCATCTGGCATGGTTGCTGCACGCCCAAGTGCGCTGGGCCTCATCGGCAAACCGAGAAACACGACTGCTCCAAACATCGTGAGCAGGGTGGTTCGCCGCTTACAGCAAAATCGCTCCGTCAATCACCCTACTCCCACTAAGATATCCCGACAGTCACTCTACCGCTGGCCCGATAGAGACGCCACAGCCAAATCTGGGTGCTGTCAGTCTAACGCTAACTGGTCTCCACTTGGCAGAGCTTGCCTTACTCTCGTCTGCAGTTCAGGCCGCGAGATTTTGCCACACAGCCAGGGCGGCTGAGCGGGCGGCTTTGTAAGTCGGACGATCTACGAGATGGCGATCCTGGTTGAAGTGGTTGTGGATGTTGGCGTGGACCGAGGCGAACTTCTGTAAGCTCTTCATCTGTCGAACTCTCAGCATCACGCGCTCTCTTCGTCGAAACGGAAGGTGGCTGTTCTCAGCTCGATTGTTGAGCCATCTGCCCATTTGACGACGATCTTCATTCCCAAGTTCGCGCATTGCTGCCGGGTATGATTTGAGGCCGTCGGTGACGATCTTCTCGGCTTTGCCATGCCGCTTTAGCGCCTTCTTGAAGAACCGCAAAACCGCAGGTTTGTCCCGTTTCCTGGTAACGTAGCTCTCCAAGACCTCGCCCTCGTGATCGACTGCGCGCCATAGGTAATGGGTCTCACCGTTGATCTTCACGAAGACCTCATCGACGTGCCAGCGCCAATGGCGAAAGCCCTTCATTCGAGAGATACGCTGGCGCTTGATATCAGCGGCAAACAGCGGCCCAAAGCGGATCCACCATAGGCGAACGGTTTCGTGACAAATGTCGATGCCGCGTTCGAACAGCAGGTCTTCTACGTTCCGCAAGCTCAGCGGAAAGCGGACATACATAATCACGGCCAACCGAATGATCTCTGGCGAGGAGTTGAAATAGCGAAAAGGACTGGCTGGCATCTTGGGTCGCGGCATGCCGGAGCACTAACCCCAACCCCTCAAGCGTCAATCAGGTGCATTTGCTCTGACAGTGCCCTGGGGGTTAGTGGCGGAGCGGGAGGGATTCGAACCCTCGATACGGGGTTACCGTATACACACTTTCCAGGCGTGCGCCTTCGACCAC
>ENA-ORCV01000784-ORCV01000784.1-marine-metagenome-genome-assembly--contig:-NODE-784-length-14775-cov-3.009593_pt1 | contig 14775 bp, 14 predicted proteins | sample MGYA00237779_ERZ508509 | MGnify/ENA primary metagenome ERZ508509 (study PRJEB26180, sample SAMN06268772) | marine metagenome | isolation source: Bioluminescent Bay, La Paraguera, Puerto Rico | place... | reverse complement strand
GTGTGGAGTCAAAGCTGAACTTGAGCGTGTAGTCGTCAACCGCTTCCCCCTCGGCCCTCGGACCAACCCCTCTCAATACATCGTTTTCCGCCATTGCCAATTCACCGCCATATTTTGGGCGCTGGGGATCTAAGAAGCTTCGGATCGTTTCAACGATGTCATGCGAAGTCAACCTTTCACCATTAGGTCCGAAACCCGCTTCTTCGGATAATCCAACGATAAACTCGCGTTGATAATCGTCGCTATAGGTGTCCCCTCGACTCAATGCAGCGATTGACGTTGCGACAGCATCGAAAGACAAGAATTGATCTATCGTAGTATCGGCGGCTCTATCATCACAGGGTATTTGTTCTTGTGCATAGGCGGTCAAAACACTCGATGTGAAAACTGTGTTTAGAATGCATATAATAATTAGATATCTCATGTTTTCGGTTCCCTGCAAATTTGTGCTTGGTATTTAACCCTGTAACGCTGGGTCAGCATTTCTTATGGCCCCATGCAGAGCAAAAACTCGCTATTCATCGGGGTCTTGAAGCCGTCTTATCAGACGACCCTTGGTGGTCCAGGCAACGCCAAACGCGACCAATGCAAGCGCCTCAAACCAAAATGTAAGATTATTTTTATTCCACATATCGCCCCAGAGTGACTGGCTTGCTATGGCAAGCATACTGGTCAATATTAGAAATCCAGTCGAATAGTACATATTGTTACGCAATCTTTTTTGAAAAATGGGCTGCGCATCGGCTTGCCGATTTTCGCGTTGCCGCAGCTGAACTGCTGGAAATATCACAAAAGAGTAGTACATAAGGAACAGGAACAATCCCGATGCACAGGCGACATGGAGCCACGCTACCCAATCAGCAATTTTGTCCATTGGCAAAAAGGAACTAACCTCGACCCATTCGCCTGCTGGGTTTGTCGTTAACTGACCAAATGGTCTGAATTGCCTCGTTGAGCCTTCAAATCCCGCCCCGGCAGTTGGAAATAATGCTATTCCGAAAGTCAGCGTACCGGCGACCCGCGCTAGGATCGTTTCTTGTTCAAATTTGCCTTCATACGCGATGAGAAAAGTGCCGATGAAGGCCAACATCGCCACAAATATGCCACCCTGCCAGTTGCCATAGTAATAGTGGCTGATACTGTCGCGGAGTCCACCTTCCAACCACGCACTGAACAGCAAAACAATGGGTAAGCCAATTGCTGTTACACCAACGCCAGAAGCTAATCTCTTCTGACTTATTGTGTATGGTTTTGTTGTTGATGCCGCGTTATGTCTTCGCGCGATAGAATTTTGTTGCAGTTGTCGCAAAAACAAGCTCATGACTTGCTCCGTTTCTTCGTAGTCAGGTTTAACTGTTTCACAGTCCGCGTTGTATTTTGTGAGCAGCCGAGAACGTCTTTATGTATTTTGGCTGTTCGACTTTTCTCAACTTGGTACATCGGTGCTTGCGGCGGTTGAGCATTTTGATACTTAGATTTTGGTCAAATATTTGGAGCTCACAAATCCATAATGAGACATTGAGCCGTCTAGTGCGATCGAAGCCCAATTAGACTTCCTCGGCTTACCGTTCCAATAGGTGTATGCGAATGATCTGAGGTGTACCCTGGTGCCCGGTGCGAGTTTGTCTGATACGCCCCAAGTTCCGTTGGGACCTTTGCGCACATTGAGTTTGTCGTTTCCGCCAACATTTACTTCATAAACGGGCCCCAGATCGGTCAAACGGTTTGAGAAAAGCGAACTGATATTTGCCCATTCAAAAGCTACGCCTGGATCGGGTTTTCGCCCAATCGCAATTTCATCGTGGCCGATTGCATCAACAATATTGGGAAAGGCGTCTATCAAAGCAGAACAAACTAGCTTCAAGCTTTCATATTGTTTCTCAGTATAGCGTTCCCAACCCACTACTGTGGAGCCGTTGTGGCCGTTCCAATGCCTAGATGCAACCACCTCGGAATCGTCAAATGTATTTGTCGTCTTATCACCGTGGCTGTTTGTTCGATAAAACTTTGTTCCGTGTCTATCCAAGTATCCTAAGTTCGCTAATGATATTCCGATCGAATGATTGTTGAGAGAATCTAGGCCCTTCCAGTTGCTATAGCCCGCGTGGCTAGCCCGCTTGGCCAAAGGTGCTCCCTGCACAACTGCGCCATCTCTATCGATTAGCAAATGATAGCTAAATCCAACCTTACGCAAGTAATTGATGCTAGATGCCACCGAACTCCCACCAGTGTAATGAACGACAATGTATTTGGGCTTGATGGTGACATCGCGAAACGGAAGCCAAGGTACCTTCTTTGCGCCCAGAAGGTCGTCTCCAGAAACTTTAAAATTGGTCATGTTTTTTTCCTCAAACAAACAAGAAGTTCGCTTTGAATTTTCGAAAATTTGTTGGCGTTCGACACGAGAGAGAATTCCAAATTCTGCGTGTTACGCCATTGCAGAACTAGTAAGACACAGTAAGACCAGCGCTGAACTGCGTACCGGGAGCAAAATTTGGTTCGCCGGAGCCGTTTTTGACGCTTAGATCGAAATACCTGTTATTCGCATCGTCGGTTTGTAAACGCAGGGTCACACCTACTGAGTGATACCAGTCGTTGTTGGCAATATCGTACCAACCTCTCGCGTGCCCAAACACGCCAGCATCAACTTCAAGTGGACCCAGGTCCCAGCTGGCAATGTCCGTCATTTCAAAATCCAGCGACGCCTTTGCACGAAGCAGATAATCATGTTCAGCCTCGCTAGAATTGTCTGATGATGCACCTACACCCGCAGGCCCGCCACCATCAAACTTGTAGCCACCTTGCAGATATATGCCAAATCTAGGATTGATACCCAAATAGTAGTTTTCGCCTGAGCTACCACTGGGTTCATTGATATCCACAAATGGCACCCAACCAATTTCTCCTAATACTGCAAAACTATCAAAATGCCGCGTGGTTTCGACACCTAGCGAAATAGGCAAATTGTGAATGACTATTGGACTGCCATCTTCCAGATAGACAATCTGATCGCGGTCGGCGTAGTAGACGCCGCCTGTTACCTTCGCAACGATAGATTGAAACGTGCCGTTGTCGCCTGTCGAGATGTCCAGTTCTGGCATGATATCTATCACACCAATGTTATTGCCTATTCCAAAATTATGCCGCCTCCTAGCACTGGAGATTGGTTCAGCGAATTTGATCACTAGACCAAGCGCGCCAGCCTCTGCGGAATTCAAAATGGATTGAGTGCTAAACTCGAATAGACCTGTACTGTTGTCATCAGCCGTCTTCGTTGCTTGAGAGGCATTTGCCTCCTCAGCTGAGACGCCAGTACAAAACGCAGAGTAAGCAAGTAGAATACAAAGCGCTAGTTTGGAGCCGCACCCTGTTTCCAACCCATGTACGTCACAATCGTTTGGCTGCGGGATACTCATTTCGACGCTCCGATAATTGCGTCCACGAGGTCTTCTATCGGTATATCGATCCAATTGCCCGGCAACTGGCCGACAAACCCACACTTGTTAGCATGAAGCTGCATCAAAATGAGTGAAGAAGTTGCACCATCGGCATACTTCCTCGTCACATAATCTTTGATCGACTTCTGCTGATCAATTTCGTCCCAAGTGCCACCACGCTTGTCTTTGAAGCGGTTTACAGCCAATCGTATGTATTTGGATACATTGTATTTCGTACACGCCATTTGTTCACCCTTTTCTCAATTGTACGGTTTACCCATACGAAGTGAGAGTAAGATGAGTTTGAAAACTCAGCGTGATTTGCGCGTGAAACCTTCGTTAAAACATTCGCGAAATAAGAAAATTTTCATCACTTTGATTCCGGACTGGGCAAAACTCTACGCAGATGAGTCTCCAGGTAGCTTTCTGGACAAGCGAAACCTGCTCCTACACGCAGGGGAGAGATTTTGGATTTTTCCACATTCGCTTTTAGCCAGTTTGGTCGGCCAATTTGACGCCTTTTGGTTTTGTCATTTGTTTGAAGCATTGCGTCAACAATGAAACGGGTAGCCAGTGCAGACGAAGCGCTCGTACCGCGAAGCAGCGCTGTCGAACCGCTTTTGGAACCAGCAGCCAGCAGTCCAGGATGAGCAGCGCCATCGTCGCCAGGGAACAGCCCGGTCAGAACTTCGTTGGCGTCAGCCGTACGCGAAGAAGCAGGAACATTTGCGTAAACCGTAGCTGAATAGGATGATGGTGTCTTGTCTGCAACTCTGTATGCTCCGATAACAGATGTTTCTAGACCTGTCGCGATAGCATTGTGAGAACCCTTACGCTGAATCGGACCCTCAGCACCCCAACTATCAAGATAGACAGTTTGCCCATCAACTGGCGAAACGTAAAAACTGTCCTTTGGCATCCCAATTGGGACTATTTGCGTCCCACCCTTCAGTTGCATCGGTGGTTCAACCACATGGGTGTCATAATTCTCGTGGTCAAGGTAAGAGCGCGCCATCGTAGACCCGCTCGTCCCTCGCACCGCTTGATCAGATTGAACATGGACGGTGACGTCAACCGGATCACCCTCACATTCAACTTTGATCTTCCATCTACCCGCCGGTGCAAGTTGGGGTTGTGCGCCTGTGTTTGACCAGAACTCTGTAGGCATCAACGCCACCACAACACGGTAACGCCTTGGCCCATTCAGGTCTTTCTTGTCGAATTCGATTTGTCTGTAAATATGACAGTAGCCTCCCTCGATAATTTTCACTTGCTGAAAACTATCTTGCCCAGCCGAGCATTCATCATCCGAATCGTCAAACGCCTGAAATGTATGTTGAGCTCCAGTAAGCGGATCCGTAATTGAGAAACACAGTTTGTCGGGTGCGTTTTGTGTTGGTGCAGTCCAAATTTCAAGAAAATTTGCCGTCGCATCACCAGGTGGTACCAGCCAATCTAATTCTAGGGCGTCGCTAACATATCCGAATTCGTCCTGTGCAGTCGTATTTCCTAGCAGAGACCTTGCGCTACCGCGGCTTAGATTGTCGTTGCCAACGGGCATCACAAGCCGGACGGGCCCTCGGCAATCTAGCGGTGCAATATCAGCATTAACAGCCGTCTCGAACAATGACGACCCATCTTTTGCCCCGGCCTGCATACCGAACGACATGTTGATGACCAATGGCAATCGATCTTCCCCCGAGAGTTCCTTTGCATCGGACAAGGCATTTGCCAATTCAACGACATAGCGAAAGGCAAAAAGCGCATAATACTCCAAAAAATTTCCGGCACTTCCGTGAGAAAAACGCGCCGGCAGATTAACCGCGATTATTGGTCGCTTCGTTAGCGCGCCACTGTCATCTTCTGGATTTTGTCCCGCAGCTAAATCGGCAACGTGTGTACCGTGAGCGAAGCCAAAATCGACATCTCGCGCGCCATGGTCTTGCAATGGCTGGCTTATGCCAGCTTTAAGGTTGAAGTCATCTTCTGTAAGGCAACTGCTAAGGAGGGTTTCAATTTCACTTTTATGGATATCTCGCCCAAACGGCAGGTGATTTTGCCCAGTGAAGCTGGCAGACTGTTGCCAGCTCGCAAGAACACGCGAACCAGTCTTTCCGCAACGAAATCGCTCGTGACCAATTGCAATCCCTGTGTCGATTATCGCCGTAATTACCGCATCATCATCAAGAATTTTAGCAAGTTCATTTACTCGCTTATCGTTGGATGAAAAGAATGGGTTTTCGAATTTGAACTTGGCGATCGGATTTCGGCTATGTGCTGGTAGTGGGAACGTGGCCAAAACTTCCGCATGGTCCACAGTAGTCTTCGTAGCGGTATTTGTACCCTTATTATGTCTCGCCGAACTATTGAATCTGGTAAATGGTGGCTTGCTGAACAAATCTACATTTCTTGAAAAGGCATTCTTCAACTGGAACTCCCAGTTGACAAATCCGCGAGAAAGGTCATTTGCATCCACCGCATCCGATTTTCCACTTTCCCGCTTGGCAAACCAATGCAAGTACGGGGAAAATCCTTCATAATGCTTGAAGCCATCCGCTTTACCCATTCGACCACTCCTTGAGCGCATTATCCCATGCGGCAACGGCTATTTCGGGTTCTTGGTTTTGTGAAACGCAAACTTCTTGTTTCAGAAATGTCGCAAACAACTTGAAATCGAAATCCTCAGATGGATCAAATTCTACTTCCTTGTACACATTTGAAGGTGTAGCCACATCACTTTCTTCTTTGACCACATCCAAATCTACCATGGCACTCATCGGCTTCAGCGAAGACCCGCTGCACATATCCGCAATAGCTGTGCCAATTTGAAAACCCAACACAGCGCCCGCCAAAGAATCTATTGGAAAATGCACACCTGCTACAACGCGGTTGGTCGCAATCCGGTGTGCCAACCTAAATCCCATATCCCTTGCAAAATCTTCTGCCGTTAAGTCTTTGTAGGCTTTGTTTACCCTTAACGCTTTTTTGCGCAACCAATAAAGAACGGTCGCTATTGCAAACGCCTCAGTCGCATGGCCAGACGGGAAGCTGGAATGGTCAGGAGTCTGTATCATCGGTTGTACTTTGTCAGATAGGTCAACCGGTCTATGGCTTCGCGTCAAATGTTTGACTTGCATCTCAACAAAGACGGCAACAGACTGTACCGCCCTTAACAACCTTAGACTGTTTTCTCGTCGCCCTTCGGCCAATTGATGAATCGAACCAAAGAACGACATTATATCGTAAATTTGCGTATTGATTTCGGCCACTCTATCTACCCTCAAGTCGGCATATGCACGCACCCACTTCAGTTGAGCATCAAAAACATCAAGTTTTGGACGTTTGACTTTGACCAACTCGCTCCCGTTCAACTGGACCGCTGCCTCTCCAGCGGAACCAGAAACAGAGAATTGTGATATTAGTATCGAGGAAAGCAATCCTAGTCGTCCGTCCGGGAAAAGATACCCGAGGTTTTTGTCAACTGCTGGCTGCTTCAATTTAGAGAATACGGCGCCATCCACGTCGCCTTGCCAGTATCCGCTTATCGCATCCCTCGACGAGGTTAAAGCGGTATTCAGAAGCGGAGAAGAATAAGAACCTGCATGAGCACCCGTCGCTCCTCCTGTTGCTCCACCAGTCGCGCCGCCTGTTGCTCCGCCAGTCGCACCTCCCGTTGCTCCACCGGTCGCGCCGCCTGTTGCTCCACCAAAAAATACCATGACAATCCTCCTTGTTTATGAAATCTTAACCCTAAATAAGTTGCCAGTTTCAAGCTGTTGCACGCTTTAGTTTTATGATTCACGTATTTTTCACGCTAGAAACAGCGTGGTAGTTGCGCCGATACTTATGGTGATCCATATGTCAGAATTTGATGACAAGTCAGGAGAAGGAAAGATCACTGTCCGTGTCTACGGAAGATTTCAGCTGCGCGGGACAAAAGGAGAGGAACTGACACCAAATGCAGCCAAAGCACAGGGCCTGCTTGCGTTGCTCGCAATTGCACCTGACTTTGAGCGGGGGCGTGTTTGGCTACAAGACAAGCTTTGGTCGGATAGAGGCCCCGAGCAAGGCGCGGCCAGTCTTAGACAAGCTCTTGCGACAATTCGACGTTGTTTGGGCAATGACCGAGACATACTTATTGCCACACGTAGTTCGGTTCGGTTGGACACATCGCGCATTCAAACACTCCCACCAAATGCTACCTTTCCTGCAGAATTTCTGGAGGGACTAGACATTGCTGACCCCGAGTTCAATATTTGGCTCGCTTCCGAACGGGCTAGAAAACTGCCGAGTATGACTTCAAGTGCTGCCCGAAGTGAGCAGCCAATGAACACATTTAGCGTCAGTCCTCGAACTCATACACTTTTGTCCATTGAGGTTGAGAAGGCGAACGAAAATCTCTCAGATTGGATTGGTGCAAGCACTGCGGAAGTCGCTGCTTCGGCTATCCGACAATCTCAAGACGCGAAAGTCGTTGTTGTCGAACAACCCTACGCTGATAGCTCGTCGAAGTTTGCTCAATTTCGGGCAAAAATAGGCGTGGTCAGTACTCGATCCGGCGACTTAGGCTTGAGAATTAGCCTGCTCGACGGACCAACGGGTCATAGAGTATGGCATATAATTCGACGTTTTTCTGAATCAAGCACGGCAATTTTGGAAGATCCCGTATTTTTGCAAACTATCGACATGCTAAGTGATGCGGTAGGGCAGGAAATATACAACGCACATCGCTCTCCACGCAATGGCTTTTCCCATTATCTGGAAACTGTATCGCGAAAAGTCTTTTCAATGAAACCCGAAATCGTGCAAGATGCAGATCGCATGTTAGACGTCTCTGACAACGATATATGCACCGCCTCACGTTTAGGCTTGCGGGCTCAGATTAGAACAATTCAATTTGCCGAACGATATCGTCTTGATCACGACATTCTTGTAGAAGAAGCTATAGAGTATAGCCGTCTGGCTCAAGAAACTGACGCATTCAACGTCGTCGCGTTGAGCGCCGCCGCAAACGCCAACCTGCATATCGCCAAGAATGTTGAGAAAAGCCGACAACTTTCTCAGAAGCTGGTTGATTTAAGGCCCGATGCAGCAACAACTTGGTGGTCTGTGTGTTCAGGTGCACTTTATGACGACGATCTAGCTTCTGCGCGGGCGGCGGCCGTTCGTGGTTGGACAATTGCCAAGCACAGCCCGCGCCGTTTCTGGTGGGACCTGCAAGTTGCCGCAGTGGCGCTTGTGTCTGGAGATCTTCGCACCGCCAAAAAATTCTTCGAGGATGCGTCCCGCGACCGCCCCGAATTTCGGCCACCGCTTAGATACCTCGTTGCACTAAATGCTCATTTTGGAGACTACGACAAAGCCATCGCTGTCGGAAACAAACTAAAAGCAATGGAACCTGATTTTTCCATTGATCGTCTTGTGAACGATGCAGATTACCCAGTCTCTTTACTCTTTCGTGCTAATGGACTTTTGCTCAACAATGTCAAAGATCTACTGTAAAGCATTCGCCACACTGAAAAAAAGCTTGAAACAAAAAGAGTAATATTCATCGAAACCAGGTGAAAAAGTTCACCGTTACTTGTTTCGCAGGTATCGCTGCAGAATCAGACATATCACTTGAGGTCTTCACCTGACTACGTCAACGGTCCAGACAGGTCTGGCATTGTGGAGCGCCAGCTAAGGATGTTGCCGAGTGTATTGCAGTCATCGTTGAACATTCCTTACGACACCGACATTCTCCAAACTCTCAATCCAACAAACACCCAACGTTTCGCCGCAAGAAATCCCGTGGTGGGCCCGGTAGGACTCGAACCTACGACCAGACCGTTATGAGCGGTCGGCTCTAACCAACTGAGCTACAGGCCCAACCCGACGATGCTAATAGCAAGCCTTGCACGACAATAAAAGCGAAAATTATCTCATTGATCACATCAATATAATTGAATAACATCACTTTATGTCCCACATAGACTGGGACGCAGCCAAACGTGTTCTTGAAGGTCACACCTTCACGCTTACATTGCAAGCGGAACGAATCGTGTGGCAAATTTGTGCATACTTATTTGATAAGTCCTGAAAGTGAATTTATGTCATTGCAATCTTTTAATTACGATCAAAATTCCGAACTCACGAAAAACGTCGGTGATACTATAACTGAAGCAACGGCGTTATTAAAAGCAGTTGCCCATGAAGGCCGCTTGATGATTCTTTCGAAACTTTCTGAAAGTGAAGCCTCGGTGTCTGAACTTGAGGACTTGTTGGACGCACGTCAGGCCGCCGTTTCACAACAGCTTGCGCGCTTGCGTCAAGAAGGTTTGGTCAAAACACGTCGCAGCGGCAAAGCGATATACTATTCGCTGGCAGACGAGCGGGTGCGTGAAATCATCGGCGCTGTCCACGGTACGTTCGGCAAACACTAAGCCATCAACATTTTCAGCGGCGCGACGGGAAACTGGCGCGCCAAATTGTCATTTTTGCGCCCTAATCAGGCCGCATTATTTTGGTGTTCTGTGGCTAGTTTTTTAGCCCCGCCAAAGGACAATATTATGAGCATTCGCTCCCTCTCTGTCTCACTTCTTACCGCATTGTTCGTTGCTAGTACGCCTGTAGTTGCGCAAGAGCTGCCCGCAACAATTTCGATCTCTGCTACAGGCAAAGTCACAGCCGCTCCGGACATGGCAATCATCACGTCAGGCGTTGTGACACAAGGCAAAACAGCGCGGGAAGCACTTAGCGCCAACAATCAGGCCATGGCTGCGTTGTTGGAAGTTTTGCGAGCTGCTGGCGTTGAAGACCGTCACATCCAAACATCCAATTTTTCGGTGCAGCCGAACTTTGTGCACTCCAACAAACGTGATGAGAATGGCTATAGCCTCGCACCAAAAATCGATGGATATCGCGTATCGAATGACGTTTCAGTGCAAATCATGGAACTCGATAATCTTGGTGCCGTGCTCGACCAATCTGTTACTGTTGGCGCAAACGCCATTCACGGTGTCAATTTTGCCGTTGAAGACCCTGGCAAATTGCTTGATGCGGCGCGCGAACTTGCAATGAAAGAAGCCATCGATAACGCACAAATCTACGCTAACGCTGCCAATGTTGAACTTGGCAAAATCCTATCGATCTCCGAGAACAGTGGTTACCGCCCTGAACCGATGATGGCGAACGCCCGCATGGACATGGTGATGTCAGAAGCCGTGCCGGTGATGTCAGGCGAGCTCAACTACACCATGACAGTATCTGTGCAGTGGGATATTGAACAATAATCAAGCGCCCTACCCGCCTATTGCTTTCAAAATCATGCGGGCGCTGACAATCAGCAAGTATACCGCCAAAACGCGTTTCAACAGCACCGCGGATAGTTTGTGCGCAATCATGGCCCCAACGGGCGCAAAAACGATCGCGCCAATAGCCAAACTGGCCATCGCGGGCAGCGATATATACCCGATTGAAAAGGCTGGCACGCCAGCAACACTCCATCCTGATATGATAAAGCCGACAGCAGCAGGCAAGGCAATGAACACCCCAAGTGCCGAGCTGGTTCCAACAGCTGTGTGCACTGGTCGACCAAGCGCCGTCATTGTCGGCACGCTTAGCGAACCACCACCGATGCCCATCAATGAGCTGATATAGCCAATAAAGGCCGCACTAATGCTGTGAGTTGGTTTAGAATCCCCCAAATTTCCCATCAGCTTTTGCTGAATCGGCACCACTGAATTCACAGCAATAAAAAACGCCATAACGCCAAAAATAAGGCTCATTACCTGCGCCGAATAAAAACCAGCAGTCACACCACCAACAAATGCAGCAATAACCATCGCAGGTGCCCACATGATCAGCAAATCTTTAGCCACAGCACCGCGCTTAGCGTGGGATCGTGCACTCGACAAACCGGTGGGCACAATTACGGCAAGCGAGGTTGCCACCGCAACATGCATGATGATTTCGTCCGGCATCCCGATAATCTGAAAAACTGCCGCCATGGCAGGCACCATCACAATGCCTCCGCCCACACCGAGCAGCCCCGCCATCAATCCAGCGCCAACTCCCGCTGCAACCAACCAAGCCAGCAGCGGCAAATACTCAACAACTTGTTCCATTATCTACTCATTGCCTCACGCAGAATTGCGACGACTTGTTGTCGCCGATCTGCGGGCTGGCTGCAAACAAAATCAAGCGCACTTCGTCCATCATTTGCCAAAACATAAGGATCTGCTCCCGCCAAAATGTGCATTTCCACAATTTGCGGCGTACACCAACCAGCCGCGATATGCAGCGGCAACTGGCCCTTATTGTTTTGGATGTTGGGGTTTGCGCCTGCTTCCAGCAGCACAACGGTTATCTCAGCACCACCTTTTGGCCCTGCAGCCACATGCAGCAAACTATTTCCCTGCTCATTACGCGTGTTGGGATCGGCACCATTTTCCAGAAGCCGAAAAACTTCCGTCGCTTTGTTATTGCGAACAAGCGAAAAAATCTCAGCTTCTTCGCCAGGTCGCTGCAAGCAACCCGCCAAGCTCAAGGTCAGTATTGCGATTGTCAATAGGCGCACGGCCGAACCTCACCGATGTTTCGCGTCAAGTTTCGGCCAATTTGCGAGCAACTTCAACTCTTAAGTTGTTTCACTGTTCAGACACAGCCAAGCGCGCGGCCAACAAACCAAAGCTAACCGCAACGGTGCGTCGAAACCAAGCCATAAAGGTTTGAGAGCCCAAAAGCAACTGCCGGATTGAAAAGGCAAGCACCGCAAACACCACAAAAACCAAGAAGGTCAGCAGCATAAATATCGCGCCGAGCACCAACATTTCGGCTGTTGCATTTTGCCCCCCGACCGAAACGAATTGCGGCAAAAACGCCATAAAGAACAGAGACAGTTTGGGGTTAAGCGAGTTAATCGCAATACCGGAACCTATAACTTTGAACATGCTTGGCACTTTGCGCGGCTGCTCATCAAGCTGAATTGGGCCTTGTGCCCGCAATGTCTGCCACGCCAAATACAAAAGGTAAGCAACACCGGCATATTTCACAATTTGGAATGCCATCGCGCTGGTGTGCATCAACACAGCCAAACCAAAAACTGCAGCCAAAAGATGTGGCACAATGCCCATCGTGCTCGCAAATGCAGCGACAATGCCTGTCCGCCAGCCACCAGCAATCGACATCGCGACAGCGTAAACCATCCCTGTGCCAGGAATTAAAATTACGACCATGCAGGTCAAAAAATACTCAAATGACATAAACGCCCCTCCAATATCAGGCAACGTTACCACAGACATTGGGGCAGCTTCGTGGCTTACGACGCTTTTTCAACAATTCGATAGGTACAACGCCGCGCGCCACTCACTATGTGGTTTTCGCGGGTAACTGTCGCATCCTCACCCAATACTTGCTCGAACAGCTTCAATTCTGATCGGCAAAAGCCCTGACAAGCGGTTGCCGCAACACAAATCGGGCAGTGATTTTCGTGGAGCAAAAACCCGCCATCTACTGGCTCGATTTCGGCCATATAGCCTTCTTGTTCGCGAATGTTGGCCAGCGTCGTCACTTTTTGCTTTAACGTCGAAGCGCCGGACAAACGTTCATCATAGGTTTTGAAAGATCGCTTTTCTCGCTTCGCGATTAGCTGGTCGAGCCCTTCTTCGCCGAACACATCCACAATAGAATTGATCATCTCCAAGGTGAGATCAGAGTGCCGATCAGGAAACTTTTGATCACCCTTTGCGGTAAGCTGCCAATATTTCTTTGGGCGTCCTACGCTTTCGCGCCGATCTTCACTTTCAACCAAACCTTTTTGCGCCAGCTTTTCCATATGTTGGCGGACAGCAACAGATGTTGTGCCAACATTTTCGCTCAACGCCACCGCTGTTTGCGGTCCGCGCGTTTTCAAAAGGTACAATAGGCGCTCGATGGTTTTCTCGTCAGAAAGCTTCATATCTTTTTCCCGTAGATTGCCCACAAGATAATAAAAAAAGGTTTGACTTGTCAAATAATTTGCATTAGCACAATTAAATAAGTTATTTCTTTCTTTATAGGAAAATGATCATGGGCAACATCATTTCAAAAAACCTTCTCCTAAGCGCGTGGGCCAAAAAGCGACCCAAGGTTCACCGCTCTGCCCTGTTCGATGGCTTAGCAAGTTCCCACATCGAACAGGGCACCCCCAATTGCCAAGCATGTATGTCCAACAAGTCGGAATTTGAGCTATATTCTGAGTTGGCACGATGACTGAGCAAGAAGAAAAAGAAGCGCATGTAAATTTTGCCGATCTCCTTACGGGAGGTCGGGCCTTGCTCACGCTCACGTTGGTTATGGCGGTTGGATCACATGCGACAAACCTCTTTGTCACCCGTACCGTGCTGCCTTCCATTGTCGCCGATATTGGTGGCAAAGAACTGATGTATTGGGCGCTCGCGCTCTTTCAAATCACTGCCATTGTAGGCGGCATGGCATCGGCACAAATCAAGTCAAAACTTGGTGGTCGTCACACCATTTACGCCGCAGCCTTTTTGCTAGTGGTGGGATCTTGTTTCGCGGGTTTTGCCAATCACTTCGGCTTTCTAATCATTGGGCGCGGCATCCAAGGTTTCGCGGAGGGCATGTTGATCTCGCTCTCCTACATCATCCTCAGCGAAAGCTATAAAAACAATCTTCTCACGCGGATGATTGGTGTATTGGCCGTTGTTTGGGCAATCGCCTCAGCCATTGGCCCGCTTGCCGCCGGACTATTGGAAGCAAGCTTTGGATGGCGTGCCGCCTTTTTGGTCAATCTGGTCATTGCGGCCCTTCTTGTGGCGCAATCTCGGTTTGCCGTGCCGCAAACACCTGACAAATCAAACGAGCATCCGGTTCCCGTCATTCGCCTTGCCCTTTTCGTTGCCGCTATCTCCGGCATATGTCTAACGGGGCAGTTGAAAGAAGTTTGGCAGATTGGATTGGTCCTCTTGGCTTCGGTTTTGTTACTTCTGTTGGCCATCAAGCGCGACCAGCGCGCTCAGAACCGGATGTTGCCGCAACATATTTTCACGACAAACGGCTCGGTCGGCATCGGCATTTGGATCAATATTTCGGTCTCGTTGGCCGTTGGCGGTCACGCGGTTTATGCCACTGCCATGCTGCAAAGCCTATGGCAGCTCAACCCGATGAACGCTGGTTACTTGGCTTCAATCGTTGCCTTTTGTTGGTCTATTGCTTCCTGGGCACTATCAGGTGTCAGTAAATCCACCTCTCAACTCACTTTGATCCGCGTAGGCGTGACGCTCATCACGCTGAGCTTCCCCGTTACCGCATTGGGATGGGCAAACACCAACCTTGTCATCACTGCACTAGGTTTCGC
>ENA-ORCV01000783-ORCV01000783.1-marine-metagenome-genome-assembly--contig:-NODE-783-length-14775-cov-3.170363_pt1 | contig 14775 bp, 19 predicted proteins | sample MGYA00237779_ERZ508509 | MGnify/ENA primary metagenome ERZ508509 (study PRJEB26180, sample SAMN06268772) | marine metagenome | isolation source: Bioluminescent Bay, La Paraguera, Puerto Rico | place... | reverse complement strand
TTGCCCACCTTCGCCGGGCAAAGCTATGACACCGGCCAAGCCTGCAATCGGGATCAAATCTTTACAAGGAACGGGAACACAGTGCTCCGCAAATCCTCCTATCTGCTGAGCGTCGCTGCATGCGGCGCATTGCTCGCCTCCTGCGGGGGCAACAACACGCCCGACCCAACTCCTTCTCCGACACCATCCCCAACTGACACGGCGACGCCGACGCCAACACCCGCGCCGCCGCCCAACTTCGATTTCGCGGACGATTTCGTTTCCACCGGCGGTGGCAACTATATCTACGCCTATTTCACCCCGACCGGCGAGGCGGAAGTGTTCAGCGATGCCACACGTATCGCGGGTACAGGAGGCATCAGCTTTGCCGCTTCGCCCGAATCCATACTCTTCGCTTTCCCCGACCTCGAAAACCCTGTGGAGTTTTCAGGTGATGACCTCACGGGTGCAACCGCCAATCTGCGGACCTATGTAAATGGCGATGAATCGCTGCAGATCGAGCGGCCTTTTATCAATACGTTGCGCGTGACCTACCAGCGCAATGATTCCACTATTATCGAGACCGAACCGGGCAATCTGCGCAGCCGCAGGGTAACGTTATTGGGGCTGCCCATCACGACGACAGATCCGATAACGACCGACCTGACATATACCGGCACTCCCGAAGTGGTTGGCGGCGTGTCGGGCACTACCTTGCCCGATGGCGTGCTGACGCAGGAAACGACATTTACCGTCGATGTATCTGAAGAGACGGTGAGCGGAACCATTCGAATCTTCGATAATGACGGTGTCCCCACACAAGTGGCCGAACTGGAATTTTCTACAGGTGTTTCGGCCAATGGGACTTTCGCCGACGACGTGACCGATGCCACCTTCGGCTTTACCGGACGATTTTCAGGCGGAATCGTTGGACCCGACCGGGATGAATTGCTGCTCATCTTCGCTGCCAGCCATACCGACGGACGCAAATATGTGGGCAGCCTGATCGGCGACTAAGCGCTCATCAGCGGCTGTCGAGGCCGTGCCGGGCGAGGAAATCGTCCAGCAGGGCGGCAACCTCGACATTGTTCAGATCGGCAAAGGGCATATGCGTATTGCCCGCCAGTCCTTCGTCCTCAAGCATGAGGATTTCCGCCTTTCCGCCGCGCGCATTGATAAGCTCAACGAACTGGCGGCATTCCTCCAGCTTGGCGGACCAGATCGCGTGTTTTTCGATATTGTCGCCCCAGACGAATTGCATGGGGATGGTGAGGAGGCGCTCGAATTCTGCTTCGGTGACTTGCAGCGGACCAAAGGGGCTGTCGGGCGTGTCCGGCCCTTCTCCTTCGGGGAAGATATAGCCCGGATTTTCGTAAGCTACGATGGCATGGACATTGTCGGACAGCGTCGCGGCCAATAAAGCGCGTAGCCCACCGGCCGATGAAGTCACGGCAATTGCGCCTTGGACCTCGTCAAACGCTTGCGCAGCGACCTCGGCCTCGCGCCGGACAGCTTCGAGCGTGTCGAACTCGTTGTAGCGCGCCCGCATCGCCTGGTTGAGCGCAACCGGATTGTCGGTCGGAAATTGCACGCCTTCGAACCATTGCAACCAGTCCGACCCGAAACGCCACGAGGTGAAATTCTGCTGGTCTCGTCCCGCCTGCGGAACATAGTCATGCGCAACACAATCCCAATTGGCACGCCCAACGCCGGGGCCCTCCCAGAGGAGCACCGGATATCCGCGTCGCAGGAACAGGCTCTGGAAGCCTTCGTCGCCAACCCAGTTGTGTTGCCAGACAAACGTGCTGGAGGAATGCCAGAAGAACAGCTTCTCATCGCGCCCGTTTGCGGGGATCTGAACTTCGAGATAGCCATGGCCGCAGGACTGGGAGGCACCATCCTCGCCCAGCGCCAGCGCGCCGCCGATTGCCATGCTACCTTGCTTGAAGATCTCGATAGGAGCGTCTTGCGCTGAAAGTGGCGCCGAGAGGATCGCGGCGCACCCCGCGATAACAAAAGCTGTTCTCAACCCTTCCACTCCCGCCGTTCTTCCGCCTGGCGCAGGACTTCATAGGCAAGCTGGAACGCCTGGAAGGCCTTGGCTGCTTCCTCATCTCCCGGACGCACGTCGGGATGCACTTCCTTGGCCTTGGCGCGCCAAGCCTTCTTCACCTCTTCGAATGTGACATCGGCTTCGAGGCCAAGCACCTCCAGCGCGCGCATTTCATCCGCGCTGCGCGAACCATCGCCGCTGCCGCCCCAGCCATAATGCTGCGCCTCGGCATAGCCGGCGCTTTCCTGCTGTTCGGACTTGGCGCGGCGGGCGGCCTCTTCCTTGTCGAGGCCTTCGAAGTAGTCCCAGCGCTTGTTGTATTCCGCCGCATGCTGCTGGCAGAAATACCAGCGTTCCTTGCTGTTGGGGCTCTTGGGCGCAGGGCAATCGCCCGGCTCATTGCAATTATGCCGGTCGCAGATGCGCACGTTCACGGCATCGCGGCCGCGGCCATAACCACCCCAGCGCGGAAACCCCCAATTATCGGATCGGCCAGCCCGGGCCATCAGTGCAACCTAATCTTCAACATTGCCCACCTATAGGTGCTGCAACGCGGTGTTGGAACAGCAAGTTGGCCACCAAGCGGCCGATACAATTGCTTACCAATGCTGCATTGCAATATTTCCGTCTGTCCCTATCTGACTGGTTACAGAATCAACCAACAGGTGTCTTCGTGAGCAAGCAACTGGCCATTTCCGCTGCATTTTCCGCCTTTGCCATGGCGGCATTTGTGCTGCTGGCCACGCCCAATGCGCTGGATGCACCTGCTGCCACGCAAACGGGCGCGAAAGCCCAAGCCTCCGCGCCCGCATTCGGGCAGGCTGTCGCGCTGCCCGTCTTGAACGACTAGATCAGTCGATCAGCACGGTCACCGCACGACGATTGCGCGCCCATGCGCTTTCGTTCGATCCGGTCGCTGCCGGGCGCTCCTCACCATAGCTGACCGTGCGCAGGCGGTTTTCCGACACGCCCAGGCTGACCAGGTAATTCTTGGCGGCATTGGCGCGGCGTTCACCCAGGGCCAGGTTGTAATCGCGCGTACCGCGTTCGTCGGCATGGCCTTCGATCGTGGCAGTGGCCCGGCCATATTGCAGCAGATATTCCGCCTGCGAGCGCAGGGCAGCGGCATCTTCGCTATCGATATCGAACTTGTCGGTATCGAAGAAGATGACGTCGCGTCCCGCCATGACCTGCGAGAAATGCGCCTGCGAACCTGCAACCGGGCCCGTCGGCGTGGGCGTGGGAGCCGGAGCCGGTGCTGCTGTGGGAGCCGGAGCAGGCGTCTGCACGGGTGCAGGGGGCAGTTCCTCCGGCGGCTTCTTGGAACAAGCCGCCAAGGCCAGAACGCTGGTGGCGGCAAGGATGACGACTTTACGTGGCATTCCAGTATCCTCCTAAACAAGTGGCGTTGGATATCCGCCAAAGGGGGCAAACTACTTACGGCAGAACCGGGCCCCATGCCGGGTCTGACGCTCCGACCGGCGTGTTGAGGCGACGTTCGTTCTCGCCGGTCAGATCGACCTGCCAGATTGACGTCTCGCCCGACCCACGCTGGGTACGGAAGAACTGGACGATGCGGCCATTGGGAGCCCAGGTGGGCGCCTCATCATGCCAGGCATCGGTAAGGTGGCGCATATTGCGACCGTTAGTATCCATCACCGCAATGCGAAAATCACCAACAATATGGGTAAACGCGATCTGGTCCCCGCGCGGGCTCCATTCTGGCGTACCGGCGCGACCGCCGAAAAAGGTGATGCGGCGCTGGTTGGAGCCATCGGCTTCCATCACGTATATCTGCTGGCTGCCCGATCGATCGCTTTCGAAAACGATATAGCGGCCATCGGGCGAATAGGACCCGCCCACATCGATGCCGGGGGTATTGGTAAGGCGCACGGGCGTTCCGCCCGACGCAGGCACGCGATATATATCCGTATTGCCGCTAACAGCCATGGAATAGAGAATGTAGCGCCCGTCCGGGCTCCAGCGCGGGGCGAATGTGGGATTGCTGCTTTGCGTCACCAGCGTCTGCTGTCCGCTATCGACATCGTAGACATATATGCGCGGGTTGCCGTCGAGGTAGGAGAGATAGGCAATCTTCGAATAATCGGGCGAATAGCGCGGCGTCAGCGCGGTCGAGCGGCCATTGGTGATGAAACGGTGGTTTGCGCCGTCGCTATCCATGATGGCAAGGCGCTTGGTGCGGTTATCCTTGGGCCCGGTCTCGGCAATGTAGGCGATCCGGCTGTCGAAGAATGGGCTCTCGCCCGAAAGGCGCGAATAGACAAGGTCGGCGCATTTATGCGCGGCGCGGCGCCATTCGGCGGGCTGCACTATCCAGCCCTCGCGCACCAATTGCTCTTCCAGCACCACATCATAGAGATAGCAGCCGACGGTCAGCCGCCCGTCGCTGTTGGGCCGGACATAGCCCTGAACCAGCATTTCGGCAGAACGGCCACGCCAGATGTTCCAGGCAGGGTCCGAAACTTGCGAATAATCGGGACGTGGCAGCGAATCCGGCCCGACAGGGCGGAACAAGCCGTTATTGCGCAGGTCGTTATAGACAATGCGAGAGAGCTCATGCCCCAGCGCACGTGTGCCTTGTGCATTGGCGGGAGTGGGCACATCCTCATTGGTGGCGAAGCTGGCAATCGCAATGCCAAGGTCCTGCCAGCTCTCGGCCGTCACGGTCACCGTGGTGCCGTCACCTTCTTGCTCGATAGTTTCCAGTTCCTGTTCGGGTAGCGTCAACTGTTGTGCAGATGCCGGCGCAGCAATGCTGAAGACGATTCCAGCTGCCATGGAGGAGAGAGCAAGTTTGATCTTCATTGGGCTAACTCATTATTGAAATTCGATGTTACCACGCGCCAGCCGGAATAGAAGCGTTCTGGCAAATTGAAAGGGGCGGCCAGGCGTACCGCCCTGACTGCCTGTTCGCGGTGCCTGCCGGCCTGGGCACGGTTCGCATCGGTAACACCGGTCGTTTCGACAACTTCTGGGTTTCCGTTCAGGCTGCCATCGCGGTTCAGGCGAAACCGGACCACGGTTACCAGCCGATCGACTTCGATACCCGATGGCGGGTTCCAATGCGGCTTGAGCTGCCGGATGATGGCAGCATTTATGCTCGCCTGCTGCTGCGGCGTCGGCCTGTCACCCTGGGCACCCTCTGTCCCTTCAGCATCGCTCAAGCCCTCGAGCAGATTGTCCATCCGGCTGCTGCCTGCATTGCGCGTGGCTGCGGGGGTCGGCGTGGGGCGGCTGCTGGCCGTCGGAGTTGGTGTGGGCCTTGTGATCGGCTGAACCCTTGGTGTTTCCACTACGCGCGGCGCAGGTTCGGGTGGAGGTGCCTCGACCACTTCGGGCAAAGGTGCAAGTTCGGGAGCGGCGGCCACCGCCGGATTGTCGGATGGATCGGGCGCGGTCGTTTCCAACGAGACATCAGTGGCCAGGCTCACAGTTATGCGTTGCGGGGGCGTGTAGGGCTCCACGCTGCCCACCTGCAATACCAGCGCCAGGCCAAGGGCAACATGCGCCGTCCCGGCAATCCAAAGGCCGATTCTTTCTTCTCGGGAGAGATTGGCGAGTGGTGCCATTTGCAGCCGACCTATGGTGCTTCGGATGAACCGGAGCTTATCATCGTAATGGAGTTGAATCCTGCGCGGTTCAGCTCACCCATTACGGCCATCACGCGGCCATAATCGATCGAGCGATCAGCGCGCAGCGCCACGATTGGCCTTTCCAGGCTTCCTTCGGCCATGATCATGTCCAGCGCGATGGGAAATCCACCCGGTTCGACCGCCTCATCATCAATGTAGATGTAGCCCTCTGAATCGATGGCAACGGTGATCTGGTCGGGATCCTGATCGATCGGGTTGGCGCGGCTTTCAGGCAATTCCACCGGTACGCCGCTTGCCAACAGGGGCGCGGTGACCATGAAGATGATCAACAGCACCAGCATCACGTCGACAAAGGGCGTGACGTTGATCTCTGCCATCGGCGCGCGGCGTCTCGACTTGCCACGACGGGTGGAGGTGTGGAGGCCCATCGCCATTTATGCGCCTTCCAGCTGGCGGCTCGACTGCGCGTGCACGCGGTCGGCGAAACGCTGCAGTCGGGCCTCGAAGCGGTCCACATTGTGACTGAAACGGTTGTAGGCGATCACCGCCGGAATGGCGGCGAACAGGCCGATCGCCGTGGCAAAGAGCGCCTCGGAAATGCCCGGCGCCACGACGGCGAGCGAAGAATTGTTCTGCATGCCGATCTGGAAAAAGCTGTTCATGATGCCCCAAACGGTACCGAACAGGCCCACAAAGGGCGCAACCGAGCCCGTGGTCGCAAGGAAGTTGAGCCGTTCGGCCAGCCTGTCGGCTTCCACTGCGATCTGGCCCTCCATCGCCTGGGCAATGCGCGAAGATGTAGCCACGCGGTCCTTCACGCCGCCCTTGGTCGAGCGACGAAATTCGGCAATGCCGGCAGCCGCCACACGGGCCGAGGCATTGTCCCCCTTGCTGCGCGTCGCCAGGCTTTCCGCATCGCTCGAGGTCCAGAACTCCTGCTCGAATTCAGCAGAAGCTTTCTTCGTGCGGCCCATCGTCATCGAAAAGGCGATGATGATCGTCCACACCGAGATCGAGGCTGCCAACAGTCCCACGATAACAACCTGCACGACGATGTCGGCGTCGATGAAGAGCTGCAGCGGATCGAGCTTTGTCGAATGAGGCGCGGCGGTTTCGGCAAGGGCGAACAGGGAAAGCGAATTCATTGGGTCTCTTTCATCAAGGGATCACGAGCCGAACAGGTTTTGGAAAGCTTCGCGCCAAGGATCAGGCTGGCGACGCGGGCGGCCGCTGGGAGCGATGAAGCCGACGCGTACGGTCACTTCTACCAGAATTTCCTTCTCACGCATCACAAGCTGCAACAATCGCACGCTGGCGGGGCGCAATTCCACACATTCAGTTTGAACGAGAAGTGAATCATCAAGCTTAGCGGGTGCCAGATAGCGAATATTTGCCTCAGCGACGGCATAATACCCCTCACCGGCCTCAAATGCGGCCCGCTGGTCTATTTCCAGCAAGCGCAGCAGGTCGGACCGGGCGCGCTCGCAGAATTTGAGATAATTGGCGTAGTATACGATGCCGGAAAGGTCCGTATCCTCGTAATAGACGCGCAGGGGGAAGAGGTGGCGTTGCCCCTCCAGCACTCCCGATGGCGGTTCCAGCGCGTCATCCATCCCGCAAGCAGCATTAGCGGGCGGCAGAGTCACCCGGCAAGCGCCATTTGTTCATCTTGTCGGCGATGCGACTCGGTTCAGCCCGAAATCATCCGCCCGAGCGGCTTTCCGCCGCACAAGTGGACATGCATATGCGGCACGATCTGCCCGCCATCGGGGCCAACATTGTTGAGCAGGCGATATCCCGGCTCCACCAGACCCAGATCCCGCGCCACCTTACCAACGGCGCGGATAAAGCCTGCGATTTCGGCATCGGGAGCCTTGAGGCAGAAATCGTCCCAGCTGACATATTCGCCCTTGGGAATCACCAGCACATGCACGGGCGCCTGCGGACCGATATCGTTGAAGGCGAGCGCGAACTCGTCTTCATAAACCTTCTCGCAAGGCAATTCGCCGCGCAGGATCCTGGCGAAGATATTTTCCGGATCGTAAGGCTGGGTGGGATCGACGGCGTCCATCATTTGCTCCTGGACGCTTTTTCGACCAGGCCTGATACGCCTTCTCGCCGTTCCAGTTCCGCCTTCACATCGACAAGCGACAATCCGCGCGCCTGCAGTGCCACCAGCAAGTGGAAGATGATGTCAGCAGCTTCGCCCACCAGTTCCTCGTCACTGCCCGACAATGCGGCAACGGCGGCTTCCACGCCTTCTTCTCCCAGCTTGCGCGCCATTGTGGGCATGCCCTTGGCATTGAGCTTGGCGACATAGCTTTCATCGGGCGAAGCTGTGCTCCGTTCGGCAATCACACGTTCGAGGTGGTCAAATATATCCATGCGCGCGGGGATGCGTCCGTGCAGCGCGAACGTCAAGATGGGAGAGCGATTTGCTCAGCTGCGCGCGGGCAGGCCGGCGGCGCGCAAGGCTGCATGCGCATCGGCGATCGAATAGGAGCCGAAATGGAAGATACTGGCCGCCAGAACAGCGCTGGCATGGCCTTCTGTGACGCCTTCCACAAGGTGATCGAGAGTACCCACCCCGCCGCTCGCAATCACCGGTACGGAGACCGCATCGGCAATAGTTCGAGTTAACTTGAGGTCGTAACCCTTCTGCGTCCCGTCGCCATCCATGCTGGTGACGAGCAATTCGCCCGCGCCCAGTTCGGCACATCTGATCGCGTGTTCCACTGCATCGATACCGGTCGCCCGCCTGCCGCCGTGGGTGAAGATTTCCCAGTGGTCATGCACCCAGCGCGCATCCACGCTGGCGACGATGCACTGGCTGCCCATCTTTTCGGCGATCTCGGAAATGACTTCGGGCCGCGAGACGGCAGCGGAATTGACCGCGACCTTGTCCGCTCCAGCAAGCAACAGCGCGCGCGCATCTTCGACCGAGCGCACACCGCCACCCACGGTCACGGGCATGAAGCAAACCTCTGCCGTGCGCCGCACGATATCCAGCAAAGTGCCGCGCCCTTCATGGCTGGCGGAGATATCGAGGAAGCACAACTCGTCCGCCCCGGCCGCATCATAGGCTTGCGCCTGCTCAACCGGATCGCCGGCATCCTTCAAGTCGACGAAATTGACCCCCTTGACCACGCGGCCATCGGCCACGTCGAGACAGGGGACGACGCGGATGCGGACGGTCATTGGGCCTCACCCACAAGCGCACTCAGGAGAATGAAAACTCCGAACAGGCCACCAAGAAGAGGAAGTAGGCTCATGCCAAAGCAATACCAGAACAGGAGCGGCTGATCAGATCGAACGGGATCAAGGCCGAGAAACCACATCTTCCCGGTCACAATTGCCCGCACAAGAACAACGCCGACAACCACCACCATCAGCGCCAAACCAATCGCAACTGAAGCCAGCAGCGTCATTCTCTGTTCGCCATCGCAATCGCTGTCGCCAGGTCCAGTCGCCCTTCATAAAGCGCCCGCCCGGTGATCACGCCTTCAATCCCCTCATCCGCATGGAGCGAGAGGATGTGGATATCGTCCAGCCCCTTCACCCCGCCGCTGGCGATCACGGGGATGTCCACGCTGCGCGCCAGTTCCACCGTGGCATCGACATTGCAGCCTTTGAGCATGCCGTCGCGCCCAATATCGGTGAACAGCAGGCTGGCAACGCCCGCATCCTCGAACCGGCGGGCAAGATCGATCACGGGCACGTCGGAAACGTCCGCCCAGCCCTCTGTCGCCACCATGCCATCGCGCGCATCGACGGCGACAACAATCCCGCCTTCCCATGCGCGCGCCATCTGTTTCACGAATTCCGGGTCCTTCAGTGCGGCAGAGCCCATCACCACGCGCGCGACGCCGAGGTTGAACCAACCTTCCACCGCCGCCGCATCGCGGATGCCGCCGCCCAGCTGCACATAACCGGGGAAGGCTTCGACAATGGCTTCCACCGCCTCGCGGTTCTCCGCGCGCCCTGCAAAGCTGCCGTCAAGGTCCACCACATGCAGGTGCTGCGCGCCCGCTTCGGCAAAGATCATCGCCTGCGCGGCGGGATTGTCTCCATAGACGGTGGCGCGGTCCATATCGCCTTCGGCCAGGCGCACCACTTCGCCGCCCTTGAGGTCGATGGCTGGGAATATGATCATGACATCCTCCCCCACCGGGGGAGGGGGACCGCGCGCGCAGCGCGGGGTGGAGGGGCACCTTCGGATGTTGCGAACGACAGAGGGTTCCCCTCCACCATCCTGCGGATGGTCCCCCTCCCCGATTCGGGGAGGAACTTCATGACGGATCCCATTCGAGGAAACGGGCCAACAAATCCAGCCCGTAGCGCTGGCTCTTTTCCGGGTGGAATTGCACGCCGAGCAGATTGTCGCGCGCCACGGCGGCCACGAGCCCGCCGCCGTGATCGGTCATGGCCGCAACGTCCTTCCCGCTTTCGGGTGCAAAGTGATAGGAGTGGAGGAAATAGGCCTCGCCCGGCTCGATCAACTCGGCGCCATCATGATGCGGCGTAGGCATGACGTCGTTCCAGCCCATATGCGGCACCTTGATCTCAGGATCGGTACGCTCGATCAGTTCGATATCGCCGGGAATCCAGCCCAACCCCGACGTTTCGCCGAATTCGAGCCCGCGCGTGGCCATCAATTGCATGCCCACGCAAATTCCGAGGAAGGGCACGCCGCCCCTGATCACGCGTTCTTCCAGCGCTTCGACCATGCCGGGAATACCCCACAGGCCCTCCCGGCACGCCTTGAACGCCCCCACGCCGGGCAGCACGATCCGCCGCGCCCCGCGAACGAGGTCGGGATCGGCGGTCACGGCAATGTGCTCTGCCCCGGCGGCCTTAAGGGCGTTATGAACAGAGTGCAGATTGCCGGCGCCATAATCGATCAGCGCGATAGCCTCAGACATATTGTCCTTCCGCACGCCCATCCGGGCGCGCGGTCCTCGCTAGACGGGCAGGAGACCTGCCCCCGCTGCGGGCGGCCAGTCGGCCTTGCGGCTGCGTTGCAGCCGTTCGGAGCATCCTAGCCACCCAACTGTCCTTTGGTACTCGGCACCGCCCCGCCCTTGCGCGCATCGAGTTCAACCGCCTGCCGCATGGCGCGGGCGAAGCCCTTGTAGAGCGCTTCGCAGATATGGTGGTTATTGCTGCCGTAGAGCACCTGGCAATGCAGCGTCAGCCCGGCGGCCTGCGCCACCGAGTGGAACCAGTGCTCGATCAGCTCGGTATCCCATTCGCCCAGCTTTTCCTGCGTGAAACGCGCCTTCCAGACGAGGAACGGCCTGCCGGAAATATCCAGCACGACGCGGGCCAAGGTCTCGTCCATCGGCGAATGCGCTTCGCCATACCGGCCGATTCCTGCCTTGTCGCCAAGGGCTTGCGCCAGTGCCTGGCCCAGTGCAATCGCGCTGTCCTCTGTCGTGTGGTGCTGATCGACCTGCAAATCGCCATCGACCTTCAGCGTCACGTCGATCAGCGAATGGCGCGAGAATTGTTCGACCATGTGATCGAGAAATCCGATCCCCGTCGAAACGTCATAAGTGCCTGTCCCGTCGAGATTTACCTCGACGAGAATGTCGGTTTCCGCAGTCTTGCGCTCTAATCGGCCCTTTCTCATGGCTTTGCCTATAGGCGCGAAAGCGCCACACGCAAGGATTCGCATGTGGATCGGCCTTCTGTTGTACCTTGACCAAGTGCCCGCAAATAGTCACCTAGGCCCCAATATGAGCGATGACACGCCCGATAGCCTGATCCCCTACGATGAAATCGTGCAGGAGGCCCTGCGCGCCGTCGTCGGGCGTGTGCTTGGAGAAGTGGAAGCCGCTGGCGGCGCATTGCCGGGCGAACACCATTTCTACATCACCTTCAAGACCGGCGCGCCCGGCGTGCAGATTCGCGATGATCTTCGCGAGCGCTTCCCCGATGAGATGACAATCGTGCTGCAAAACAAGTTCTGGGACCTGGAGGTGGATGACACCAGCTTTTCAGTCGGGCTTAGCTTCAACCAGCGTCCGGCGGAACTGATCATTCCGTTCGCCGCGATCACGGCCTTTGTCGATCCGGCGGTTGACTTCGGGCTGCAATTCCAGGCTGCGGCAAGCGATGTCGAGCCGACCGACCATGACGACCCGGAAAACGACGGGCCGGATGGCGGCGATGACGGAGAACCGCCCGTAACGAGTTCTGAAGACGGTTCAAACGTGGTGACGGTCGATTTCGGCCGCAAGAAATAGGCGGCAGGCGAAATGGTCTTTCGCCGCAAATCCAAAGCTCCCGTGACGGATAATACCGAAGCCGTACCCGGCATCGACAACAAGGCTGTGGCCAGCCTGCTGGTGGCCGACATCGTTATGGGGGCAGGCTCTTTCCTGCTGCGCCGCTTTGTCGACAAGCGCGTCTTGAAAGCAGACTACGACGATAAGACAGCGCGCGAACTGCGGTCCCGGAGGACCAGAGGTCAGGCAGTGGCGAGCGCCGCGGCGACAAAGTTGGCCACACGGTCCGTACCCGGCGCAGCCCTTGTCGGCGGCGGGCTCCTGCTTGGATCGATGTACAAGCGCGGGCGCGCGCGCAAAGCGGCACGGTTGCAGCAACAGGCCCAACTGCCCGACGCAACAGAGGACTGAGCAGCCCTTCCTCTTGATCAATACGGGGCCAATGCGCCAAGAGCGGACATGGCCGATTCACAAGACCTGACCCGTCGCGGACTGATGTTCATCCTCTCCTCGCCATCGGGAGCGGGGAAGACCACCATCGCGCGCAAGCTGTTGGCAGTCGAAGATGAATTGAGCATGTCGGTTTCGGTTACCACCCGTCCCCAACGCGAGGGCGAGGTAGAGGGGCGCGACTATTTCTTCAAGACGCCCGATGAATATGCCGCACTGGTGGCGGAGGATGCTTTCCTCGAATGGGCGGAAGTCTTCGGCAACAGCTATGGCACACCGCGCGCAGAGATCATGGACGGGCTGGCGCTGGGTCAGGATTTTCTCTTCGACGTCGACTGGCAGGGGGCGCAACAATTGTCACAACGCGCGCGCGCGGATGTCGTCTCGGTCTTCCTGCTGCCGCCGAGCATGGAGGAACTGGAACACCGATTGCGCTCTCGCGGCACCGATGACGAGGCGGTGATCCAAGGCCGCATGGCGCGTGCCAGCGACGAGATCAGCCATTGGGACGCCTATGACTATGTGGTGATCAACCGCGACCTTGAAGAATGCTTCGACAAGGTCCGCACCATCCTGCACGCCGAACGGCTGAAGCGCGAGCGGCAAAGAGGACTGATCGACTTTGCGCGCGAGTTGATGCGTTAGGGTGAGCGCGCCAAGCTGGAGATGGCAGTCGTCGGCTTCCGCGTACCATTTATGGGCTAGGCCGAATGTCCGCAAATGGGTCGTTAGCAGACGTTCCGACAATCGACACCCTAACTGGCTGGAATTAGCGTTCCCCTCCCAAAACACCGCTCACGCATTCTCCGCGGCACCCGCGAACCATCGAAGTTGAGCCGCGCCAGAATGCAGTTATGTTTGGCCTATGTTTAAATTGCCGGAGGTTCGGACGATTTTCAGGCGCATTGGAGCGGATCAGATCATTCTCGCACTGGCTGGCCTAATGATCGGTGCCTTGGCGAGCCTAACAATATTTGGCTGGGGTGAGCGAGAAGCTGCGACGAATGAAATGCAACCCTATCACGGGATGATCAATGCACTTTCACATCGGGATCGAGTTGCGCCGTTTAGCATAATAAACTCGGAAGGGCCTTCTTCCTACATGGTGAAGTTGGTCGATGTTGAGACGGACGAGATTGTAATGGAGATTTTTGTCGGGGCGGGCAGGAAACTCGAAACAACTGCACCGCTAGGCAGATACAAGTTGAGGACGGCATCCGGGAATGACTGGGTCAGCGCAAGCCAGTCCTTTGGTCCCCTAACGAGATACACAGAGGCTATCGTACCCCTAGAGTTCCGACAAAGCGGCAATGGATACGTGGGCGTAACTGTCGATCTGGATCGCCGAGTCGATGGAAATTTGAAGACCGATTACATAACTCCGTCCCAGTTTTAGATCGGTTCTTAGCCGAGATGGGGAGGTTCTATCCCAGTTGTGCTATTGGGTCGTTAGCGGACGTTCCGCCTTCTCCTCGAAGCGCCCAATCTTCTGTTGCCTTTGCTAAAACCCCCGGCTCCAGCGCACAGCAAAACCCGCATCGTCGGGCACCTTGGCATGGTGTCCCGGTTCCTTGCGCCAGAACAGGCTGACCGCTGACTGCCCGCCCAACAAGGAGCCGTGCCATGCCAGTTCGGCATCGACCTCGCGCCCTGATGGCGTGAGCGAGAGCACCCGTCGTTCATGGCTCGCAGAAAGAGTCTCATAATCCCATGCGCTGGGCAGGAGCAGGCCGAGTTCGCCGCTCTCGACACGCAGCGGCTGCGAGACACGCAACGCCAGTGCATCACCTTGCATGAGGAAATTCCGGCGCTGAAGGTCCAGCGCGAAACCGCGCGTCGTGAGTTGCGATCCGCTCGTTACGACGTCGCCCTTGCGGGCCTTTGTCCAGCCCTGTCGCAGGCTCGCGCCCAAGCGCCAGTCAGCAGCGAAGTCCCAGCCTGCGGACAAATCGACAAACAGGCTGTCCGCCCCGGCAAGTCCCAAACCTTGTTGGAAATGGGCACCCAGCACGGTCTGGTCCTCGCCCATCCATGTGAAGCCAAGTGCGGTGTCGAGACTGCCAAGCTTCCGATCGAGCGCCAATCCGATCGAGGCCAAATCCTGCCGCGCACGATAGCCGCGCAGTTCGGCAACGCGTTGCTCCACCGCACCGGCATAGGTTTCGCCGCTCTGCGCGCTTACGGTCAGGCCCCAGCCGCCCAGTTCATGCCGCAGGGCAAGGCTGACATCGCTGCCCATATACAGGCCGGCATCGCCGCTCGTGCTTCGCGCGACCATAAAGGCGGGGCGGTCCTGCCCTTGCAATTGCGCCACCAGCCCGTCTGCCCCCTGCGCATAGGCAAAGCCGAATTCCGTCTGCGGCGAAAGCTGCAAGGCGACCCGTGCCGCAAGCACGCGCGCTTGTTCTGCCTCGCCCGGTTGCAGGTTGAGCGCGCCGACATTGCCCCT
>ENA-ORCV01000782-ORCV01000782.1-marine-metagenome-genome-assembly--contig:-NODE-782-length-14852-cov-2.824569_pt1 | contig 14852 bp, 14 predicted proteins | sample MGYA00237779_ERZ508509 | MGnify/ENA primary metagenome ERZ508509 (study PRJEB26180, sample SAMN06268772) | marine metagenome | isolation source: Bioluminescent Bay, La Paraguera, Puerto Rico | place... | reverse complement strand
GACGCCTTGAGGGTGATCGGCTCGCCCACGTTGAGGGTTCCGGCGAAGACCTTGTCCGACGGCCCGGCGCGCACCGGCGTCGTCTCGCCCGTCAGCAGGCTGGCATCGACGATGGTCTCCCCCGACGCGACCGTGCCGTCGACCGGAATGCGCTCGCCCGCCGCCACCAGAACCGTCGCGCCGACACGGACGGCCCGCGAGGGGACGAACTGGCGCGTCCCGTCGTCACCGAGGACGGTCGCCGGCTGCGCGGACAGCGCCGCCAGGTTTTCCGCGGTGGACCGCATCGCGCCGCGGGTCCGCAGGTCGAGATACCGGCCGATCAGCAGGAAGAACAGCAGCATGATCGCCGCATCGAAATAGGCGTGCGGGCCGCCGAGGATCACCTCCGACAAACTCACGCTTGCCGTGACGATCACAGCCAGAGAAATCGGGACGTCCATGTTGACGCGGCGTCCGGAAAGCGCGCGCATCGCCGAGCGGAAGAACGGCCGCCCGGCATAGGCGATGGCAGGCAGCGCGATCAGCGCCGATACCCAGTGCATCAGCTCGCGCGTGACGACGTCCATATCCTGAAAGGCGCCGGCCCACACCGCGACCGACAGCAGCATCACGTTGCCGCTGGCGAACCCGGCAACCGCGAGGCAGCGCAGGAGAAAACGCTCTTCCTCCCGCCCCTTGCCGCCGATCACCGACGGGTCGTAGGGGACCGCGTGAAACCCGATTTCGTCCAGCAGGTCGATCAGCGCACCGGGCCGCACCGCGCCGTCCCGCCAGCGCACGGACATCCGGCGCGTCGACAGGTTCACGCGTGCATCGACCACGCCCGGCTGGCTTTTCATCGCGCTTTCGATTTTCTGGATGCAGTGCCCGCAATGGACGTCGTCGACGAGAAGGCTCAGCGACGACGTGCCGTCGTCCTCGGGAACGATGTAGGCGGACGGTTCCGCCGACGCCGGAAGGGGCTCTGCCGCGCCGCTCATGGCCGCACCGTGACCGGTTCCTCCACGCGCAGCCGCTTGTCGTCGGCGTCGACGATATCGAACCGCAGGACCCAGCGGCCCGTCGGCAGCACGGCATCCTTCGCGCGATAGAGCCCGGCGTCGTATTCCCGCAGCCGGAAGGTCCGGTCCTCGCCGTCGTGAGTCGGGCGGCGGCAGTCGACCGTGACCCGCACGCCGTGCAGCGGCGCGCCGTCGGCGTCGGTCAGCCGGATGGAGATCGCGCCGTTCTCGACCGCGACCGTGGCCTTCCAGCCCAGGGCATGCTGCCGGTCGGCCTCCTCCAGCTCGCGGTTGTAACCGATGCCCTTGCGGTAGGCGTCCTCGGTCGTGACGCCGGGATGCGAGCGCAGAGAGACATAGAGGAACACACCGTTGACCGCGAAGATCACGAGGAAGAAGGCGACGATGATCGCCAGCACGTGCCGCCCCGTCAGCGGCTTCGGAATGCGGAAAGCCATGTTCACGGCGCCCTCCGGAACGTCGAGGCGTGGGTGAAGGCCGCGCCGGAGGACGTGTCGGTCACGACGAAGTCGAAATCGGTTACCCCCCCGGCGGTCGCAGCGACGGGGGCGGTCACGTAGATCCGCAGGCTGCGCAGCCGGTCGGATCCGACCGATACGGTATCTCCCGCGTTATTGCCCACGATGGACACCGTCGCGTCCTTCAGCCCCGCCGTGCCGATCCGGAACGTGCGCATTTCGTGCTGCTTGTTCAGGATCTTCAGCGTATAGCCGTTGCGGAACTGCCCGTCGCTGAGCTTTACGTAAAGCGGGTTGCGGTCGCGCAGCACGTTTACGTCGGTATCGCTGCGCGACGTCAGAGTCACCAGCATGACAATACCGACGATGGCGATCACGACGGCGTAGATCATGGTCCGCGCACGGAACAGCTTCGGCCGCAGCGCCGCGCCCGTCGTCCGGGATTCGAGCCCGGCGATCGTGTCGTAGGCGATCAGTCCGCGCGGGCGATCGACCTTCGCCATCACCTCGTCGCACGCGTCGATGCAGAGCGCGCAGTTGATGCATTCGAGCTGGTTGCCGTCGCGGATGTCGATCCCCATGGGGCAGACGACGACGCAGGAATTGCAGTCGACGCAGTCGCCGCGGCCTTCCCAGCTGTCGCCCTTCTTGTGCGAGCCCCGCGGCTCGCCGCGCCACGCCCGGTAGGTGACGAGCATCGAATGCTCGTCCAGCATGGCGCCCTGGATGCGCGGCCAGGGACACATATAGGTGCAGACCTGCTCGCGTGCATGGCCCGCGAGCATGTAGGTCGTGAAGGTCAGCAACGCGATGAAGATGTAGGAAACGAGCGGCGCGTCAAAGTGGACGAGCTGTCCGGCCAGCGTCGGCGCGTCGGCGAAATAGAACACCCAGGCGCCGCCCGTGCACACGCCGATGACGATCCACGCAGCGTGCTTGATGAGGCGCTTGACGATCTTGCCGCCGGTCCACCGTGCGCGATCGAGGCGCATGCGGGCGTTGCGGTCGCCCTCGATCATCCGCTCGACCCAGATGAACAGGTCGGTCCAGACGGTCTGCGGACAGGCGTAGCCGCACCACACCCGGCCGGCCACGCTGGTCACCAGGAACAGCGACAGCGCCGCGATGATCAGCAGGCCGGTGATGTAGTAGACCTCCTGCGGCCAGATCTCGATGAAGAAGAAGTAGAACCGGCGCCCGGGGAAATCGACCAGGACCGCCTGGTCAGGGGCGTTGGGTCCCCGGTCCCACCGCACCCAGGGCAGCAGGTAATAGATGCCGAGCGTGACGCACAGCACCGCCCATTTCACCTTGCGGAACGTTCCGCGGGCCCTGCGCGGGAAAATCTTGCGGCGCTTTTCGTAGAGCGGCCGCTTCTCCGCCGCGTTTACCGCCTCGACGTCGATCTGCGCGACGCCGGGCGCTGCCGTTACTTCGGAACCGGCCTTGCCGTCCATTTGCCAACCACCACCATGTTACCGACCGCCGCCAAGCGCATGCACGTAGATGGTGAGCTGCTTGATGGTCTCGGGGCTGAGACGGTCCTTCCACGCCGGCATCACGCCGCCGCGGCTGTTATGCACCGTCTCTCGGATTGCCGCCCGGTCGCCGCCGTAAAGCCAGATATCGTCCGTCAGATTGGGCGCGCCGAGCTCGGGATTGCCCTTGGCGTTCTCGCCGTGGCAGGTGACGCACTGCTCGGCGAAGAGCGCCTTGCCGCGTTCCGCCGCCGCGGCGTTCGCCGGACGGCCCGAAAGCGACACGACATATTCGACGACGTCGTTGACCTGCGCGGGCTCCAGCAGTTCGTCGCGGCCGAAGGCGGGCATTTCGTTGGTGCGCGCATCGTCGCTGCCGTTCCGGATACCGTGCTGGATCGTGTAGGAGATGTCGGCAAGCTTGCCGCCCCACAGCCACGAATCGTCGTTGAGATTGGGATAGCCGGCGGAGCCCTGCGCGCCCGAGCCGTGGCACTGCGAGCAGTTCACCGCGAATGCGGAACGTCCGCCCGCGAGCGCGAAGGACAGCAGCTCCTGGTCGTTGCGGATCTGTTCGAGCGATGCCGTGCGGATGCGGTCCACGTAGGACGATTGCGCATCGCGGTTCCGTTCCAACTGGCGCTCGACCACCGCGCGCTGCGAATAGCCCAGCACGCCCTTCGTGTGGCTGCTGATCAGCGGCCATGCGGGCATCACGATCCAGTAGGCGATCGACCAGACGATGCACGCATAGAACACCCACAACCACCAGCGCGGCAGGGGATTGTCGAACTCGGTAATCCCGTCCCATTCGTGCCCGGTTGTCGAGGGCTGGCCCTCATGCCTTTTAGGTGCAGCCATTTCAGCAATCCTCCTCGAGCGGAATTCGGGATGCGTCTTCGAATTTCTTGCGGTTCCGCGGCCAGAGCGCCCAGGCGACGATGCCCAGGAACATGATGACGAGGGCGATCAGACCCCAGGTGCCGGAGAACGCGCGTACGGTTTCGTAATCCATCCGACCGACCTCAGCGCAGGTTCCCGCCCGTGGCGCGGTAGTCCTCGAAATCGACCAGCGTGCCGAGCATCTGCAGATAGGCGATCACGGCGTCCATCTCCGACACCATCTGGGGATTGCCGTCGAAATCGCGGACCTGCGCCTTGGGATAGCGTGCCATCAGCGCCTCGGCGCCGTCCGCCTCCGGGTTGGCCTGCGCCTCGCCGTCGGCCGTGGCGTTGGCGATCATCTCGTCGGTATAGGGCACGCCGACCGCCGCATTGGCCTTCAGGTGCTCGGCGATGTCGTCAAGCCGCACCGGCCGCTGCGCCAGGAAGGGATAGCCGGGCATGATCGATTCCGGCACGACGCTGGTCGGCTTCGTCAGGTGCTCGCGGTGCCACGCATCCGAGTACCGCCCGCCGACGCGCGCCAGATCGGGGCCCGTACGCTTGGAACCCCACTGGAACGGATGGTCGTACATGCTCTCGGCCGCGAGGCTGTAATGGCCGTAGCGGTCGACCTCGTCGCGCAGCGAGCGCACCATCTGGGAGTGGCAGTTGTAGCAGCCCTCCCGGATGTAGATGTTGCGGCCGGCGAGTTCCAGCGGCGTGTAGGGGCGCATGCCGCGTACCTTCTCGATCGTGGTGTCGAGATAGTAGAGCGGCACGATCTCCACCAGGCCGCCGATGGACACCACGATCAGCGTCAGCACCAGCATGAGGATGGAGTTCTTCTCGATCGCCTCGTGACGGAATACTGCCATTTTACGTCTCCCGTCAGGCCGCGGCCGGCGCTTCGGCGCCGGTACCGGTTGGGGTGGGCACGACCGGCTCGGTCACGCGGATCTCGCCGCGCGCCGTCCGCCACAGGTTGTAGGCCATGATCAGCGCGCCGCTGAGGAACAGCAGGCCGCCCAGTGCCCGGATGATGTAGAACGGATGCATCGCCTCGACCGTTTCCACGAAGGAGTATTCAAGGAAGCCGAGCGAATCGTACGCCCGCCACATCAGGCCCTGCATGATGCCGGACACCCACATCGCGGTGATGTACAGAACGATGCCGATCGAACCGATCCAGAAGTGCCATTCGACCAGCTTCAGCGAATAGAGCCGCTCGCGCTTCCAGACCATGGGCGTCAGCACGTAAAGCGCGCCGAAGCTGACATAGCCGACCCAGCCCAGCGCACCGGAATGCACGTGGCCGATCGTCCAGTCGGTGTAGTGGCTGAGCGCGTTGACCGACTTCACGGACATCAGCGGCCCTTCGAACGTGCTCATGCCGTAGAACGCGACGGAGACCACCAGCATGCGGAGGACCGGGTCCGTGCGCAGCTTGTCCCACGCGCCGGACAGCGTCATCAGGCCGTTGATCATGCCGCCCCAGGACGGCATCCACAGCATGATGGAGAACGTCATGCCGAGGGTCTGCGCCCAGTCGGGCAGCGCGGTGTAGTGCAGGTGATGCGGCCCGGCCCAGATATAGAGGAAGATCAGCGCCCAGAAATGGATGATCGACAGGCGGTAGGAATAGACCGGCCGGTCCGCCTGCTTCGGCACGAAGTAGTACATGATGCCGAGGAAGCCGGCGGTCAGGAAGAACCCGACCGCGTTATGGCCGTACCACCACTGCGTCAGCGCATCCTGCACGCCGGACCAGGCGATGTAGCTTTTCGCGCCGAAGAACGAGACGGGCAGCGTCACGTTGTTCACGACGTGCAGCATCGCGATGGTGACGATGAAGGCGAGATAGAACCAGTTCGCGACGTAGATATGGGGCTCCCGCCGCTTGGCGAGCGTCGCCATGAAGACCAGCAGATAGACGACCCAGACGATGGTCAGCCACAGGTCGACATACCATTCGGGCTCCGCGTACTCCTTCGACTGCGTCACGCCGAGCACGTAGCCCGATGCGGCGAGGACGATGAAGAGCTGGTAGCCGCAGAACACGAACCAGGGCGCGATGCGGCCCGCGAGACGGACGCGGCAGGTCCGCTGCACGACGTGGAACGACGTCGTCAGCAGCACGTTGCCGCCGAACGCGAAGATCACGGCCGACGTATGCACCGGCCGCAGACGCCCGAAATTGGTCCACGGCAGATCGAAGTTCAGGACGGGGAAAGCGAGCTGCAACGCGATCCACAGCCCGGCGGCGAACCCGACGATTCCCCAGAACGTCGACGCGAAGACGCCGGCGCGAACGATGGCCTCGTTGTAGTTCGGCTTGTCGCCGATCATGGCCGGCGCCCGCGGACGCTGCGACGTGCCGTCGCGCACCACCAGGGCCAGAGCGACCACGCAGAAAATCAGGAAGAGAAAACCGTGTGCGTAGAACGCCTCGTCCTGGGCACGCGGCTCCAGCATCAACGCGTAAAGTGCACCTGCTCCAAACAGACCGCCCCAGAGCCAGTTGGTCAGCATCGCCATCATTTATCTCCAGTGGTGACCGGACGAGAGGTATTGCGGTGCAACATTTTCGTCCTTGATCCAGATCAAAGTGACAGAATCACCGCGCGGATTGCCCACCCGGCACAACGGGTCCCCACACCCCGAAACTCGCGGCCATAAGTTAACGCGGGGTTAACGATAACGAAAAGTTAAAATCCGGACGCGGCGCGAACCGGGTCGAAATGACGCAGAACCGCGGGTTCGGCACCGCCCGGTACGGGCGGCGCGCCTAAAGGTCGCGGACCTGGGGAATCACCTTTTCCGAGAAAAGGCGCATCGACTGCGCGGCGTCGTCGTAATTGATTGTGTTGAAATTGACCTGCAGCGACGCGATGTCGAAGCCGCCGATCGACGCGCTGTAGTCCCGGATCGTCTGCACGATCTCGTCGGGTGTACCGACCCAGGCGCCGCCCTTTTCGGTCTGGGTATCGAACGTCTCCGCGTCGAGCTGCGCGATGATCTTGTCATAGTTCGGATAGGCCGACGTCGACGTGCCGCCGTCCATCCAGGCCTTCGCGGAGTTGACCAGCGAACGCAGGTAACGGTTCAGCGGATCCTTGGATTTGAGGACGGCCGTATCGTGATCGGCATCGCAGAACATATGAAAGGCGAGCATCACGCGGCCGTCGCCGGGATGGCCGGCCGATTTCCATGAATCGCGATAGACGCCGATCAGCTCCTGCATGTGACCGCCGGCCAGCGGGATCGCCATCACGGAATGACCGAGCCGTCCCGCCTTTTCGAACGAAGCGGGCGTCGAAATCGCCGCCGTCCAGTACGGCACCGGCTGCTGCTTCGGGCGCGGCAGTGACGTCACCTTGCGATAGCTGTGAAATTTGCCCTCGCTGGTCGCGTTCTCCTCGCCGAGGAGCTGCATGATCTGGCCGACGCCCTCGTCGAACCGCTCGACGCTTTCGTCGATAGGCACGCCGAACCGCTCGAACTCGTGCGGCAGGAAGGCGCGCGCGAAACCGAGCTCGAGCCGTCCGTCCGAAATGGCATCCAGCATCGCCGCCTCGCCCGCCAGCTTCAACGGGTTGTTGAAGACCGGCAGCACCGCGCCGGTGATCAGGCGCGCATTCTTCGTCCGCTGGGCGCAGGCCGCGAGGAACACGATGGGGTTGGGGCTGTAGCCGCCGTAGCTCTCGAAATAGTGCTCGACCGTCCGCACATGCGTATAGCCGAGCTCGTCGCACAGCGACGCGAGATCGAGGCATTCCTGAAAATAGGTTTCGGCGTCCTTCTCGTCCGGCCCGATGTCCGGAAAAAACTGAATTCCGAATTCCACGCGATCCTCCCTTGTCCCGGCGCTGTGTCCCTGTCTGTGCAAGGCTTTGCGCAATTTAATCCGTCTACGGAATATTTCAACCGCTTTGAGCGGTTGCGGCCGAAGAACTTGATCCAGATTACGGTGGCGGGGGGGCCGCGCGGCGGAAAATAAATGCGGGGCGGGCTGTGCCCTGCCCGCAACGAGGGGAGAACGACCATGCAGGACCGGAAGTCTCATCACAGGGACGGCGGCTGGGAGGTGTTCGCCCACGGCACCGATATCGGCGTCCGCGGTTTCGGCGAAACCCGTGCCGTCGCGTTCGAGGAAACGGCCTATGCGCTGACGTCGGCCATGACCGACCCGGCGAACGTGCGCCAAGCCGACGAGATCGACATCGTCTGTTCGGCGCCGAACGACGAACTCCTCCTCCGCGAATGGCTCAACGCCGTCATCGGGGAGATGACGAAACGGGACATGCTGTTCAGCCGGTTCTCCGTCCAGATTCACGAACACGGCCTGACCGGCCGGGCCTGGGGCGAGGCCGTCGAGGAGGACCGCCACACCCCCGCCGTGGCGATCCGCAGCGCGACCGAGACGGAGCTGAGCGTCGCCCGCGATACCGAGGGCTGCTGGGTCGCGCAGTGCGTGCTCGACGTCTGACGGGGTAGAATGCTTGATCTGGATCAATGCCCGCGGAACCCCGCTCACCCATCATCCGCAACGGGGCCGGGACGGCCAGACAAAAAGGAAATGCTATGAACCCCAACGCCGAACCGCTGCAGGATATCGCGCATCTCGGGCACGTCGAGCTTCTGACGCCGAAGCCGGATGAAAGCCTCTGGTATTTCTCCGAGATCCTCGGCATGGAGCAGGTCCGCCAGGAGGGGCAGTCGGTCTACCTGCGCGGATACGGCGACTATGCGACATGGACGCTGAAGCTGACCGAGGCGAAGGCCGCAGGCGTCGGGCACATCGCGTTCCGCACGACCAGCCCGCAGGCGCTGGAACGCCGCGCCGCCGCGATCGAGGAGGCGGGCCTCGGGATCGGCTGGTCCAACGGCGATTTCGCCCACGGCCGCACATACAATTTCCGCGACCCGGACGGCCACGAAATGGAGATCTATTTCGAGGAGGACAAATACGTCCCGCCGGATCACCTGAAATCCACCCTGAAGAACCTGCCGATGAAATACCCGCTGAGCGGCGTCGGCGTGCGGCGGACGGACCACCTCGCCCTGCTCTGCCAGGACGTGGAGAAGAACCGCTCCTTCGCCCAGGACATTCTCGGCCTCCGTCTTCGGGAGCAGGTGGTCTACGAGAACGGAACCAAGGAAATCGGCTCGTGGATGAGCTCCAACCAGGTCCATCACGAGCTCGCCTACGTCGTCGACGTGAAGGGGATGAGCGGACGGCTGCATCACTTCTCGCTGTGGGTCGACGAGAAGGACGAGGTGCTGCGCGCCGCCGACATCCTGTCCGAGAACGGCATCTTCATCGAGGCGGGCCCGGCCAAGCACAACAACTCGCAGGCCTTCTATCTCTATTCCTACGAGCCCGGCGGCAACCGGATCGAGATCTACACCAGCGGGTTCTTCGTATTCGCACCGGATTTCGAACCCGTCGTGTGGGACGAGAAGGCGCGCGGCACCGGCGTCTACTGGGGCGGCGCGCTGCCCGAAAGCTTCCTCAACTACGCGACGCCCGACGTTGACGCGCCGCTGGAGGAAGATGCCGAAGAACTGGTCTTCGATCCGAAATAGGTGCCTCGCACATCACCGAACTGTCACCGGGCCGTCATCCCGCCGTCCGATTCGCGCTGCATCCTCTCGGGCAGCCCTCGCGAACGGACGGAGACGGCCCATGCTGGAAATCGATCGTCTTGAAAAGCGGTTCGGCGACACGCGCGCCGTCGACGGCGTCTCGCTCCGCATCCCGGCCGGCCAGATGGTGGGGATCATCGGGCGGTCGGGCGCCGGGAAATCCACGCTGCTCCGCCTCGTCAACCGCCTGATCGAACCGAGCGCCGGCGACGTGCGCTCGGACGGCATGGGAATTACCGCATTGCGCGGCCGGGCGCTCCGGGAATGGCGGCGCGACTGCGCCATGATATTCCAGCAGTTCAATCTCGTCGGCCGGCTCGACGTGATCTCGAACGTGCTGATCGGCCGGGTCAGCTATCATCGGGCCATCCCGGCGATGCTGAAACGCTTCACCCCGTCGGAACGCGCGCTCGCCGTGGAAGCCCTCGACCGCCTCGAGATGCTGCCGCAGGCCTTCCAGCGCGCCGAAACCCTGTCCGGCGGACAACAGCAGCGCGTCGCCATCGCCCGCGCGCTGGTCCAGAACCCCAAGCTGGTCCTTGCCGACGAGCCGATCGCATCGCTCGACCCGGTCAATGCCGTGAAGGTGATGGAGGCGCTGCGCGCGATCAATTCGGAGCAGGGCATCACCGTGATCTGCAATCTTCACACGCTCGATACCGCGCGCACCTACTGCGACCGCATCATCGGCATGGCGGACGGCGAGATCGTCTTCGACGGCACCGCCGCGGAGCTGACGCACGATGCGGTCGACGCGATTTACGGCGCCCAGGGCAACGGCGCGCGCGTCAATGAATCCGCAACCTCCACGTCGCTGCGCCCCGAACCGGCGGGCGTGCCGCAACCCGCCGTCGCCTGATCCTTACGGATCCCGTCAGAACACCCGTTCGCCCGACCGCCACACCGCCTTCACGGCCGGCACGCCGCCGACGATATCCATGCGGACCATGTCCGCCCGCAGGCCGGGCGCGATCGCGCCGCGGTCCGCGAAACCGGCAAGCTGCGCCGGCACGAGGGAGATCATCGCGATCGCCCGCGGCAGCGTGATCCCGATCTCGTCCGCCAACCGCAGGGCCGCGAGACACAGGCTGGACGGCACGTAGTCGGACGCGAGCGCATCGAGCAGTCCGGCCCCCGCCAGCGCCAGCGCCGATGCGTTACCCGAATGCGAACCGCCGCGCACGACGTTGGGCGCCCCCATGACCGTCCTGAGGCCGCGGCTGCGCGCTTCGTCCGCCGCCTCCGGCGTCGTCGGGAACTCGGAGATGGTAGCGCCAAGGGCGGCGGCATCCACGACATGCTCGCGCGTCGTATCGTCGTGGCTCGCCAGCCTCACCTCCAGCCCGCCGACAAGTTCGACGATCTGCTCGCGGTGCCGGTCCGCATAGACCTCCTGCTCGCGGAGCTTGGTCGCGACGTCCGCCTCGTATTCGTCCTCGTTCAGTTCCAGGCGTCCCATGCGGAAGGCCTTGTAGCGCGCGAGATCGCGCCATTGCCGCTGGCCCGGCGTGTGATCCATCAACGACGCCATGCGGACACGCGGATGTTCGGCCACCGGTTCGAACAGCTCCACCACGGCCGGATCCGACACCTCGAGCCGCAGGTGCAGATAGTGGTCGGCCCGCAGCGAACCGGCCGCCAGCGCAAAATCGAGGGCCGCGACCGCCTCGGCGAGGACCCGCGGGCGGTCGCCGCGCCCCTGATAGGCGCCGACGGCGAGCGCGTTGAGGACGGTGGTGATGCCCGCGCCCGCGATCTGGGCATCGTGCGCCGCGATGGCGGGACCGGCGGGCCACCATACGCCCGGACGCGGACGGATGTGGCGTTCGACGTTGTCGGTGTGGATATCGACGAAACCGGGCAGAAGATAGTCGCCCGCGAAATCGACGACGGCGCCCGCAGGCGCGCCCGCGGTCGGCCCGACCGACGCGATGCAGCCGTCCTCGACGACGACGTCGCCGCCGATGACGTCGTCGGGCGTGACGATGCGGGCGTTCCGGAATGTCTGAACGGTACTGGCAGGCGGTGCGAGCATGGCGGCAGAAAACACGCCGAACGTGACCCATTTATGACCTCGTGCGAAACGCGTTGCGGCGTCACCAAACCGAAAGATTCCGGTCACCGGCATGTAAGCGGCGGGTCATACCACTGTCGCGTCGGTCGGCGACGATTTCGGTCAGGCGGCGCACGGCGCGTCCGCCGGCTTTTATCGGGAGGTTTCCGATATGACCGGATTCGCACTCAAGTCTGTCCTCGCGGCCACCGCCGCCGCGGTCCTGCTCAGCGGCGCTGCATCCGCCGCCGACTGGAGCGGCAAGTACAAGGAACTCCGCATCGGCGTCACCACCGCGGAGAACGAGAAGGACCAGCTCGCGCGCTGGGCACCCTTCACCGACTATCTGGAAAAGAAGCTGGGCACGAAGGTCCGGCTTTATCGCGGGTCCGACTACGCCGCGGTGATCGAGGCCCTGAAGGCGGGCCACGTGGAATTCGGCCGCATGGGCGCCGCCGCCTACGCCAAGGCCTACAAGGTGATGGGCGACAAGATCCGCCCGGTCGCGAACGAGGTCGATAGCTACGGCAGCTCCGGTTACTACTCGGTCGTCGTCGTGCGCACCGACAGCCCCTTCAAGTCGCTGGACGACCTGAAGGGCAAGACGCTGGCCTTCGCCGACCCGAACTCAACGTCGGGCTTTGCCGTTCCCACCTACTTCCTCTCGAAACAGGGCAAGGACCCGCGCAGCTATTTCTCGCGCACGGGCTTCGCCGGCAATCACGAGCAGGGCGTCATCGCGGTCATCCAGGGCACCTACGACGCCGCGGCGACCTGGTGGCGCAACGACGGGTCCAGCAACGTCCAGCGCATGGTCGACAAGAAGATGATCGAGGGCGGCAAGGTCCGCGAAATCTGGAAGTCGCCGGTCATCCCGAACGGCCCGTTCGTCGCGCGCGCGGATCTGCCGCCGCAGCTGATCAAGGACTACACGGACGCGCTGATCGCCGTCGCAACCGACGCGCCCGACGTGTGGAAGACGCTACGACCCAAGAAGATGAAGGGCATCGCACCGGTCGCGCACCAGGACTTCGTGGACATCATCAACATCCGCGAAGAGAACGCGAAGCGCCGCCGCCAGCGCAGCGGCTCCTGATCCCGGCCCCCTGGACCTGACGGCGCGGCCGCCCGCGACATACGCATGCGTGCGGCCGCGCCGATCCGATCCCGATGACCTCCCTGATCGAACCCAGCCGCGGGGAAACGCCCGTCGAAGCCTTCGAACGGCACCGCGCCGCGCTCGTCGCCGCACGCCGCCGGATGACGCTGGTGGGCGGCGGCCTTTTCGCCGTCGCGTTCGTCGTCTCCACGATCGTCGGCGAGTTCTCCCCGCTTAACCTCGCCGCCGGTCTGCCGAAAATCGCCGCCTACGTCGACGGAACCCTCCCCGTATTGCGCGGCGATCACCTGATGACCGACCTCGGCGAATGGTACTGGGGCATCGACCGCTGGCTGCGACTGCTGTTCGACACCATCGTAATGGGCTTCGTCGCGACGCTGATGGGAGTGATCGGCGCGTTCGCGCTCTGCTTCCCCGCCTCGCGGAACCTCATGCCGACGACATGGATCTACTTCGTCACCCGACGCCTGATGGAACTGGCGCGCGCGGTGCCGGAACTCGTCTATGCGCTGATTTTCGTATTCGCCTTCGGCCTCGGCCCGCTGGCGGGTGTGCTCGCGATCGGCCTTCACACGATGGGGGCGCTCGGCAAGCTGTTCTCGGAGGTCAACGAGAATGTCGAGCCCGGCCCGCTGGACGGCGTGCGGGCAGCCGGCGGATCGTGGCTGGAGACGATGCGGTTCGGCGTCGTGCCGCAGGTCCTGCCGAACTTCGCGAGCTACGCCCTGCTGCGGTTCGAGATCAACGTCCGCGCCGCTTCGGTCATCGGGCTTGTCGGCGCGGGCGGCATCGGCGAGGAGCTCTATTTCGTGGTCCGGCAGTTCGAATATGTCGACATCAGCGCCATTGTCCTGCTGATCCTCCTCACGGTGTCCGCCATCGATATTTCCTGCGAACGGCTTCGGCACGGCCTGATCGGCGACGCCGCCGTGCGGGCCGTCTGACGATGGCGCGCCCGATGGCCGCCCGAGTCAGCGACGAGCGCCTGCGCTACGCCAGGCGGCGGCTTCCCGGCGCGTTCGTCCGTTCGCCGCGGGAACGCCTTTTGCGCGCCGCAAGCTGGAGCGCCTTCCTCGCCTTCACCGCGTTCTGCCTGTGGTGGATCGATGCCGACCCGATGCGGATCTGGGACGGGCTCGGCAAGCTGGGCTGGATGTTCACCTTCATGTTCCCGCCGTCCGACGGCGGGCGACTGGCGGACCTGCTCTACGCCATGCTGGAAACGCTCTCGATGGCGTTCCTCGGCACGCTGATCGCCTTTCTGTTCGCGATACCGCTCGGCTTTCTCGGCGCGAAGAACGTCATCCCGGGCTGGGTCTTCCATATCGGTCTCCGCCGGTTGTTCGACGGGCTGCGCGGCATCGACGCGCTGATCTGGGCCCTGGTCTTCGTCAACGCGGTAGGGCTCGGCCCCTTCGCGGGCATTCTCGCCATCGCCGTATCGGATACGGGAACGTTGTCCAAGCTGTTCGCGGAAGCGATCGAGAACGTCGATCCCCGTCCGATCGAGGGCACGCGCTCGGCGGGAGCGGGCCGCGTGCAGGCGATGCGGTTCGCCGTCCTGCCGCAGGTGTTCCCCGTGATGATCTCGCAGGCGCTGTATTTCTTCGAATCCAACACGCGCTCCGCCACCATCCTGGGGGTGGTCGGCGCCGGCGGGATCGGCCTGGAGCTGTCGGACCGTATCCGGGTGATGAACTGGGACGAGGTCTGCTTCATCATCCTTCTGATCCTGGTCACCGTCGCCGCCATCGACGTGGTGTCGCGGGAGATCCGCATGCGGGTGATCGACCGGCGGAACGAGCGGTCCTAGCCCGGCGCACCGGAACAATCCGTCCGGACACGGCGTTGTTCCGGCAACGGAGACCCGGATCATGCCCATCACACTTGCGGATGCCTGCAAGCGGCTGGATGCCGTGCGGGATTACGTCGACGTCGATGAAGAAGTCATCGAGCGATTGCGCTATCCACGCGAGACGCTGGCCGCGACGCTGCCCGTCCGCATGGACGACGGGACGCTGCGCCTGTTCAAGGCGTGGCGCTGCCGCTACGACGACACGCGCGGTCCCACCAAGGGCGGCATCCGCTATCACCCGTCGGTAAAGATGGAAGAGGTCATGAGCCTCGCCTTCTGGATGACCATGAAATGCGGCGTCGCAGGCCTGCCGTTCGGCGGCGCCAAGGGCG
>ENA-ORCV01000781-ORCV01000781.1-marine-metagenome-genome-assembly--contig:-NODE-781-length-14868-cov-4.591373_pt1 | contig 14868 bp, 18 predicted proteins | sample MGYA00237779_ERZ508509 | MGnify/ENA primary metagenome ERZ508509 (study PRJEB26180, sample SAMN06268772) | marine metagenome | isolation source: Bioluminescent Bay, La Paraguera, Puerto Rico | place... | reverse complement strand
CCAATGATCCGCTCGGCAAAAACCGCCGCAAACAAAAACCCCGCCGCCAAAGCGATGGGGTTCGTCAACAGTCTGAGGGCCGGTCAAGGACCGGCCCTTTTTCCTGTCGACGTGCCGAAGCGCCTAGTCCGGCGCCTTGAAGATCGACGGAACGATCGGCCGCACGCGCGGCAGCTTGGCCGGGCGCGGCTGCGGCTTCATATCGGTCGCCAGATGCGGCTTGCCGTCTTCACCACGCACGGTCATCGGCTTGCCAGGCGATGACGGGGTTTGCTCCTGCATTCGCATTACCTCCCAATGTTGCCATGCTGTTCCAACGCGGCATACCAGCGGAAGTTCCTTCCAATCGCCACATTCTACGGGCATTTCGCCCGCGTCTGCGTGGAGCCCCTTGCCTTTTCGGACAAGACTCACCACAAGGGCCTCGCGCATCCCTGACAGACGAAAAAGGATAGACCGATGAAGGCCGCCGTCATCGTGTTTCCGGGCCTCAATCGCGACCGCGACATGATCGCGGCGCTGACCAAGATCGGGGGCGAAAAGCCGGCAGTGGTCTGGCACCAGGATGCCGACATTCCCGATGCCGACCTGATCGTCATCCCCGGTGGCTTCTCCTATGGCGATCATCTGCGCTGCGGCGCCATCGCCGCCCGTTCACCGATCATGGACAAGGTCCGCGAGCGCGCGGCCAGGGGCACCAAGGTGCTGGGTGTGTGCAACGGCTTCCAGATCCTGATCGAGGCCGGCCTGCTGCCCGGAGCGCTGATGCGCAACACCTCGCTGAAATTCGTGTGCCGCGAGGTCAAGCTCGAAGTCACCAATGCCGATACCGACTTCACCCGCGGCTACACCAAGGGCCAGATCATCCGCTGTCCGGTGGCCCACCATGACGGCAACTACTTCGCCGATGCCGAGACGCTCAAACGTCTCGAGGGCGATGGCCGCGTGGCCTTCCGCTATGCAGAAGGCACCAATCCCAACGGCTCGATCAACGACATTGCCGGCATTCTCAATGAGCAGAAGAATGTGCTCGGCCTGATGCCGCATCCCGAAAACCTCATCGAAGCGGCCCATGGCGGCGACGATGGGCGGGCCCTCTTCGCGTCAGTCCTCAAGCAGGTGGCGTGACGACAAAGGCATGCTCAAACCAGCGCTGACATGGGCGGGACTGCTGCTCGGCGTCGTGGCGCTGGGGCTGCAATTCGCGATCTCCATTCCGGCCTATATGGCCAATGGCATGAGCCTGCCTGCCGCACTGGTGCAGTTTTTCAGCTTCTTCACCATCCTCACCAACATCACGATCACGCTCATCTACCTGTCGGCGCTGGCCGGCTGGTCATGGCTCAGCTGGTTCCGCACGCCCAGGACCCGGGCGATGATGGTCGGGGTGATGATGCTGGTGATGATCTTCTATCACGTGCTGCTGCGCCCGATCTGGCAGCCCGAGGGGCTGTTCCTGGTCTGCGATTACCTGCTGCATTATGCAGCACCGATCCTGTTCGCGCTGTGGTGGGGGATGACGCAAACGCATGGTCAGGTTGACTATGCTGAGGCGCCGATCATGCTCGTGCCGCCAGTTGTCTATCTTGCCTATGTCATGGCGCGTGGCGCCCTGACCAATGCCTATCCCTACCCCACGCTCAACGCGTTCGAACTGGGCTATGGGCAGGTTGCCATCAATGTCGTGATGGTGGCCATCGGCCTCACCATTCTTTATCTCGTCACCATCGGCATCGATCGCGCGCTGGCGCGGCGTCTGGCCATTTCCTGACCTCCTCCCGCAGGGCTCTACTCGATGACTCTTCGCAACGACATCGCCATTACCCCCGATCTGGTCGCCAGCCATGGGCTGAAGCCGGACGAGTACCAGAAGATCCTCGACCTAATCGGACGCGAGCCAACCTATACGGAACTGGGCATCTTCTCGGCCATGTGGAACGAGCATTGCTCCTATAAGAGCTCGAAGAAATGGCTGCGCACCCTACCCACCAAGGGACCGCGCGTCATCCAGGGCCCGGGCGAGAATGCCGGCGTCGTCGATATCGGCGACGGCCAGGCTGTGGTGTTCAAAATGGAGTCCCACAACCACCCCAGCTATATCGAACCCTATCAGGGCGCGGCGACCGGCGTCGGGGGCATTTTGCGCGACGTTTTCACCATGGGCGCGCGGCCCGTTGCGGCCATGAACGCGCTGCGGTTCGGTGCCCCGGACCACGAAAAGACGCGACACCTCGTCTCTGGCGTGGTGGCCGGTGTGGGCGGCTATGGCAATTCCTTCGGCGTGCCCACCGTTGGCGGCGAGGTCGAGTTCGACGCCCGCTACAATGGCAACAATCTGGTCAACGCCTTTGCGGCGGGCCTGGCCGATACCGACAAAATCTTCTACTCCAAGGCCGAAGGCGTCGGCCTGCCGGTGGTCTATCTAGGCGCCAAGACCGGGCGCGATGGCGTCGGCGGGGCCACCATGGCCTCGGCCGAATTCGGCGACGACATCGAGGAAAAGCGCCCCACCGTGCAGGTTGGCGACCCATTCACCGAAAAGCGCCTGCTCGAAGCCTGCCTAGAACTGATGCAGACCGGCGCCGTGATCGCCATCCAGGACATGGGTGCGGCGGGCCTGACCTGTTCGGCCGTGGAAATGGGCGCCAAGGGCGACCTCGGCATCGAACTCGATCTAGACAAGGTGCCGGTGCGCGAAGAGCGCATGACCGCCTATGAGATGATGCTGAGTGAAAGCCAGGAGCGCATGCTCATGGTGCTGCATCCGGAGAAGGAAGCGGCGGCGCGCAAGGTCTTCGAGAAGTGGGAACTGGATTTTGCCACGGTTGGCAAGACCACCGACGATCTCCGCTTCCGCGTGATCTGGCAGGGCGATGAAGTGGCCAACCTGCCGATCAAGGAACTGGGCGATGAGGCGCCGGAATATGACCGCCCCTGGACCGAGCCCAAGGCCCCTACCCCGCTCGCCAAGGATGACGTGCCACAGATGGACGTTGCCGACGCGCTGCTGGCGCTGGTCGGCGGGCACCAGTGCTCGTCGCGTCGCTGGGTCTATGAGCAGTATGATACCCTGATCCAGGGCAATACTATGCAGCGTCCGGGTGGCGATGCCGGTGTGATCCGCGTCGAAGGCCACGACACGAAGGGCCTCGCCTTCTCATCGGACGTCAACCCCCGATACTGCGAAGCCAACCCCTATGAGGGCGGCAAGCAGGCTGTTGCCGAATGCTGGCGTAACCTGACGGCTACGGGTGCCGAGCCACTGGCCGCCACCGACAATCTCAATTTCGGCAATCCCGAGCGACCCGAAATCATGGGCCAGTTCGTCAAGGCCATCGAGGGCATCGGCGAAGCCTGCCGGGTGCTGGAGTTCCCCATCGTTTCGGGCAATGTCAGCCTTTACAACGAAACCAATGGCCGCGGCATCCTGCCGACCCCGACTATCGGCGGCGTGGGCCTGCTGCCGGAATGGGAAAAGAGTGTCGGGATCGGCTTTGTCGCCGAAAACCAGCCTATCCTGTTGATCGGCGGGCCTGCAGCACGCGGCACGCATTTGGGCCAATCGGTCTATCTGCGTGACCTTTTCGGCCGTCGCGATGGCGATGCGCCACATGTGGACCTGGCTGCTGAAAAGAAGACCGGCGATTTCGTACGCAAGCTGATCCGCTCCGGCGTCGTGACAGCCTGCCACGATCTCTCCGATGGCGGGCTGGGTGTGGGGCTGGCCGAAATGGCCGTTGCCGGCGGCATTGGCGCCAATGTGACCGAAGTCGAAGGCAATGATCCGATCCTGACCTTCTTCGGCGAGGATCAGGGCCGCTATGTGGTGACGCTCAATCTCGATCCGCAGGGCGACGAGATTGCCAAGCTTTGGAAGGAGGCCGAGGCCTTGGGCATTTTCGCGCCCTGGATCGGGACGACCGGCGGCTCCATGCTGACGCTGGGCGGCGCCAAGCCTGTGGCAGTGGCAACGCTGAAAGCAGCATATGAAAGCTGGTTCCCCGACTACATGGCCGGCGAACCAAGCCTTTAGTCCACTGGACACCAGCGCAAGCTGCGCCCTACCCTCGTTCCACCAAGGGACGAGGGTGGAAAACCATTGGTTCGGCGCTCAATTGCATCACGCCTGTGCGCCCGCCATATCATCGCCGTTGTTTGGAGTGCTTTGCTCGGCTCAGGCAATCGCGCGTCACCAAGGAGCAGACAATGCAGCACTACCTAATTGCGGCTCTCGCCGCCTTCAGCCTTGTCTTCTCGCCCAGCCTGGCGGCCGCGCAGAGCGTCAATGTCACGCGGTCGATCCTGCCGACCCAGCCCTACACCCTGATTTTTCCAGAGCCCATGGTGGCCAGCGGTGGCGGCGCCGATCCGCTGATCGTCAACCACCCCGACGCACCGCTGCAGTGTGAATTGCAGATCGTACCGGTGGAAGACACCGGCTGGTCGGCCGAGATGGCGCTCGACACCCTGGACGATGCCGCGGTCGCGTCCTCCTGGACTGAAATCATGCCCGGCTTCACCCTCAACAGCAAAGGCACGGCGGCCTATCAGGACGCCACGGCGCTGATCTATGACGGCAGCAGCCCGGAATCGGCGATGGGTGTTCCGCTGACCGTGGTTCATACCGAAACCGTCTCCAATGGCCGCGGCTATGTGCTCGACTGTCTCTATGCCACCGACCAGGCCGCCCAGGCGCGTCCCATCGTGGATTTCATCATTGCCAACTTTGCCACGCGCTCTGATGCCGAATGCTGCATCGGTGTGGAAGTCGCTCCCGACCCGGAGGCGGCGCCGGCGCAATAGGACCGGTTGAAGCCGGGCATTGTGCATGCCATATCAAGGACATCGGCGCGGCCCAACCGCGCCAGTCATTGACCAGCGGGAGACAGCAAATGGCCATGGACGCAAGCGAGATCGAGCGCCGCATCAAGGCCGCTCTGCCCGATGCTCAAATAGAGATCCGTGACCTGGCCGGTGATGGCGACCATTATGCGGCGACGGTGATTTCCGAGCAGTTCCGCGGCAAGTCTCGCGTGCAGCAGCACCAGATGGTCTATGCCGCACTGCAGGGGGATATGGGGGGCGCCCTCCACGCTTTGGCACTCCAGACCAACGTTCCGGACTGATCGCGTGTCGAGCCTGCGCGACTCGCTCGACCTGATCCGCATGGTGCGGCCCGAGGCCGGCACCGCAGCCATAGACCATGAAATCCAGGTCGAACGGGCCAGCTCGCTCGGCGCCGCTGAAAAACGCGTCATCAAGGCCGTCACGGCATTGAAGGCGGGCGCGGACCGCGAGCACTGGCTGGCCGAAGCGCGCGAGGCGGTCTGGGGCTATTTCGTCCAGCGCGAACTGATCGGGTTTCGCCGGCACAATGAGGTCATCGCTGACCTGGGCATTCCAGGCGAGGTGATGAACGGGCTGGGCGCAAGGCCGGCGAAAGCGAGATGACCGCAGACTGCCGGTTCTGCAGGGTCAATGGGCTGATCGAGGATGCCCCGGTCTGCGAGACCAATCAGTTCTACGTGCTGATAAGCAATGATCCCAGCTGCCCGAGGCGGCGATGGTCATTCCCAAGCGCCACAGCGCCTCGCCTTTCGAGATGAACACGGACGAATGGAGCGACCTGCCGCTTGCCTTGGCAGCCGCGCGGGAGAGCCTGGAACAATTCAGCCCCGCCGGATTCACGCTGGGCTGGAATGTCGGCCCGGCGGCCGGACAAACCGTGGGCCATACGCATTTGCATGTCATAGCGCGATTTGAGGACGATCCCATGGCCGGACGAGGCATCAGACATCCACTCAAGCGCCCCGGGCAGGGAAAACCTGCATGACCCGGGCTGTTCTGTTCGACGTCGATGGCGTGCTGATCAACGGCTATCACTCCAATCCCGAACGAGTCGTTCCCTGGGACAAGGATCTGTTGGAAGACGTCGGCATCGACCCGGATCATTTCCGCAAAGGCTTCATTTTCGACGTCTTCATCAAAAAGGTGATCGTGGGCGAAATGGCCCTGATGGACGCGCTTGAAAGGCATCTGCCGGCGCTGGGTTACACAGGTAGCCCAATGGCCTTTGCGCGCTACTGGCTGGAGAAGGACTCGAGTGTAAATCAGCCTGTGCTCGAAGTGGTCCGCAAGCTGCGGTCCGCGGGCGATTGCCAACTCTTCATCGCCACCAATCAAGAGCACATGCGGGCGAACTGGCTTTGGTCCGTTCTGGAACTTGGCGACCTGTTCGAAGACATCTTCTATTCGGCTCGCATCGGCGCCCGCAAACCGGATGCGCGCTTCTACCAATTCGTTGATAGCAAAGTCGGACCGCGCGCCGAGCCGCCTCTGTTCTTTGATGACACAGAGGCAGTGGTTCAGGGCGCGCGCAAGGCTGGCTGGGAGGCGGTACAGTTCGACACCATCAACGATATGACCAATCACCCCTGGGTGAAGGCGCGGCTGTAGCATCCGTGTCGCACTCGACAGCGCCCCGCGCCTATCCTATTTAAGGGCGAATTCAACCGGCCCTTGAACCCGGATTTTTGAAAGGCTCCGCCCATGACCGACATCAACGCCTTTATCGACGACAAGGTGAAGACCAACGACGTGTTCCTCTTCATGAAGGGCTCCCCGGACTTTCCGCAGTGCGGCTTTTCCGGACAGGTCGTGCAGATCCTGAACTATCTCGGCGTCGACTATTCCAGCGCCAACGTGCTCGAAAGCGACGAGCTGCGTGAAGGTATCAAGGCCTATACCAACTGGCCGACCATTCCCCAGCTCTATGTGAAGGGCGAGTTCGTCGGCGGCGCCGATATCGTGCGCGAGATGTTCCAGTCCGGCGAATTGCAGACGCACCTCCAGCAGGCAGGCGTCGAGGTCAAGCAGAGCGCCTGATCGCGTTCTTGTAGAATCGATTTTGGAAGGCCTGGTCGCAAGCGACTGGGCCTTCTGCGTTTTTGGAGGATGGTGCGGCAGATGCGCATGTCGGTGACGCGGCCGCACTCATCACCATTCCTGATCGAACCCATCAGCTATTATCGTTCTGCGTGATGGCAGGACGAGCGTAAGCTTTGTTGACCTTTCGTGAGGCTTTGCCATGACCGTTACCGCCGCTCGCCCCGCCGTTCCCCTGCCGCTGGTCATCATTGCCGGCTGCATCATCGCTGCCATCGGTTTCGGCACCCGCGGCTCGTTTGGCCTGTTCACCCTGCCGGTAACCGAAGACCTCGGCTTCAGCCGCGAGCAATGGGGCATGGCCATGGCCGTGCAGAACCTGGTCTGGGGCATCGCCCAGCCTTTCGCCGGCGGCATGGCGGACAAGTACGGTTCCGGCCGCGTGCTTGCGGCTGGCGGACTGATCTACGCGCTCGGTGTACTCGGCATGGCCTTTTCGCCCGACACGCTGACCATGACGCTCACCGCGGGCGTGGTGACAGGCGTCGGCATTGCCGTGGCCTCCTTCGGCGTGGTCATGGCTGCCTTCGGGCGCGTGGTTCCGGCGGAAAAGCGCAGCTTTGTCTTTGGCATCGCCACAGCCGCCTCCTCGGCCGGACAGTTCATCTTCGCGCCATTGGGCCAGGGCTTCATCTCCGCCTTCGGCTGGCAGATGGCGCTGGTCTGGATCGCAGTGATCCTGCTGCTGGTCATTCCTTTGTCGGCTGCCCTGCGCGGCCGGACCGAGTCGACACCCGGCCAGGCCGACCTGCCCTTCATGCAGGCGCTCGCGCGCGCTTGGGGCCACGGCTCCTACCGACTGCTGGTGATCGGCTTTTTCGTCTGCGGCTTCCATCTGGCCTTCATCAATGTGCATATGCCCGCCTATCTGGTGCAGTGCGGCCTGTCACCGGAAGTCGGCAGCTGGACCATCGCGGTGATCGGTCTGTTCAATATCGCCGGCTCGCTACTTTCTGGCTGGCTCGGCAGCCGCTTGCCCAAGCAGATGCTGCTGGCCTCGATCTACTTCCTGCGGGCCCTGCTGATCGCCGCCTTCCTGCTCATTCCGGTCAGCGAAGTCACCGCCTATGCCTTTGCCGCGGGCATGGGTCTGCTCTGGCTTTCCACCGTGCCGCTGACGGCGGGGCTGGTGACGCTGTTTTTCGGCCCGCGCTATATGGGCATGCTCTATGGGGTGGCCTTCCTCAGCCACCAGATCGGTTCCTTCATCGGCGTCTGGCTGGGTGGCGTGGTCTACGACCAGACCGGCGCCTATGATCTGGTGTGGTATCTGGGCATTCTGCTGGGCCTGGGCTCAGCGGCCATTCACATCCCGATCAACGAGCGAAGCGCCACCAATTTTTCGCTCAACCCGGCCTGAGCGAAGGCCAGCCCTCCATCGGCTTTTGCCGATTGAAGTCTTGCCAAACCCACCCAACAGGTTCATGGTCCGGCCATTCCCCTCGGCCGGCCCCTACCGGCTTTGACGAGTTTCAATCATGTCCGACCATTACACGCGGGTTCTCTCCCGCCCTGAATTCATTGCCCTTATGGCTGCACTGATGGCACTCAACGCTCTGGCCATCGACGTGATGCTGCCCGCCCTGCCCTATATGGGCGAAGCGCTGAACGTTGCCGATGAGAATGAGCGGCAGTTTGTCATTGCCTCCTACATGATCGGCATGGGCGTGGCGCAACTGGCGTTCGGTCCGCTGACCGACCGCTTCGGCCGCCGCGCGCCGCTGCTGGCCGGCATTGGCGTCTATGTGGTGGCGGTGGTTATCGCGGCCTTTGCTCCCAGCTTTACCATGCTGCTGGTGCTGCGCTTTATCCAGGGCCTGGGCGCCGCCAGCGTGCGGGTGATCACCACAGCGGTTGTGCGCGACCGGTATTCGGGCCGCGAAATGGCCGAAGTCATGTCGCTGGTGTTCATGGTGTTCATGGCCATACCAGTGATTGCGCCGAGCATCGGCCAGGTGCTGCTGCTCACCGGGCCGTGGCAGACCATCTTCCTGTTCATGGGCGGACTGGCGCTGGCGTTCTGGATCTGGACCTTTATTCGCCTGCCCGAGACGCTGCCGCTGGATAAGCGCCGCCCCTTGAGCCTCAAGGGCGTGATCGAGGGCTTCCACATCGTCTTCACCAACCGGGTGGCGATCTCCTACGGCCTGGCTGGCATGTTCCTGTTTGCAGCGCTGTTCGGATTCATCAGCTCGTCCCAGCAAATCTATGTCGATATCTATGGGCTTGGCGTCTTTTTCCCGCTGGCTTTCGCAGCCATGGCGGGGCTGATGGCAGTGTCGTCCTTCACCAATTCCCGCGTCGTCAGGCGCCTGGGCATGCGGCGGCTGTCGCACGGCGCCATGCTGACCTTTACCGGTGTATCGGGCATCTGGCTGGCCTTTGCACTAAGCGGCTTCCTGCCACTTTGGCTGTTCTTTGGCCTGCTGTGCATCATCATGTTCTCCTTCGGCTGGTCAGCCTCGAACATGAACTCGCTTTCCATGGAGCCGCTGGGCGCTGTGGCCGGGACGGCCGCCTCGGTCTTCGGCTTTGTCCAGACAGTGGGTGGTGCGCTGATCGGCGGCTATATCGGCCAGCTGTTCAACAACACCACTATTCCGGCCGCTTCCGGTTATGTCTCCATGGGCGCACTGTCTCTGGTTTGCATCTTGATCGCCGAGAGGGGCCGCCTGTTTGGCGTGGGCGAGCAATATGCCGAAACCAAGGGCGAGCCAGTGATGGAGGCGCATTGAGAGCGGTCCAAACTTAACCGTCGGCCCCTGGACCGGGAAGTTCGAACTGGGACCTATGGGCATAGATGTGATCCACAAGGCCCCAGGTTTTGGCCTCGTCGGGTGACATATAGCGGTCGCGCTCAAGCGCGGCCTCAACTTCCTCATAGGTCCTGCCGCAGTGCCTGGCATAGATTTCGTTGGTGCGCCGCTTGAGCCTCAGACTCTCCTCGGCATGGATCATGATGTCGGTCACCTGCCCCTGATAGCCGCCCGAGGGTTGGTGCAGCATCAGCGAAGCGCTGGGCAGGACGGCGCGCATGCCAGCCTCTCCGGCTGCCAGGATCAGCGTCGCCGCGGACGCGGCCATGCCCATGCACAATGTTCCCACTGGCGCGCGGATGAACTGCATGGTGTCGTACATGGCCAGGGCCGAAGTCACCACACCGCCGGGCGAGTTGATATATAAGTATATGGGTTTCTTAGGGTTTTCTGCTTCAAGGAACAGCAGTTGCGCGCTGACCAAGGAAGCCATGTTGTCCTCGATCTGACCATTGAGGAAGATGATCCGCTCGCGCAAGAGGCGCGAATAGATATCGAAAGCGCGTTCGCCACGACTGGAATTTTCGACGACCATAGGGACGAGTTGCATCATGTCGCGCATGGGCGAGCTCCTTGCAGTTCGATGATTTGGGCTAGGGTCCTGGCGGTCAGGCGGCGCGCATGAGCATCGCCGTCTGGGTCTCGTTATTATTGGCGGCCGCTGGAACGGCGGCCGGCCTATGCGTCAGACGAAACCAGGTGCCGCCATCGTCTCGCGGCGTGAGTTCAAAAGTGACGAAGCTCACGTCTGTTTGGACACCTTGGGCGTCCCGCTCCCGCAAACGAAAGGTCACGCTGTTCGGTTCGTCCGCAGTGATGCGTTCGACCTCCGCGTATTCCGGCTTGTCGAGCCAGCGGTCCAGATATTCCGGCACTGTCAGGGCCCGCCAGACCTTCTCGGGAGGTGCATCAAGCGTGGTTTCGAAAACCAGTTCGTCCGTCTCGCTCATTGATCCATCTCCCTGAGCAGGTCCTTGAGATTGTCGATGCGGCTGGGCCAGAAGGCGCGATAGCGCGCCAGCCAGGCGTGGAGCGGTGCAAATCCCTCGGCATTGACGCTGTAATGCGCGTAGCGCCCCTCACGGCGTTCGTTCACCAACCCTGCCCCGCGCAGCACGGCAAGGTGCTGGCTCATGGCCGGCTGGGTGATCGCAAATCCCTCGCGCAGATCGGTAGCCGTAGCCTCCCCCGCCGACAGGCGTTCAAGAATGGCGCGGCGCGTTGGATCGGACAGGACCTTGAAGATTTCGGTTTCGCTCATGCACAACACATAAGCATAGACTTATACGTCGTGGCAAGAGCCTCAACGCGATCGATGGCCCGGCCTGACAGGCCAGATCAGACCGTAAACACCTCACGGCGCAGGGTGGACCAGCTCTCTTCGTTCGGCGCCACCAGCAGCCCGCCTGACACATCGGATGGGCGATAGGGCGATCCATCGAACTTGGCGACATGGGCGCCCGCCTCGCGCATGATCAGCGCGCCGCCGACATGGTCCCAGGGCATGAGCTTGGCATACATCATGAAATGCACATTGCCACCCGCGGCATAGCGATATTCGTGGCCGGCACAGCGGTAATTGGCCAGCATCTTGACCTTGGCCAAATTGCCCATGACCGTGCTGCGCTGTTCCATGGGCAGGAACATGGTCGAGGCGAGGCCGCCCATTTCATCGAGCGGCACAGGGTCGGCGAATTTCTGGCGGATCGACCGGCCATCGGGGAAAATCTGAAACGCGCCGCAGCCGCGTTCGGCCACAAGCACATCGTCCCCAACCGGATCGTAGATGACGCCGGCCACTGTTTCGCCCTTGTCGACCACCGCTGCCATGACCGCAAAGAGCGGCAGGCCGCCGGCAAAATTGGCAGTACCATCAACGGGATCGACGTAAATCACGATTCGATCCTCGAGGTTTGTCTCGAGCAGTTTCGGATTGGCCGCCACCGCTTCCTCGCCGATCACCAGCACATCGGGGCGATGTGCATTGATGGCGGCGGTGATGACCTTCTCGGCACCGACATCGGCCTCGGTGACCAGGTCGAAGGCGCCGGACTTGGTCTGCACGGTGCCTTCATCCAGCCGCCGGAAGCGCGGCATGATCTCCTCCTGTGCAGCCTGTTTCAGGATGGCGGCGAGGCGATCAATGTTCATGGAGCTAGGCGTCCCTTGGCTTTATGGAAAGTGCGGAAAAATCGAACAGGCGCGGGTCGAGCATATGGCTGGGATTGATATTGCCCAGCGCGCGGATCATCACATCCTTGCGGCCCGGCATGGCCTTCTCCATGTCATTGAGCATGGCCTTGGTGACATTGCGTTGAAGCCCATTCTGCGAGCCGCAGAGATCGCAGGGGATGATGGGAAACTGCATGGCATCGGAAAAGCGCTGCAGATCTTCTTCCGCGCAGTAGATCAGCGGGCGCAGCACTTCCAGATCGCCCTCATCATTGACCAGCTTGGGCGGCATGGCGGCGAGCTTGCCGCCATGGAAGAGGTTCATGAAGAAGGTTTCGAGGCTGTCGTCGCGATGGTGGCCGAGAACCAGCGCGGTGCACCCCTCCTCCCGCGCGATGCGATAGAGATTGCCGCGCCTCAAGCGCGAGCAGAGCGAGCAATAGGTCGCGCCCTGGGGCAGCTTGTCGGTGACGATGGAATAGGTGTCCTGATATTCGATGCGGTGGGCGAGGCCGAGCCCGTTCAGGAATTCCGGCAGGATATGCTTGGGAAAGTTCGGCTGGCCCTGGTCGAGATTGCAGGCCAGCAGTTCGACCGGCAAGAGGCCACGCCATTTCAAATCCAGCAGCAGCGCCAGGAGGCCATAGCTGTCCTTGCCGCCGGAAAGGGCAATCAGCCATTTCTCGCCCGGCCGGACCATGGCGAACTTATCCAGCGCCTCGCGCGTATTGCGAATGAGCCGCTTGCGCAGCTTGTTGAACTCCACCGAGCGCGGGGCCTTGGCGAAGATGGGATGCGCACCGGCATCATTGTCATCGACTGGCGTGGCGGGGGCATCCATCACCGCAGACATGGCGAAACTCTCAATAACAGGGTCGCGTAGCTGATAACGCGTCGGCAGCACGATGGAAAGGCCGGGAAGGCAAGGGAAACCTTACCAAAGCTTAACTTCCCGACCTTGTTTCGTGCCGATTGCCACAGTTAGATGACACATCTTCCTGACACCCTGGAGTCTCCCGGTGTTCCGCTCATTCTTCCCCGACCCCAAACTGTTCTTCACCGCCGCCGTCGGCTGGACCGTTCTGACCATGGCCATATGGTTTCTAGCCGGCGATGCCCTAGGCTCCTTGATCAGTCTCGGACCCGTCTTCGGGCGGGTACCGACCGAAGCCGATCCCAATGTGTTCCTGACGCCCGACAAGGTCTGGCTCTATCAATATGTGCTGATGGCCGGGTACCTCTTCTGCATCCCATGGTACTGGATCGGCAATAATCGCCGCTGGTACTGGTGGTCGGTAGTCGGCAGCGTCACCATTGTCGAGGTCGTGTTCTTCGACGTCCAGATCGGCGCCTGGATGAATTCCTGGTATGGCGAGTTCTACAACATGCTCCAGGGGGCGCTCTCCAACCCGGGCAGTGTGCCGCTCGAGCAAATCTACGGCGAACTCTCCACGGTGCTCTATGTGCTGGTGCCGCGCATCGCGGTTCTGGTGCTCAACGCCTTCTTCATCGCGCACTATCTCTTCCGCTGGCGCCGGGCGATGACCTTCTTCTACATGAGCCACTGGCCCAAGCTGCGCGGCGTGGAAGGCGCTTCCCAGCGTATCCAGGAGGACACCCAGCGCTTCGCCAATATCGTTGAGGGCCTGGCCGTAGCCCTGGTCAGCTCGATCATGACGCTGCTGGTCTTCCTGCCGCTGCTCTGGGAGCTGTCGCAGAACATTACCGAGCTACCGCTGATCGGGCCCGTCGACGGCGGCCTGGTCTGGGTGGCGCTGATGTCGGCCATCGCCGGCACGGTGTTGCTGGGCCTTGTCGGCATCAAGCTGCCGGGCCTGGAATTCCAGAACCAGCGCGTTGAAGCGGCCTTCCGCAAGGAACTCGTCTATGGCGAGGACAACCACCAGCGCGCCCGGCCGCTCAGCACCAAGGAATTCTTCCTGGGTGTGCAGCGCAACTATTTCCGGCTTTATGCGCACTATCTCTACTTCAACGTGGCGCGCTATGTGTACCTGCAAGGGGCCAATTTCGTGCCGCTGATCGCCATGTCGCCCTCTATCGCCGCAGGCGCCCTGACGCTTGGACTGTTCCAGCAGGTCAACAATGCCTTCGGTCAGGTGGAGGATTCCTTCCGCTTCCTTGCCAATTCGTGGACGACGATCATCTCGCTGATCTCGGTCTACAAGCGCCTGCGGACCTTCGAGGCCAGTATCCCGCACGATGCCGTCTCGGGCGTCGACTATGACGATCCGCGTTATGTCGGTACCGACACCGAGTTCGAACCGCTGCCGACCGACCGCGACGGTGGAGCCGAAGGTTTGCCAGCGGGGGTTTAAGGTGAAGGCAAGGGCGGGATCGAAGCATCTCGCCCCTGCCCGTCATTTGGTCGTCACAGTGCCGTCCTTGGCTGTCCGTGGCATCTCCGCCAATCATCGCGAAGCAAAAAGGGCCGCTCCCGAGGAGCGGCCCTTTCCAATTCGGTGGTCTGTCGTCGCGATTAACGCGAGTAGAATTCGACGACCAGGTTCGGTTCCATCTGGACCGGGTACGGCACGTCCGACAGGGCCGGGACGCGGACATAGGTCGCGACCTGCTTGTTGTGATCGACTTCGATATAGTCGGGCACATCGCGCTCGGCGAGCTGGTTGGCTTCGAGAACCACTGTGAGCTGCTTGGAGCGCTCGCGCACTTCGATCTTGTCGCCGACCTTGACCTGGTAGGACGGGATGTTGACGCGCTTGCCGTTGACCATGACGTGGCCATGGTTGACGAACTGGCGGGCAGCGAACACGGTCGAGACGAACTTGGCGCGGTAGACAATGGCGTCCAGACGGCTCTCGAGCAGGCCGATCAGGTTTTCACCGGTGTCGCCCTTGCGACGGTTGGCTTCTGCATAAAGACGCAGGAACGCCTTTTCCGTGATCGAGCCGTAATA
>ENA-ORCV01000778-ORCV01000778.1-marine-metagenome-genome-assembly--contig:-NODE-778-length-15006-cov-2.675866_pt1 | contig 15006 bp, 12 predicted proteins | sample MGYA00237779_ERZ508509 | MGnify/ENA primary metagenome ERZ508509 (study PRJEB26180, sample SAMN06268772) | marine metagenome | isolation source: Bioluminescent Bay, La Paraguera, Puerto Rico | place... | reverse complement strand
GGCGGCGTTGCTTAGAAGGGAAACAGATAGATGCGAGCCATACAGTTTCTCAATTCACTGCTGCTCAAGGAGTTCGTTTCGACGTTCTTCTTGGCCATGCGTTACTTTTTTAAGCCAAAGCCAACGATCAACTATCCTTTTGAAAAGGGATATGTGAGCCCGCGTTTCCGCGGAGAGCACGCATTGCGTCGCTATCCAAACGGTGAAGAGCGCTGCATCGCTTGTAAGCTTTGCGAAGCGATTTGCCCGGCACAGGCGATCACCATTGAAGCAGGACCTCGCCAGAACGACGGTACGCGCCGCACGGTTCGTTACGATATCGACATGGTGAAATGCATCTATTGCGGTTTCTGCCAAGAAGCGTGTCCGGTTGATGCGATTGTTGAAGGGCCAAACTTCGAGTTTGCGACTGAAACACGCGAAGAACTTTATTTCGACAAAGATAAGCTTTTGGCGAATGGCGACCGTTGGGAACGCGAAATTGCGGCGAACCTCGCTGCTGACGCGCAATATCGATAGGAATTTGAGATGACTTTACAGCTTGCATTTTTCTATCTCTTCGCTGCGGTGACGATCTTCTCTGCCGTTATGGTGATTTCGTCACGTAACCCAGTTCACTCGGTGATGTTCTTGATCTTGGCGTTCGTAAACGGCGCGGGCATTTTCATGTTGGCGGGCGCTGAGTTTTTGGCGCTATTGCTCATCGTTGTCTATGTGGGCGCGGTGATGGTGCTCTTCCTCTTCGTCGTGATGATGCTCGACGTGGACTTTGCACAATTGCGCCAGGGCATTTTGCAATATGCACCGATTGGCGCGATGATCGGTGGCGTTTTGCTCATCGAGTTGATCATGGTTGCGGGATCATTCCTGATTGCACCGGAAGTCGCTGGCAGCAGCGCAGTTCCATTTATTGAAGGCATGTCGAATACCGAAGCATTGGGCAATGTGCTTTACACCCGGTATGTCTATTTGTTCGAAGCAGCTGGCTTGATTTTGTTGGTTGCGATGATTGGCGCGATTGTTTTGACGCTGCGCCACAAACCACACGTGAAGCGACAAGATGTTGCTGCTCAGGTTGCGCGTAAGCGCGATGAGGCAGTGGAAGTCGTATCCGTTGAAAGCGGTAAAGGGATTTAATTGGGGGCAAAATGACAGCTGTTATTCCACTAGGTCATTTTCTGACCGTAGCCGCTATATTGTTCACGCTAGGCGTGTTCGGCATTTTCCTTAACCGGAAGAACGTCATCATTATTTTGATGTCGGTCGAACTTATTCTTCTTGCGGTCAATATCAACTTTGTTGCTTTCAGCGCGCACCTTCAAGATTTGGCAGGGCAGGTCTTTGCCTTGATGATTTTGACGGTTGCTGCCGCCGAAGCAGCGATTGGTCTCGCTATTCTCGTCGTCTTCTTCCGTAACCGTGGTTCGATCGCGGTTGACGATGTCAACGTGATGAAGGGTTAGGTGCATGAACGAGACATTATTGCAATTCATCGTCCTGTTTCCGTTACTGGGCGCCCTCATTGCCGGTTTGTTTGGTCGTTCGATCGGTCACCGCAATGCAGAGATTGTGACTTCAAGCCTTTTGGTTCTTGCTGCGCTTTTCTCATGGATCGTATTTTTGCAGTGGACTATGGGCGGCGGTGACGCCGGTCATGGCGACGCGCACGGTTCTGCTGATCACGGCTTTGCCGCTGCTGAAAGCGTGAAAGTTGAGCTGTTCCGTTGGATTTCAACTGCGGGTCTTGATCTCAATTGGATGATCCGTGCTGACACGCTAACCGCGGTTATGCTTGTTGTTGTGACAACGGTTTCAAGCCTCGTGCATATCTATTCAATTGGCTACATGCATGAAGATCCGCATCGTTCGCGCTTCTTTGCCTACTTGTCGCTTTTCACATTTGCGATGTTGATGCTGGTGACCGCGGACAACTTCCTCCAGCTGTTCTTCGGCTGGGAAGGCGTTGGTTTGGCGTCATATCTGCTCATTGGCTTCTGGTACAAAAAGCCAACGGCAAACGCGGCGGCCATGAAAGCCTTTATCGTCAACCGTGTTGGTGATTTTGGCTTTGCGCTTGGCATCTTCGCGGCATTCATGATCCTTGGATCGATCGATTTCGACACAGCGTTTGCACATATCGCGGATGCAGAAGGCAAAACCATTTCGTTCCTTTGGGGCGAATGGGACGCGATGACAGTTATCTGCTTGCTCTTGTTCCTCGGCGCGATGGGTAAGTCAGCGCAGTTCTTGCTCCACACTTGGTTGCCTGATGCGATGGAGGGCCCGACACCTGTTTCTGCCTTGATCCACGCTGCGACTATGGTGACAGCCGGTGTCTTCATGGTGGCGCGTCTTTCGCCAATGTTCGAAGCGTCGCAAACAGCGGCAACCGTGGTGATCTATGTTGGCGCAATTACAGCGTTCTTTGCGGCGACAGTTGGCTTGGTGCAAAACGACATCAAGCGCGTGATCGCGTATTCAACTTGTTCTCAGCTTGGCTATATGTTCGTGGCACTTGGGGTAGGGGCATACACTGCAGGTGTATTCCACTTGTTCACACACGCCTTCTTCAAGGCCTTGTTGTTCCTTGGTGCGGGTTCTGTGATCCACGCGATGCATCACGAGCAGGACATGCGCAAGATGGGTGGCATTAAGGACAAAGTGCCTGTCACTTATTGGATGATGATGATCGGTACGTTGGCGCTAACCGGTGTTGGACTACCGTTCCACTTGTTGATTGATGCGTTGCCAAACATTGGTTTTGCAGGCTTCTACTCAAAAGACAGCATTATCGAAGCGGCTTATGCTGCAAATTCTACAGCAGGTACCTTCGCATTCTGGGCGCTGGTTGTTGCGGCACTCTTTACAAGCTTCTACTCATGGCGCTTGGTGCATTTGACATTCCACGGCAAGACACGCGCATCTGAAGAAACCTTCAGCCATGCTCATGAAAGCCCAATGGTCATGCTGATCCCATTGTTCGTTTTGGCAGCGGGTGCCTTGTTCTCAGGTATCATCTGGTACGAGAGCTTCTTTGGGCACGCTGAACACATTGAGCACTTCTTCAAAGGCTCCGTGGTCGTCGACGCAAAACTGATCAAGGAAGCGCACTATGTGCCGACTTGGGTGAAGCTTTCAGCGACATTCTCGATGATCATTGGCTTCTTGGCAGCATGGTACTTCTACATCATGAAGCCTGACTTGCCGAAGAAACTCGCGAAAGAGCATTCTGGCCTTTATGCCTTCTTGCTCAACAAATGGTATTTCGACGAACTATATGATGCGATCTTTGTGCGTCCAGCTAAATGGATTGGCCAAGCCTTCTGGCGTGGTTTTGATGATTGGCTTATCGATGGCGCAATTGTTGGTGGTATTGCGCGTCGCGTGAAAGACGCCACGAACCAAGTCGTTAAAATTCAATCTGGTTACCTTTATCACTATGCACTAGCGATGTTGATTGGTGTGGCAGCACTGATCACATGGGCAATCGCTTCAGGGGGACTGCTAGGATGAACATAATCAATAATAACATCCTGACGATCCTGACCTTTTTACCATTGGTCGGTGTGTTCTTTGTTCTTGTTGTCCAAGGGGATGACAAAGCAGCAAAGAACAATATGCGCTACATCGCGTTGGTCACAACGCTGGTAACGTTCATTCTATCGCTGGTGATGTGGGGCATGTTCGATGCCACCAACCCAGAGTTCCAATTCGTGCAAAATCATGAGTGGATTGGCGACGTTATCGGTTACCGCATGGGCGTTGATGGGATATCGATCCTCTTTATTGTCCTAACGGCGCTTCTGATGCCGATGTGTGTGTTGGCTAGCTGGGAAAGCATCGAAAATCGCGTCAAAGAGTATTTGATTGCGTTTTTGATCCTCGAATTCTTGATGATCGGCGTGTTCGCAACGCTTGATTTGGCGATGTTCTATGTCTTCTTTGAAGGCGGCCTGATCCCGATGTTCCTCATCATCGGCATCTGGGGTGGTAAGCGTCGAATTCAAGCAAGCTACAAGTTCTTCTTCTATACATTCGTTGGCTCGGTGCTGATGCTTCTTGCCATCATGGCGATGTATTGGCAGGCGGGTACCTTGGACATTGCGCAGTTGTTGAAGCATGAATTCTCACCAGATGTTCAGTTCTGGTTGTGGATTGCCTTCTTCGCATCGTTTGCGGTTAAAATGCCGATGTGGCCGTTCCACCGCTGGTTGCCAGAAGCACACGTTGAGGCGCCAACGGCTGGTTCCGTGATCTTGGCAGCGATCTTGTTGAAGATGGGCGGCTACGGCTTCTTGCGTTTCTCGATCCCAATGTTCCCTGATGCATCGGCCTATTTTGCGAACTTTGTGTTCTTCTTGTCAGTCTGTGCGATTATCATCACTTCGCTTGTGGCGCTCGTTCAAGATGACATTAAAAAGCTGATTGCCTACTCGTCTGTGGCGCACATGGGTTATGTGACGATGGGTATCTTCGCGGCGAACGAGTTGGGCATCCAGGGTGCAATCTTCCAAATGATTTCCCACGGTATTGTTTCAGGCGCGTTGTTCCTTAGCGTTGGCGTGATCTATGACCGCATCCACACACGCGAAATCGCCGCTTATGGCGGTCTTGTGGAGCGAATGCCGAAATATGCATTTGCGTTCATGGTGTTTACGATGGCAAACGTTGGATTGCCGGGCACATCGGGCTTTGTGGGTGAATTCCTCACGCTGATTGGTATCTTCCAAGTGAATACTTGGGTGGCGTTTGGTGCGGCGTTTGGTGTGATCTTCTCTGCAGGCTATGCATTGTGGCTGTATCGCCGAGTGATCTTTGGTGCGTTGGAAAAGGATAGCCTTAAGGCAATTCTTGACATGAACCCGCGCGAAATGGCGGTCATTGTGCCGTTGATCGTTCTCACCATTTTCTTTGGTTTCTATCCAGCGCCGATTTTGGATGCGACAGCATCTTCGGTTGAAGCACTGGTTTCACATTATCAAGCGAGCCTTGGGGTACTGCCCGTGGCTGAAGTAGGGCACTAGGAGACGCAAATGACTTCTGATTTGACAAGTTTCTCTGCGCTTGCTCCGGCATTTCCAGAGCTTTTGCTCGCATTGGGCGCGATTGCGCTTTTGATGATGGGCGTGTTCACATCTGAACGGGCTGGTGGCGCCATTGTTGGTATCGCCATCGGTTTGCTTGCCGTAACGGCATTGCTGGTTGCTGTGCACCCAGCAGAAGGTGTGCTGTTTAATGGCGGCTTTATCCAAGACACGTTTGCGCGCTACATGAAGGTGCTGGTACTTGCTGGTTCGGCGTTTGCGCTCGTTTTGTCCGTATCAACGGCATCAGACCACAACCTCAACAAGTTTGAGTATCCTGTTCTCGTCATTCTAGCCTCGCTCGGCATGTTGATGATGATTTCGGCGAACGATTTGATTTCGCTCTATATCGGTCTCGAATTGCAGTCATTGTCACTTTATGTGATTGCGGCGTTTAAACGGGACTCGGGCAAGGCGACTGAAGCTGGCTTGAAGTATTTCGTACTTGGTGCGTTGTCTTCTGGTATGTTGCTCTATGGATCTTCAATGATCTACGGCTTTACTGGTCAGACACAGATCGATGAAATCGCGAAAGTCATTGCACTTGGCGACACATCACTTGGTTTGATTGTAGGCTTGGTGTTCTTGCTTGCTGGATTGGCATTCAAAATTTCCGCAGTGCCGTTCCACATGTGGACGCCAGACGTATATGAAGGCGTGCCGACACCGGTAACCGCATTCTTCGCATCTGCCCCTAAAGTGGCGGCAATGGCATTGTTCATCCGCATTGTGTTTGACACGTTTGAACCGATTGCGCGCGATTGGCAGCAGATTGTTATCTTTATCTCCATCGCATCAATGGTACTGGCTGCATTTGCTGCGATTGGTCAGAAGAAGCTCAAGCGATTGATCGCTTATTCTTCGATCGGTCATGTGGGTTTTGCCCTTGTTGGCTTGTCAGCAGGATCACAAACCGGCGTTGAAGGCGTTGCAATTTACATGGCGATCTATCTCACCATGACCATTGGTTTGTTCGCTTGTATTTTGGCACTCCGCACAGATCAGGGATATATCGAGGATATTTCTGACCTTGCAGGTGTCGCGCAAACACGTCCATTTGTTGCGGCTGGCATCGCGATCATCATGTTCTCATTGATTGGTTTGCCGCCATTGGCAGGGTTCTTTGCGAAATGGGCTGTGTTCTTGGCTGCGGTTGAAGCACAATTGTTTGTGCTGGCAGTGATCGGTGTGTTGGCAAGTGCCGTGAGCGCTTATTATTACCTGCGTGTCGTACGCACCATGTATTTTGACGAACCCAATCATCAATTCTTGCCAACAGCTGGTGAATTGAAGGTTGTTATTGCCATCGCTGGTGTTTTGATCGTCACATACTTCCTCACTGTCGGTAGCTTCTTAACAGACGTTGCGAGCGTAGCTGCGGGAAGCCTCTTTTAGATGCAGCTAGGCGAAATTGCGGCGCAGCGCGGATATAGGCTCAAACACGTTGAATCTGTTGGTTCAACAAGTGCTGATCTTATGCAGGACGCGCTGCGTGGCGTTGAAGGCCCATTGTGGCTCGTCGCTGACGAGCAAGTTGATGGCAAGGGCCGCCGCGGTCGGCACTGGAATTCGCCAAAAGGCAATCTTTATTCATCGCTGCTGCTGAGCGACCCTGCGCCATCTGAAAAGGTGGCGCAATTGTCGTTTGTTGTGGCCCTGGCTTTGCGCGATGCCGTTTTGGCGGCAGCGCCGGGCACTTCCGTTCAAGTAGAACTGAAGTGGCCAAACGATCTCATTATCAACGGCAAGAAGTGTGCCGGCTTGCTGCTTGAAGGTGGTATACGCGGACAAAGTCGTTTTGTGGTGATTGGCATTGGTACCAATGTTTTGTCGCATCCAGATAAAACCAATCATCCGGCGAGCAATTTACATGAACAGGGCTTTGCAACGTCTGCTGAGCATTTGTTCCCATATCTAAGCGACGCGATGGCGCAGCGAATTGAGATGTGGGCGCAAGGGCACGGTTTTGCGCAAATTCGCGAAGACTGGCTCAAGAACGCTTTCTTGATGGGTGAAGAGATGCGCATCAACACAAGCACGGAAAGCTTTGTTGCCCGCTTAGATGGGATTGATCCTGACGGGAATTTGATTGTTGATCATGCGGGCCGTCCGCGTACAATCACAGCGGGCGAGATTTTTCCGCTCAACGATATTTAGAAAACTGAAAGACAAGACTTAATGGCTGATCAGCTGGTTTTCGTTCCACTTGGGGGCGTGGGCGAAATTGGAATGAATTTTGGGCTTTACGGATACGGCGCGCCCGAAAACCGAAAATGGCTAATCGTTGATTGTGGTCTCACTTTTGCTAAGCCTGATTTGCCCGGCATCGACCTTGTCATGCCAGATATCCGTTTTTTGGAAGACGAGATAGATCACATTGAAGGCATTGTGATTACCCACGCGCACGAAGACCATTATGGCGCTTTGCTCGACCTTTGGCCGTATCTTGAGTGTGATGTGTTTGCGACGCCGTTCACTAAAGCGATGATTGAATCCAAACGTCGCTCGAACAATTTCGATTATGAATTGCCTGTCACGGTGGTAAATGCCGGTGAGAAGTTCAAAGCTGGCGATTTCTCGCTCGAACTTGTGAATGTCGCGCACTCGATCCCTGAAAGTAATGCGCTTTATATCGAAACGCCTGCGGGCCGTGTGTTGCACACAGGCGATTGGAAACTTGATCCATCACCTGTAGGCAATGACAAAACAGATGAAGCGCGTTTGAAAGAAATCGGCGCGATGGATGCGCCGCTGGCTGTTGTTGGTGATAGCACCAATGCCATTCGAGATGGCGAGAGCCCAGGCGAGGGCGATGTCGCAAAAGGCTTAGAAGAATTGATTGCCGAGGCACCTGCACGGGTTGCGGTGACGATCTTTGCATCAAACGTTGGTCGCATGGTCTCTATCGCGCGGGCTGCGCAAAAGGCTGACCGGCATGTGGTTGCTGCCGGACGTTCTGTGCACCGTGTTAGCGAGATTGCTCGTGATCTTGGCTTGATGGACGATATTGAACCATTCCTTGATCAAGACTCTTATGGCTATTTGCCGCGTGAGAAGGTCGTTTTGATTTGTACCGGGTCGCAAGGCGAAAGCCGCGCGGCGATGGCACGCATTGCGCGCGATGACCATCCCGTAATCACTTTGAGCAAGGGTGACCGTGTGATCTTTTCGTCCAAAGCTATCCCTGGCAACGAACGCGATGTGATCGATGTGCAAAACATGCTTGTTAATCAAGGCATTGAAGTCATCACTGACCGAGATGCGCTTGTGCATGTTTCTGGACACCCACGCCGTGATGAGTTGAAGAAGATGTATGACTGGCTGAAGCCGAGCATTCTTGTGCCGGCGCACGGTGAACCAACGCATCTCGAAGCCCATTTGAAACTTGGTGAAGAGATTGGCATCGAAAATTGCCTGCGCGTTCGCAATGGCGATATGGCGTTGCTGTTCCCAACAGCTGACGTTGCGCACGCAGAGGCACCGAGCGGCCGTTTGTATTTGGACGGTGAGATCTTATGCCAACCTGAAGAGAGCGGCGTTAAAGAACGCCGTAGACTTTCCTTCGGTGGCTCGGTCAATATCTCGCTCTGTGTAAACTCAAAAGGTCAGATCACCAGCGGCCCACAGTTTGAAATGATGGGGTTGCCAGAAATCATCGATGAAGATGGCGACTTTAAAGATGTGATCGAAGACGCGATCACAGGCGTAATGAAGTCAATGCCGCCGAAGAAACGAGCGGATTTGGTGGTGATTACAGAAGCGCTTCGCCGTGCTGTGCGATCAGAAATCAACCAAGCTTGGGGCAAAAAGCCGCATGTAAAGGTGTTCGCGCACCGCGTATAGGCGGGGCAAAGGGGATATTGCTATGGATCTTTTGTCGTCGATCGCGCTCTATTTTGTTCTTTGGTGGCTTTGCTTGTTCATTTCTCTGCCGATCGGCGTGCGGGCCGCGCATGAAGAAGGCGAGGATGTGCAGATTGGCAACGAGCCAGGTGCACCAACAAAGCCGAAACTGTGGTTCAAAATGGCATTTGCGACGGTGATCGCGTTTGTTTTGCTGATGCTTTTGCAGTGGGGACTAAGCGCGCAGTGGTTGCAAGACTATTGGGCGTAACCCGATTGAATCGCTAAGTTAAAAAACGCTGATAACGGATTGTTTTCAAAACAAAAGCAGAGCCGAAGCTCTGCTTAAAAAGTTTCGCGACAAATACATTGGTCTTAGTCATTCGAGATGATGCCAATGTTCCTCCCTTGACCTGTCAGCGAGATGCGGAACGCCGTTAATTGTTCCGGCAGCCCTCTTATTGGGACTGGACACTAACAACAGTTTTATGACGTGTCATCACATTTTTTTGTACAAAATGCATTTTTTGAGATGTTTGGTTTATTGGGTAGCAAAGCTGACCAATTTTCGGAAATTCCTTGATAATTTCCGCTCAATGGCGTTTTCTCGCGCCTGAACCAAACAAAATTGAAAATTCGAGTCGAATAGAGCAGCACTTATGCGTCTTTCCCGTTATTTTTTGCCTGTCTTGAAAGAGATACCAAAAGAAGCCGAAATCGTTTCGCACCGCCTTATGTTGCGTGCGGGCATGATCAAACAAGAAGCAAGCGGGTTATACGCATGGTTGCCGTTGGGCTATAAAGTTCTGCGCAAAGTTCAAGCCATTATTGAACAAGAGCAGGACCGGGCAGGCGCCAATGAGTTGCTGATGCCAACGTTGCAGTCTGCGGATTTGTGGCGCGAAAGTGGTCGTTACGACGATTACGGCAAGGAAATGCTGCGCATTAAAGACCGTCATGAACGCGATTTGTTGTACGGCCCGACCAACGAGGAGATGATCACGAACATCTTCCGCTCTCACGTAAAGTCTTACAAAGACTTGCCCATGAACCTATACCACATTCAGTGGAAATTCCGTGATGAGATCCGTCCGCGTTTTGGCACCATGCGTAGCCGTGAGTTCTTGATGAAGGATGCTTATTCCTTCGATTTGGACAAAGACGATGCTGTTAAAGCTTACCATCGTATGTTTGTGTCCTATCTGCGTACATTCAAACGTATGGGGCTAACAGCGATCCCAATGCGGGCAGAAACAGGTCCAATTGGCGGCGATTTGAGCCACGAGTTTATCGTTTTGGCTGAAACCGGCGAAAGTGGTGTGTTCTGCGACCGTGATTTGTTGGACAAACCAATTCCTTCGGCTGATGTCGATTACGATGGTGACTTGAGCGATATCGTAAATGACTGGACGTCGCTTTATGCTGCGACCGAAGACATGATCGAAATGGATAAGTTTGAGGCAGAAGTGCCCGAAGATCGCCGTATCGCAGCGCGCGGCATTGAAGTCGGACAAGTGTTTTACTTTGGTACGAAATATTCTGAACCGCTTGGCGCAAAAGTTCTCGACAATGAAGGCAAAGAAGTTGCAGTCCATATGGGGTCGTATGGCATCGGCCTAACACGCGTATTGCCGGCCATTATTGAAGCAAGTCATGACGATGACGGTATCATCTGGCCAGTTTCAGTCGCGCCGTTTGAGTTGGGCTTGATCAACTTGAAAGCGGGCGACGAAACCTGCGTTGAAACCTGCAAAGACCTTTATGGTAAGCTGCAAAATGCCGGCATTGATGTGCTTTATGATGATCGCGACATGGGCGCGGGCGGCAAATTTGCAACAGCAGATTTGATCGGCTTGCCGTTCCAAATGATTGTCGGTCCGCGTGGCCTTAAAAATGGCGAAGTTGAGATTAAAGATCGCAAAACGGGCGAGCGTACTAACGTTTCGATTGATTCTGCGGTTGAGCATATTCGTTCGGTTATCGAACCACTTCGTTTGGACACTATTTAAAGCATGACAAAAAACGGCGCCTCGCTGATTGAGAAAAATCGGCCATTCTCACCCTTTGAGTTCATGGTTGCTTGGCGATATCTGCGGGCGCGCCGCGAGGAAGCGTTTATCTCTGTTATTGCAGGGCTAACGTTGACTGGCATTGCGATTGGCGTGGCGACATTGATTGTGGTCACGTCGGTCATGAACGGATTTCGTTCAGAGCTTCTCGACAAAATTTTGGGTCTCAACGGCCACTTCACGGTTTTCCCGATCGAAGAGCAATTCAACGATTATGATGACGTGCTGATACGTATGGAAAAAGTGCCGGGCGTGCAATCCGTCGTTGCCTTCGCCGAAGGGCAGGCGCTTGCTTCTGGCGTTGGACAGTCAACAGGCGTTTCAGTGCGCGGCATGAACTGGCGTGACATTTCAAAACTCCCGCATTTAGGCAAATCGGCAATTCTTGGTGGTTTTGACGGTTGGGATGAGTCGCGTGGCGTTGCAATTGGTATTCGACTTGCGCAAAAGCTCGGGGTCAGCATTGGTGATCCGGTGACGATTATCACGCCAGATGGCATTGTGACCCCGTTTGGGACCACGCCGCAAATTCGATCTTATCCTGTAACTGTGGTGTTTGAACTTGGTATGGTCGAGTTTGATAGTTTCTTTGTGTTTATGCCGCTGCAGCAAGGCCAGGACTATTTCCAGCTTTATACAGATCAGCTTAAAGACGGGCAGGAGCCGTTGCCGCTCGATGCCACAGACGAGGAAATCGACGCTGCATATGAACGCATTTATCAAGTCAGTGCGCTCGAGGTGTTCTTAGACGACCCAGATGCAACCACCGCAATGCGCGACCCACTGCAGATTGCGGCGGAACGGCCGATGATCTTCACAGATTGGCAGCGGCGCAATGAGACATTCTTCTCGGCGCTCCAAGTCGAACGCGTCGTGATGTTTGTCATTTTGTCGATGATTGTCCTGGTGGCCGTTTTCAACATCATTTCGTCACTTGTGATGCTGGTGAAGGAAAAGAACGCTGACATCGCCGTTTTGCGGACGATAGGCGCCACACGCGCGTCGATTATGCGGATATTCTGCATGACCGGCACAGCGATTGGTGTGGCAGGTACGTTAATTGGCTTAGTCATCGGATTGATTGTTGCTGCCAATGCCGAAGCGTTGCGGGCATGGATTTCAGAAACAATAGGTGTGGCTTTGTTCCCACCTGAAGTGTTCTTCCTTTCAGAGCTGCCGTCAAAAACTGACCCGGTTGAAGTAACATTCGTCGTCGCGCTTGCGCTTATCCTTAGCTTTGCGGCCTCGCTGTACCCAGCTTGGCGCGCGGCGCAATATGATCCAGTGGAGGCGCTTCGTTATGGCTAATGCTGAGATCAAACTACAGCTCAAAGGTATCGAGCGCAGTTACGAGCAGGCGACTGGTTCGCTTAATATTTTGCGTGACGTAGACGCTGAAATCTATAGTGGCGAGATCGTCGCGCTGGTTGCGCCTTCGGGCGCGGGCAAGTCGACATTGTTGCATGTTTGCGGGTTGCTAGAACGAGCAGATGGCGGTTCAGTGTCAATTTGTGGCGTTGAAGCGGCGGGATTGAGCGACCGAGAGCGCACTTTGGTGCGTCGCCAACATGTTGGCTATATTTACCAGTTCCATCATCTCTTGCCAGAATTCAATGCGGTGGAGAATGTCATGATGCCGCAATTGATTGCCGCAACAGCGGATGAAGCTTCGCGCAAGCGCGCTGAAGGCCTATTGGAAATGATGGGCCTAAAGGATCGCGGCACACACCGACCGGCACAATTGTCTGGTGGTGAACAGCAACGTGTCGCCATAGCGCGGGCACTTGCAAACGAGCCAGGACTAATCCTTGCAGATGAACCGACCGGCAACCTTGATCCTGAAACAAGCGATGTTGTTTTTGATTTGTTGGCGCACTCAATTAAAGAGCATGGCGCAGCTAGTCTAATTGCGACCCACAACCACGATATTGCAAAACGTGCAGATCGCGTGGTGACGCTTAAAGAGGGTAAGCTCGTCCCGTATTCTTTGGACTAGTTTTTACCACCCTTGTGGAAATCTTATAGACCGACTTTTGCAGATAGCCTGCGCACCTTTGTTCGCGGGGCGTTGCCGCGTTTACCATAATCAGCGTCAATGTTCTCCATTTGTGCAAAGAATGTGGACAAGAACAAAAAGGGAATATATAAGAACAAAAAGGAAACAAGGAGACGAATGATGATCAATTTGGTTAAAGACGTGATGGCCCTTTGTTCTATTACGGCGTTCAGTGCGGCAACGCTTGTTTGGCTCGATATTCTTTCAAGCCTGAGTTCACAAGTGTGAACAACTCAGTTTGGACTTGGCGCGATGGCGTCAGTCTGACAAATAATAAGTTATGACGCGCGGCCCTGGATTTATTCATTTACATGCTCACTCGGCTTTCTCGCTTTTAGAAGGCGCGATACCGCTCAAGAAACTGATCGACTTGGCGGTTGCTGATGAACAGCCGGCACTTGGGGTCGCGGACACCGCCAACCTTTTTGGCGCGCTTCAATTCTCTGATCTTGCAAGTGGAAAAGGGCTGCAACCAATTGTCGGTTGCGAAGTGCCGCTAGAATTTGAGCCACCTGAAGACATTCCTGGCAAGGAACGCAAAAAGTTCGCTAAAGAATCGATTGTCCTTATTGCGCAGTCAGAGCTCGGCTTTGGCAATCTTTCAGAGCTTATCTCACAAGCCTATTTGCAAAGTGTCGATGGCGTTGCGCAGGTAAAGCTAGATTGGCTTGATGGCGAGCTCACCAAAGACCTGATTTGCCTAAGTGGTGGCCTTGAAGGCGGTATTGACCCTGTTTTTGCGCAAGGGTTTGACGCGCTGGCGGTTGATCGGCTCAACCTATTGCGTGAACGCTTTGATGACCGGTTCTACATTGAATTGCAAAGGCACGAGATTGAGCGGCAAAAGCTGTCAGAACCTCAACTCATCGATTACGCCTACAACCACAGCGTGCCGTTGGTGGCTACCAATGAGCCATTTTTTGCAAAGAAAGACGATTTTGAATCGCATGATGCACTGCTGGCGATTGCCGAAGGCAGTGTATTGGCGCAGACCGAGCGCCGCAAGCTATCTGCCGAGCACTATTTCAAGAGCCGCGAAGAAATGTGCAAACTCTTTGCGGATATTCCAGAAGCGCTCGACTCCACAATTGAAATCGCGCAGCGCTGTCATTATCGCCCCTTAAAGATTGCGCCGATCCTTCCGAACTTTGCCGCGCCTGCCGACATGTCAGCAGAGGACGCGGTTAAAGCCGAAGGCGAGGAGCTTTCGCGTCAGGCCAAAGAAGGTCTTGATCGCTTCTTAAAAGAGATTGGTCCGGCAGAAGGCCTGACAGAAGAAGATTATCGCAAGCGGCTCGATTTTGAGCTGGATGTGATTATCTCGATGAAGTTTCCCGGCTACTTCCTTATCGTTGCGGACTTTATCAAGTGGGGCAAGGCGCACGGCATTCCTGTGGGGCCGGGGCGTGGTTCTGGTGCGGGCTCGCTGGTTGCGTATGCGCTCACAATTACCAACCTTGATCCGTTACGCTATGCATTGCTTTTCGAACGTTTCTTGAACCCAGAGCGTGTGTCGATGCCCGACTTCGACATCGATTTCTGCCAGAACCGTCGCGACCGGGTTATCGACTACGTTCAGGACAAATATGGTGCCGATCAGGTCGCCCAGATCATCACGTTCGGATCGCTGCAGGCCCGCGCCGTGCTCCGCGACGTCGGCCGGGTCTTGCAGATGCCGTACGGGCAGGTCGACCGACTGGCCAAGCTGGTGCCGCAGAACCCGGCCAATCCGGTGACGCTGGAAAAGGCGATCGCCGACGAGCCGCGCTTCGAGGTCGAGCGCGAGAACGATCCGCTGGTCGACCGCCTGCTGGTCATCGCCCAGAAGCTCGAGGGGCTCTACCGTCACGCCTCGACCCATGCGGCCGGTATCGTCATCGGCGATCGCCGGCTCGATCAGCTGGTGCCGCTCTATCGCGATCCGCGTTCGGGCATGAAGGTCAGCCAGTTCAAT
>ENA-ORCV01000776-ORCV01000776.1-marine-metagenome-genome-assembly--contig:-NODE-776-length-15027-cov-4.194649_pt1 | contig 15027 bp, 10 predicted proteins | sample MGYA00237779_ERZ508509 | MGnify/ENA primary metagenome ERZ508509 (study PRJEB26180, sample SAMN06268772) | marine metagenome | isolation source: Bioluminescent Bay, La Paraguera, Puerto Rico | place... | reverse complement strand
CAAGAGCCTCGACGCGATCCGCGAGGGGCACCCGCACTGGTACCAGTCGAACCGGGTGGTCGGCGCGATGGCCTACGTCGACCTTTTTTCCGGCGACCTCGCCGGGCTGCGCGAGAAGATCGGCTACCTGAAGGAGATCGGGGTGACCTACCTGCACCTGATGCCCCTGTTCAAGAGCCCGGCGGGCGACGACGACGGGGGCTACGCGATCAGCAGCTACCGCGACCTCGACCCGGCGATCGGGACGATGGACGAGCTGCGCGAGCTGGCCGACGAGCTGCGTCACCAGGGAATGAGCCTGGTGCTCGACTTCGTCTTCAACCACACCTCCGACGAGCACGACTGGGCGAAGCGGGCACTGGCCGGGGACGAGGAGTTCCAGGACTACTACCGGATGTATCCGTCGCGGGACGAGCCGGACCAGTACGAGGGGAACCTGCGGCCGATCTTCCCCGACGCCCACCCCGGCGCCTTCACCTACCGGACCTCGATCCGCAAGTGGGTGTGGACCACCTTCAACAACTTCCAGTGGGACCTCAACTACCACAACCCCTCGGTGTTCAACGCGATGGCCGGCGAGATGCTCTACCTCGCCAACGCCGGGGTGGAGATGCTGCGGATGGATGCCGTGCCCTTCCTCTGGAAGGAGAAGGGGACCCGCTGCGAGAACCTCGAGAACGCCCACCTGCTGATCCAGGCCTTCAACTCACTGGCCCGGATCGCGGCGCCGGCGCTGGTGTTCAAGTCCGAGGCGATCGTCGCGCCCGACGAGATCAAGCGCTACGTCTCCGAGCAGGAGTGCCACCTTTCCTACAACCCGCCGCTGATGGTGCTGCTGTGGAACTCGATCGCCACTCGCGACGCGCGGCTGCTGGGCCACAGCCTGCCGAAGCGCTTCCAGCTGCCGCAGGGCTGCTCGTGGGTGAACTACATCCGCTGTCACGACGACATCGGCTGGGGATTCGAGGATCGCGACATGACGGAGATCGGGATGAACCCGCACGACCACCGCTGGTTCCTCAACCGCTTCTTCTGCGGCGACGAGGCGTCGAGCTTCTCCCGCGGCCGGATGTTCCAGCACAACCCGCAGACCGGCGACGCGCGGATCTGCGGGACCACCGCCTCGCTCTGCGGCCTCGAGAAGGCGCTCTTCGAGGAGGACGAGGAGCAGGTCGAGATGGCGATCCGCCGGATCCTGCTGCTCCACGGGATCCTGTTCACGATCGGGGGCATCCCGCTGATCTACCTCGGCGACGAGATCGGCCTTCTCAACGACTACCACTACGGCGAGGATCCCGAGAAGGACGGCGACGACCGCTGGCTGCACCGGCCGTTGTTCGACTGGGACAAGGCGGAGTTCCGTCGCGATCCGGGGACCGTCGAGGAACGGATCTTCAACGGCATCCTCAAGCTCTCGCAGATCCGCAAGAACAACCAGGCCTTCCACGAGTGCACCACCGAGTTCATCGACACGCAGAACCCGCACGTCTTCGGCTACTTCCGGACCCACGATGGCCAGAGCCTGCTCTGCCTGGCGAACTTCTCGGAGCATCCGCAGGACCTGCCCGCGACGCGCCTGCGGCAGCTGGGGATGCGCAAGACCTTCACCGACGTGATCGCCGGCAAGACGATCGTCGCGACCGAGCGGCTGACGATGGAGCCGCTGCAGTTCGCGGCGCTGCTGACCGCGCTGCGGACAAAAGGCGAGACGCCGGACGAGGTGACCGGGGCGGCGCGCGCGCTGCTGGCCGCGGCCACGCCGTTTCCGCGCCCGGACTATAAATTCGGCGACACGTGCGGGACCGGCGGCGTGCATAGCGGGGCGATCAATGTGTCCACCGCCGGGGCGTTCGCCAGCGCGGCGGCGGGCCTGCCCATCGCCAAGCACGGCAACCGCTCGGTGACCTCCAAATGCGGATCGGCGGACGTGCTGGAGGCGCTGGGCGCGAAGCTGGAGATCAGCCCGGAGCAGAGCCGGGCGGCGCTGGACCAGACCGGGGTCTGTTTCCTGTTCGCGCGGCTGTACCACCCGGCGATGAAGCACGCCGCGCCGGTGCGCGCGGCGCTGAAATTCCGCACCGTGATGAACGTGCTGGGCCCGCTGCTGAACCCGGCGCGGCCGCCCTTCCAGATCATGGGCGTGGCCAGCCCGGCGCTGATCGCGCCGGCGGCCGAGACGCTGCGCGCCATGGGCTCGCAGGCGGCGCTGGTGGTGCACGGGGCGGGGACCGACGAGATCGCCCTGCACGCCCCGACCCAGGCGGCGCTGCTGAAGGACGGGCAGGTCGAGGAGATCGAGATCACGCCGGAGGATGCGGGCCTGGCGCGCGCACCGCTGGAGGCGCTGAAGGGCGGCGACCCGGCGCATAACGCCGCGGTGCTGACCGCGATCCTGAACGGCACAGGCGAGGAGGCCCATGCGCACGCGGTGGCGATCAATGCCGGGGCCCTGCTGTGGATCGCGGGCGTCGCGTCTGACCTGAAAGACGGCGCGGCGCGGATTCTGGACGCGCTCGGCTCCGGCGAGGCGGGCAAGCGGCTGGACGCGTTCGTGGAGGCGACCCATGCGTGATCCGGGCGGCGTCCTCGGCGAGATCATCGAACACAAGAAGATCGAAGTCGCCGAGCGGCTGGACGGGATCTCGTTCGAGGCTCTGGAAGCCCGGGCCGAGCGCGGGGCGCGCAGCTTCAGCGCCGCTTTGGCCCAGCCCGGCGCGCGCTTCGTCATGGAGGTGAAGCGGGCTTCGCCCTCCCGCGGCGCCATTGCGGCGGACATGGACCCGGTGGCCGCGGCGACCGCCTATCTGGGCGCGGCGGACTGCATCAGCGTGCTGACCGACGCGAAATATTTCGGCGGGTCGCTGGACGTACTGGCGCAGGTGCGCGCGGCGGTGGGCGTGCCGCTGCTGTGCAAGGATTTCCTGGTCGATCCGCGGCAGGTGCCGGAGGCGCGCCTGCACGGGGCGAACGCGGTTCTGGTCATGCTGTCGGTGCTGGAGGACGACGAGGCGCGGGCGATGATGTCCGCCGCCGCGGCGCTGGGCATGGACGCGCTGGTCGAGGTGCATGACGAGGACGAGATGGCGCGGGCCGCACATCTGGGCGCATCGCTGATCGGCATAAATAACCGCGACCTGCGCAGCCTGAAGACCGATCTGGCGGTGACCGAGCGGCTGGCGCCGCTGGCGCCGGCGGGCGCGGTGCTGATCTCCGAATCCGGGATCGCGGACCGGGCCGACGTGCGCCGCCTGTCGAAACTGGTCGACGGCTTTCTGGTCGGCTCCTCCCTGATGGGCTCGGGCGACCTGCGCGCCGCGGCGCGGGCGCTGGCCTATGGGCGGGTGAAGATCTGCGGCCTGACCAACGCCGACGACGTGGCGCTGGCGCGCGACGCGGGCGCCTCCTGGGGCGGGATCATCATGGTGCCCGGCACCCCGCGCGCGATGACTGTGGAGAACGCCGCGCCGCTGGCCGAAGCCGCGCGGGCGCAGGGCGGGCTGAAACTGGCCGGGGTGTTCCGCGACAGGCCGGCGAATGAAGTCGCCGGGGCGGCGCGGGCGCTGGGCCTGTCGGCGGTGCAGCTGCATGGCCGCGAGGACGCGGCCTATATCGCGGATTTGCGCCGGGACCTGCCCGAGGGCGTCGAGGTGTGGAAGACGGTGGCGGTGGACGCCGACACCGGAGAGACCGGCGCGGCGCCGGAGGGGGCGGACCGGCTGCTGTTCGACGCCTCGGTGCGCGGGGCGTCCGGCGGCACGGGGCGGATTTTCGACTGGAGCGTGCTGGCCGGGCGGCCGGAGCTGGAGACCGCTATCCTGGCCGGGGGCCTCGGCCCCGCGCTGGCGCCGGAGGCGCAGTCGCTGGGCGTGTGGGCGATCGACATGTGTTCGGGCGTGGAGTCCCGGCCGGGCTTCAAGAGCCCGGAAAAACTGGCGGCGCTGTTCGCCGGGCTGCGCGCGCCCTCGCGCGCGGCCGCAGCAAGCTAAGAGGAAAGCGGCATGAAACTGGATGGACGCTTCGGCCGGTTCGGGGGCGTGTTCGCCCCCGAAATCCTGGTCCCCGCGCTGGAGCAGCTGGAGGACGCCTTTCTGGAGGCGCGGGACGACCCCGCCTTTCAGGACGAGCTGAACACGCTGCTGACCAAATACGCCGGGCGGCCGACGCCGCTGACGCTGTGCCGCAATCTGGGCAGCGAAAAGGTGCGCATCTATCTGAAGCGCGAGGACCTGCTGCATGGCGGGGCGCACAAGACCAACCAGGTGCTGGCGCAGGGCCTGCTGGCCAAGCGCATGGGCAAGACGCGCCTGATCGCGGAGACCGGCGCGGGCCAGCACGGCGTCGCCACGGCGATGGCCGGGGCGCTGCTGGGCCTGAAGACGCAGGTCTATATGGGCGCCAAGGACGCCGCGCGGCAGGAGATCAATGTCTTCCGCATGCGCCTGATGGGGGCCGAGGTGATCCCCGTCGAGGCCGGGTCGAAGACGCTGAAGGACGCGGTGAACGAGGCGCTGCGCGACTGGACCGCCAGCTTCGCCGACACGCATTATTTGATCGGGACGGTGACCGGGCCGCATCCCTTCCCGCTGATCGTGCGCGAGTTCCAGCGCATCATCGGGGCGGAGGCGCGCGCCCAGTGCCTGGAGGAGACCGGGCGCCTGCCCGACGCGGTGGTCGCCTGTGTCGGCGGCGGGTCGAACGCCATGGGCGCGTTCGCCGATTTCGTGGAGGACGAGGGCGTGAAGCTGATCGGCGTGGAGCCGGCCGGCCACGGCATGGACACGCCGGAGCATGGCGCGACCCTGCAGAAGGGGCGCGAGGGTATCCTGCACGGGGCGCGGACCTTCGTGCTGCAGGACAGCGACGGCCAGATCGAGGAGAGCTGGTCGGTCAGCGCCGGGCTGGACTATCCGGCGGTGGGGCCGGAGCACGCGCACCTGCGCGATATCGGCCGGGCGGACTATGTCGGCGCGACGGACGACGAGGCGCTGGCCGCCTTCCAGACCCTGTCGCGCAGAGAGGGCATCATCCCGGCCTTCGAATCCGCGCATGCGCTGGCGCACGCACTGAAAATGGCGAAACAGGCCGAGGCGGAGGGGCGCGAGATGACGATCGTGGTCAATCTGTCCGGCCGCGGCGACAAGGACATGGCGCAGGCGGTGCAGATTCTGGACTTTTCGGCCCGTGCGGAGGCCGCCGAATGAACACCCGCTATGACAGCATGTTCGCCCGGCTGAAGGACAAGGGCGAAGGCGCGTTCGGGGCGTTCCTGATGCTGGGCGATCCGGACATGGAGACCTCGCTGAAGGCGCTGGAGGCGCTGGTCGAGGCGGGCGTGGACTTCCTGGAGGTCGGCATCCCCTTTTCCGACCCCATCGCGGACGGGCCGACCATCCAGGCCGCCGCCATGCGGGCGCTGAAGGCCGGGGCGACCCAGGCCAAGTGCTTCGACGTGCTGGAGCGGTTCCGGGCGAACAATCCGGACACGCCGGTGGGCGTGCTGACCTATGCCAATCTGGCGCTGGCGCACGGATACGATCAGTTCTGCGACTCGCTGGCCAAGGCGGGCGTGGACAGCCTGCTGCTGGCCGACGTGCCCAGCATCGAGGCCGAGGCGTTCGCGGAGCCGGCGGCCAAGGTTGGCGTCGCGCCGGTGCTGATCGCGGCGGGCAACACGCCGGACGCCACGCTGAAGCGCATCGCGGGAATTTCGCGCGGATACACCTATTGCGTGGCGCGCGAAGGCGTTACGGGGGCCGAAACCGCCATGCGGACCGACCACAGCGCGCTGATGGACCGGCTGAAACAGGCCGGATCGGCGCCGCCGGTTCTGGGCTTCGGCATTTCCAAACCCGAGCATGTACAGTCCGCGCTGCAATCGGGCGCCGCCGGGGCTATCAGCGGGAGTGCTATCGTATCTGCCCTTGCGGCTGAGGGGATACAGGCGGCCGCGAAACTGGCCCATGCGTTAAAGCGCGCCACATTACCGCAATAGAGGACTTGCGCGGCGTCTAACTCTGTGGCCTGAAACGCCGCAATCATGAGCGACCACCACGAAGTCACATCGATCGCGCGCGGCGCGCGCGGGCGGGCGCCGGGGAACTCCGACGCGCTGCTCGAAATCCTGCACGCGATCCAGGAGCGGTTCGGCTATGTGCCTGAGTCCGCTATCGCCCTTATCGCTGAAGAGCTGAATCTGTCGCGCGCCGAAGTGCACGGGGTGGTGACGTTCTATCACGATTTCCGGTCCGAGCCGGCCGGGCGCAGCGTGGTGAAGCTGTGCCGCGCCGAGGCCTGCCAGGCCGTGGGCAGCGAGACCGTGGCGGCCGAGGCCGAGCAGAAATTCGGCGTGCGTTTCGGCCAGACCTCGGCCGACGGCGCGGTGACGCTGGAAACCATCTATTGCCTGGGCAATTGCGCCCTCGGCCCCTCGGCGCTGGTCGATGGCGAGCTGTACGGCCGGGTGACCGCCGATACGCTGGCCGAGCTGGTGTCCGAGCGCGCGGCGGCCTCCAAGACCAACGGGGCCGGCTGATGGCGACGGTCTATCTGCCGGACGATGCGGCGGCGATCGCCGTCGGCGCGGACCGCGTCGCCAAAGCCCTGACGGAAGAGGCGCAGAAGCGCGGGCTGGAGCTGGACATCGTCCGCACCGGCACGCGCGGCATGCTGTTCCTGGAGCCGCTGGTCGAGGTCGAGAAAGACGGCGTGCGCACGGGCTATGGCCCGGTCGCGCCGGGCGACGTCGCCGGCCTGTTCGACGCCGATTTCCTGTCCGGCGGCGATCATGATCTGGCGCTGGGCGCGGTGGAGGAGCTGGACTGGTTCAAGAACCAGACCCGCGTGACGTTTGCCCGCGTCGGGCGGATCGATCCGCTGAACCTGCAGCAATACGAGGCCGAGGGCGGGCTGAAGGGCCTGCGCAAGGCGCTGGAGATCGGCGGCGAGGCGGTGGTCGAGGCGGTGACCGAATCCGGCCTGCGCGGCCGCGGCGGCGCCGGCTTCCCGACCGGCATCAAGTGGAAGACGGTGCTGGGCCGGACCGAGGCCGAGAAATACGTCGTCTGCAACGCCGACGAGGGCGACAGCGGCACGTTCGCCGACCGCATCCTGATGGAAGGCGACCCGTCCACCCTGATCGAGGGCATGGCCATCGCGGCCGTGACCGTGGGGGCCGAGGACGGCTTCATCTATATCCGCAGTGAATATCCGCACGCGATCGCCAAGACGAAGGCGGCGGCCAAGGCCTGGGAAGCGGCCGGCTGGCTGGGCGAGGACGTGCTGGGCAGCGGCAAGCGGTTCCGCTTCCATGTCCGCACCGGCGCGGGCTCCTATGTCTGCGGCGAAGAATCGGCGATGCTGGAGAGCCTGGAAGGCAAGCGCGGGGAAGTGCGCGCCAAGCCGCCGATCCCGGCCATCCACGGCCTGTTCGGCAAGCCGACCGTGGTGAACAACGTGCTGTCCTTCGCCGCTGTGCCGCAGATCCTGGCGGACGGGGCGAAATCCTATGCCGGCTATGGCATGGAGCGGTCGCGCGGCACGACGGCCTGGCAGCTGGCCGGCAATATCAAGCATGGCGGCCTGTACGAGGCGCCGTTCGGCATCACGCTGCGCGAGCTGGTGCAGGAGATCGGCGGCGGCACGCTGTCCGGCCGTCCGGTGCGCGCGGTGCAGGTGGGCGGGCCTCTGGGCGCCTATCTGCCGGAATCCATGCTGGATCTGCCGATGGACTATGAGGCCTTCATCGCCGCCGGGGCGATGGTGGGCCATGGCGGCGTGGTGGTGTTCGACGACAGTGTGGACATGGCCCGGCAGGCCCGGTTCGCCATGGAGTTCTGCGCTGCGGAATCCTGCGGCAAGTGCACGCCGTGCCGGGTTGGCGCGGTGCGCGGGGTCGAAACCGTCGACAAGATCATCGCAGGGAGCGATGTGTCTGAAAACGTGGCGCTTTTGGAAGATCTGTGCGAGACTATGACGGACGGATCGCTGTGCGCCATGGGCGGGCTGACCCCCATGCCGGTGACCAGCGCGCTGCGCTGGTTCTCCGAGGACTTCGACGTCGGCGGCAAGACGCGCTAAAATAACGGAAAGCAGGCCCCATATAGGCTTCCAAGAAGACCTTAGGGATTAGAGACAGGCGGACCCGAAATGAGTTTGTTGATCGAGCCCGATTACGGCACGCCGGACCGCGAGAGCGGCGAAACCGTCACCGTGGAGATCGACGGCGAGCCGGTTACCGTTCCCGCCGAGATTTCGGTGATGCGCGCCGCCGCGCTGGCCGGCAAATCCGTCCCGAAACTCTGCGCCACCGACCGGCTGGAGCCGTTCGGGTCGTGCCGCATCTGCCTGGTCGAGATCGAGGGCCGCAAGGGCACCCCGGCCTCCTGCACCACGCCGGTCGCCGAGGGCATGAAGGTCAAGACCACGTCCGACCGGCTGGAGAAGCTGCGCCGCGGGGTGATGGAGCTGTACATCTCCGACCACCCGCTGGACTGCCTGACCTGTTCCGACAACGGCGATTGCGAGCTGCAGGACACCGCCGGCCAGGTCGGCCTGCGCGAGGTGCGTTACGGCTATGAGGGGGAAAACCACCTCGAAGAGTTCCACACCGACGACTCCAACCCGTATTTCGCCTTCGACCAGTCCAAATGCATCGTGTGCTCGCGCTGCGTGCGCGCCTGCGAGGAAGTGCAGGGCACGTTCGCGCTGACCGTCGAGGGCCGGGGCTTCGACTCCAAGATCAAGGCGAGCGCCAGCGAATCCTTCCTGGACTCCGAATGCGTGTCCTGCGGCGCCTGCGTGCAGGCCTGCCCGACCGCCGCGCTGCAGGAGAAGTCGGTGATCGAGCACGGCGTGCCGACCCGTACCGTCCTCACCACCTGCGCCTATTGCGGCGTGGGCTGTTCCTTCAAGGCGGAGCTGCAGGGCGATCAGGTGATCCGCATGGTCCCCGAAAAGGCCGGCGGCGCGAACGAGGGCCATAGCTGCGTCAAGGGACGCTTCGCCTTCGGCTACGCGACCCACAAGGACCGCATCATGAGCCCGATGGTGCGCGACTCCATCGACCAGCCCTGGCGCGAAGTGAGCTGGGACGAGGCGATCCAGACGGTCGCCGACCGCTTCAAGGCGATCCAGGAAAAACACGGCAAGCATTCGATCGGCGGCATCACCTCCTCGCGCTGCACCAATGAGGAAGTCTTCGCCGTCCAGAAAATGATCCGCGCGGCGTTCAACACGAACAATGTCGATACCTGCGCCCGGGTCTGCCACAGCCCGACGGGCTATGGCCTGAAGAACACGTTCGGCACCTCGGCCGGCACGCAGAACTTCAAGTCGGTCGAGAAGGCCGACGTGATCCTGATCTGCGGCGCCAACCCGACCGACGCCCACCCGGTGTTCGCCAGCCGCATGAAGAAGCGCCTGCGCGAGGGCGCGCAGCTGGTCATCATCGACCCGCGCCGCATCGATCTGGTGAAGAGCCCGCACATCAAGGCGGCGCACCATTTGCCGCTGCGCCCGGGCACGAATGTCGCGATCATCAACGCTATCGCGCACACCATCGTCACCGAGGGCCTGGTGGCCGAGGAGTTCGTCGCCGAGCGCTGCGAGGACGGTAGCTTCGACCAGTGGCGCCAGTTCATCGCCCTGCCGGAGAACTCGCCCGAGGAGCTGGAGCCGATCACCGGGGTGAAGGCCGACGAGCTGCGCGCCGCGGCGCGCCTCTACGCCAACGCCAAGAACGGCGCGATCTATTACGGCCTCGGCGTCACCGAGCACAGCCAGGGCTCCACCATGGTGATGGGCCTGGCGAACCTGGCCATGGCGACCGGCAATATTGGGCGCGAGGGCGTGGGCGTGAACCCGCTGCGCGGCCAGAACAACGTGCAGGGCAGCTGCGACATGGGCAGCTTCCCGCACGAGCTGTCCGGCTATCGCCACGTCTCCGACAAGGCGACGCGCGACCTGTTCGGCGCGGCCTGGGGCGTGCCGATCCATGACGAGCCGGGCCTGCGCATTCCGAACATGTTCGACGCGGCGCTGGATGGGTCGTTCCGCGGCCTGTTCGTGCAGGGCGAGGACATCGCCCAGTCCGACCCGAACACCAAGCATGTCGAATCCGCGCTGGCGGCGATGGACTGCATCGTGGTGCAGGACCTGTTCCTGAACGAGACCGCGCAGTTCGCGCACGTCTTCCTGCCGGGCACGTCGTTCCTGGAGAAGGACGGCACGTTCACCAACGCCGAACGCCGCATCAACCGCGTGCGCCCGGTCAGCCCGCCCAAGACCGGGCTGAGCGAATGGGAGACGGTGTGCCGCATCGCCCAGGCCATGGGCTATCCGATGCAGTGGAACGACGCCGCCGAGATCATGGACGAGATCGCGGCGCTGACCCCGACCTTCGCCGGCGTCAGCTTCGACCGGCTGGACCGGGAAGGCAGCCTGCAATGGCCGGTCAACGACAAGACCCCGCACGGCACGCCGGTCATGCACGTCGGCGGTTTCGTCCGCGGCAAGGGCCGCTTCATGGTCACGCAATATGTGCCGACCGAGGAGCGCTCCACGCGCCTCTATCCGCTGCTGCTGACCACGGGCCGCATCCTGTCGCAGTACAATGTGGGCGCGCAGACCCGCCGGACCGCGAACCAGGTCTGGCATGACGAGGACGTGCTGGAGATTCACCCGCACGACGCCGAGGAACGCGGCATCGAGGACGGCGCCTATGTCTCCATCGCCTCGCGCAAGGGCGCGACGACCCTGCGCGCGATGGTCAGCGACCGCATGCCGCAAGGCGTGGTCTACACCACCTTCCACCACCCGCTGACGGGCGCGAACGTCATCACCACCGAATATTCCGACTGGGCCACCAACTGCCCCGAATACAAGGTGACCGCCGTGCAGGTGACGCGCAGCAACCGTCCCGGCGACTGGCAGACCGAGTATCAGGAACGGACCCCGCGCCGGATCGCTGTCGCCCCGGCAGCGGCGGAGTAAGTTTCATGGCCGGCGTCCGGTCCCGGGCCGCCGCCGGCCATCGTCCCTTGCCGGACGCCTCCCGCCAGCGCCGCATCACGCGGATGCGGCCGGGGGCCGGCGCCCCGACCGAGGGGCTGTGGGGCATTGCGGCCGAAACCCCCGTCGAGATCAATCTGAACGCCCGCCCGCTGGCGGTCATGATGGCCACGCCGGCGGACGTGGAGGATCTGGCGCTGGGCTTTGCGCTCAGCGAGACGATCCTGACCGATGCGGGCGCGGTGCGCGGCTTCGAGGTTCAGGTCCTGCCCGAGGGCGTGGTCGTGGACCTGACGGCCGACGCGGATGCGATCGTGGAATCCCGTATCCGGCCCCGGTTTCTGGAGGGCATGTCGGGCTGCGGCCTGTGCGGGGTGGAGCGTCTGGCCGACGTCATCCGCGACGTGCGGCCGGGCGCGAACGACGCGGCGGAGATTCCCGCCGAGGCCATCCTGCGCGCCTTCGACGCGCTTCCGGAGCTGCAGACGCTGAACCGCGCCACGCGCAGCGTGCACGCGGCGGCCTGGGCGGCGCCGGACGGCGAAATCGCGCTGGTGCGTGAAGATGTCGGGCGCCACAACGCGCTGGACAAGCTGATCGGCGCGCGGGCGCGCGAAGGCGCGGCGGGGCCGGGCTTCGTCGTCATGTCCAGCCGGTGCAGCTTCGAGCTGGTGCAGAAAGCGGCGGTCGCCGGGATCGGCCTGATCGCCACGGTGTCGGCTCCCACGGAGCTGGCCCTTGAACTGGCCCGTGCAAGCGGGCTACGCGTCGCGTCCCTGGACCGGGACGCCCTGATCGAATTCGAGTGAACAGAAGACCAAGACGATGCAGGACCAGGACCTGATCCGCATGGCCAACCAGATCGCGGCTTTTTTCGAGCCGTATCCTCACGACGAGGCGGTGGCCGGGATCGCAGATCACATGAGAAGCTTCTGGGAGCCGCGCATGCGGATCCAGATGTGCAGCATCCTCGACAATGACGGCGGCAAGGGGCTGACCCCCCTGGCGCTGGAGGGCGCGCAGGAAATGAACAAGGCAAGCCGGGCGGCGGCCGACGAGGCTGCGCCGACCGACAACAAATTCGGCGGAGGGAAGGAAAGTCATGGCGTCTGATATCGAGATCGCGCGCGCAGCGAAGAAAAAGCCGATCATGGAGATCGGCGAGAAGCTCGGCATTCCGGCCGAGCATTTGCTGCCCTATGGCCACGACAAGGCGAAAGTCTCGGCCGATTTCATCGCGTCCAAGAAGGGCGGGAAGGACGGCAAGCTGATCCTGGTCACGGCGATCAACCCGACGCCGGCCGGCGAAGGCAAGACGACCACCACGGTGGGTCTGGGCGACGGCCTGAACCGCATCGGCAAGAAGGCGATGATCTGCATCCGCGAGGCGTCGCTCGGCCCGAATTTCGGCATGAAGGGCGGGGCGGCCGGCGGCGGCTACGCCCAGGTCGTGCCGATGGAGGACATGAACCTCCACTTCACCGGCGACTTCCACGCGATCACCACCGCGCACAGCCTGCTGTCGGCGATGATCGACAACCATATCTATTGGGGCAACGAGCTGGACATCGACACCCGCCGCGTCGCGTGGCGCCGCGTGGTCGACATGAACGACCGCTCGCTGCGCCAGATCGTGTCGCCGCTGGGCGGGCCCGCCAACGGCTTCCCGCGCGAGTCGGGCTTCGACATCACCGTGGCCTCCGAAGTGATGGCCATTCTGTGCCTGGCGACCGACCTGAAGGACCTGCAGAAGCGCCTGGGCGACATCATCGTGGCCTATCGCCGCGACAAATCCCCGGTCTTCGCCCGCGACATCAAGGCCGACGGCGCCATGGCGGTGCTGCTGAAGGACGCCATCCAGCCGAACCTGGTGCAGACGCTGGAGAACAACCCGGCCTTCGTGCATGGAGGCCCGTTCGCCAATATCGCGCACGGCTGTAACTCCGTCGTCGCCACCACGACCGCGCTGAAGCTGTGCGATTATGTGGTGACCGAGGCCGGCTTCGGCGCCGACCTCGGCGCGGAGAAATTCTTCGACATCAAGTGCCGCAAGGCCGGCCTGAAGCCGTCGGCGGCGGTGGTCGTGGCGACCATCCGCGCGCTGAAAATGAATGGCGGCGTGAAGAAGGACGATCTGGGCGCCGAGAACGTGGATGCGGTCAAGAAGGGCTGCGCCAATCTGGGCCGTCACATCGAGAACGTGAAACAGTTCGGCGTGCCGGTCGTGGTGGCGATCAACCATTTCGTCACCGACACCGACGCCGAAGTGCAGGCGGTGAAGGACTATGTCGCCGGCCAGGGCGCCGAGGCGATCCTGTGCCAGCACTGGGCCAAGGGCTCCGAAGGCACGGTCGACCTCGCCAACAAGGTGGTGGAGATGGTGGAGGCCGGAACGGCCCAGTTCTCCCCGCTCTATCCCGACGAGATGCCGCTGTTCGAGAAGATCGACACGGTGGTGAAGCGCATCTATCGCGGCTCCGAGGCCATCGCCGACAAGGCGGTGCGCGCCCAGCTGCATGCGTGGGAAGAGGCCGGCTACGGCAATCTGCCGGTCTGCATGGCCAAGACGCAGTATTCGTTCTCCACCGACCCGAACCTGCGCGGCGCGCCGACCGATCACGTCGTGCCGGTGCGCGAGGTGCGCCTGTCGGCCGGGGCCGGGTTCGTCGTGGCGATCTGCGGCGAGATCATGACCATGCCGGGCCTGCCGCGGAAACCCGCCGCGGAGTCCATCATGCTGAACGAAGACGGCCAGATCGAAGGCCTGTTCTAAAGCGTTGAGCGCGCCCCCCGTCCTTGGCGTCATTCTGGCCGGGGGCGGGGGCGTGCGCATGAACCCGGAGGCGGGCGGCGCCGACAAGGCGCTGCTGCCCCTCCGCGGCAAACCCTTCATCACCCATGTGCGCGAAAAGCTGGCGCCGCAATGCGCGGCGTTGGCCATCAATGCGGGCGGCGACGCGGTCCGGTTCGCGCAGACGGGCCTGCCCGTCGTGCCGGACGACCCGGCCTTCGCGGGGGCGGGGCCGCTGGCGGGCATCCTGGCAGGCCTGGAATTCGCGGCCGCCGCCGGGTTCGACCGCGTCGCGACCATTCCGGTCGATACGCCCTTCTTCCCGGACGACTATGTCGCGCGCCTGCTGGAAACGGCGGAGGACCGGCCGGGGGCGCAGATCGTGTGCGCGGCGACCGAGGGCCGGGCGCACTATGTCTGCGGCCTGTTCCCCGTGGCGCTGCGCGGCGGCCTGCGCCGGGCGCTGGCGGACGGCCAGAGGCGGGTGTCGGGCTGGGTGATCTCCCAGGGCATGGCGACGGCGGATTTTCCGGCCGGTCCGGACGGCTGGGACCCGTTCCATAATATCAATACGCCGGACGATCTGGCGGCGGCGGAAGCCGCGCTCGCCTGAAACAAAAACGGCCCGGCGTTTCCGCCGGGCCGTTCCTACGCATTTGAAGACGATCAGTCCGCCAGCAGCGGGTGGTCGTCCGGCAGGCTGACGCCCGGCATGGCCTGGGCTTCCGGCGGCGGGCTGAACGGGGTGACTTCCGAGCCCGAGCCGATCACGTGGCCGTCCATCGCGCCCAGCAGGGCGGGCAGGCCGGCGTCGGCCGGCAGGTCCAGCGTCGTGTCCAGGGCGAAGACCTGGAAGGTGTACTGATGCTGGGGCCGGTTGGCTGGGGGCTGCATGCCGCTATAGCCGACATTGCCCATCAGGTTGCCGATCTGCTTGCCGCCGCCCGGAATGTCCGCGCCCGCAGGCACGGCTTCGGGCAGGGACGTGCCGGGAATGTCGTAGGCGGCCCAGTGCAGGACCATAAACGTAGAGCCGTCCGCCATCTCGACCGGATCCTGCAGCACGACGGCGTAGGTTTCCGCGCCGTCGACCGGGGTCCATTCGATGGCCGGGGAGACATTGTCGCCATAGCCGGTGAAGCGCTTGTCGACCTCGCCGGTGGCCGGGTCGATGGCGTCCGGCAGGGTGACGTCGATCGTCTCGCCGCCGCCGGCGGTTTCGACGGCCA
>ENA-ORCV01000775-ORCV01000775.1-marine-metagenome-genome-assembly--contig:-NODE-775-length-15184-cov-2.831866_pt1 | contig 15184 bp, 16 predicted proteins | sample MGYA00237779_ERZ508509 | MGnify/ENA primary metagenome ERZ508509 (study PRJEB26180, sample SAMN06268772) | marine metagenome | isolation source: Bioluminescent Bay, La Paraguera, Puerto Rico | place... | reverse complement strand
GTCCGGTCAGGTCACGATCGAACGCGAGCGGGTCGGCTTCCGGACCGAATGCCGGATCCATCTGGATTCGGGCATCGACCTGCAGAGCCGCGGCAAGGCGCAAGACGCCCATCAGAGCTTCGATCAGGCGGCCGAACGAATCGAAAAGCGTCTCCGGCGCTACAAGCGACGCCTGAAGGACCATCATCTGGAACATGCGGCCGAAGAGTCGCTGGCGGCGACCAGTTACGTCATTGCCGCTCCGGGGGAGGATGAAGACGGCGAAGAGGCGGCCAAGGGCGACAATCCGGTCGTCATTGCCGAAACCGAGACCAAGGTTAGGCGCATGACGGTTGGAATGGCGGTAATGGCGCTCGACCTGGCCGAGGCGCCGGTCGTCGTGTTCCGCAATATCGCCAATGACCGGCTGAATGTCGTGTATCGCCGGGGCGACGGCAATATCGGCTGGATCGACCCGACCGAATCCGGTGAACATAAGGCACGCGGCTAGCGACGCGCGGCCGCGCAAAGCGGCCCGTCAGCCAATGCCCGTGACGGTGGGATATGGACCTGAGTGATCTGATACAGCAGGACGCAATCGTCCCCGCGCTCAAGGCGAATTCCAAGAAACAGGTGATCCAGGAGCTCGCCGAGCGCGCCGCTGCGATTCTCGAATTGCCCGCGCGCGATATTTTCGATCACCTTCTGCAGCGCGAACGGCTCGGCTCGACCGGTATCGGTCAGGGTGTCGCCATTCCGCACGCCAAGCTCGCCAAGATCGAAGGGCTGTTTGGCATGTTCGCGCGTCTCGACAAGCCGATCGACTTCGATGCGATCGACGACGAGCCTGTCGACCTGGTGTTCCTGCTGCTGGCGCCGGAAAGCGCCGGTGCCGATCATCTCAAGGCGCTGGCCCGCATCGCGCGGCTGATGCGCGAGCCCGGCATGTCGCAGAAGCTCAGGGCCTCCCGCGACGCGGCCGCCATCTACGCCGTGCTCAGCCGGGCCGCAGAGCCGAACGCCGCCTGAGTGCCCCGCCGCCGCCGGCGGCAATCGGACAGTTCAAATTCATTCGCATGTCGGCGAACGCCGCGATCCGCCAGGATCGCGCGCACCGTCGTGTCTGTCTTTCGATCCGTCACAAGCATTCCGGGGAAATGACATGGACATGATCACGCACAATCCGGTGACTGGCGTCTATCCGGCGACCGACGACTACGTGCACGCCATCGAGGTCCGCGATCCGAACCGGTTCGTGTTCGTCAGCGGGACGATGGGACTGGATGGCAACGGAAATGCCGGCAGGACGCTCGACGAGCAACTCGAACTGATCTGGGCGAATATCGGCACGATTCTCGCCAGTGCCGGGATGTCGGTGGACAACATCGTCCGTCTGACAAGCTATCTGCGCGATGCCGGCTATGCCGAAGCGAATGCCCGGGCCCGGATCGCCGCACTCGGCGGCCGCGTCATTCCGACGACGGCCATCGTGGCGGAAACCCTGGTCGAGGACTGGCTGGTTGAAATCGAGGTCGTGGCGGCGGGCTAGCCCCGCCTGGCGTGGGACAGGCAGATCTGTCCGGACCGGGACCTCAGCGTTCCGGTCCGGGCAGCTATTGCCTCAGTGGACGCTAACGGTCCGCAGTTCGTGCTCGATGGCGCTGGCGCGCGCGGAATCCTCGCTGTCGGTCAGCAGGATCGGCGTGCCGTCTGCGGCATTCAGAAGGAAAAGCCGTATTCCAGGCGCCATCTCGGGCGCTTCGGGAAACACGTCCTTTACGACGTCCGACATGATCGGCCGGACATAGGCGATCTCGCCGCCGCCGATCCGCGCCAGCATTTCCTGGGTGACGTCGATCCGGTCGTCGTCGTGCTGGTTCATGTCATGGTCCATGCTACTCGTACCTCTTACTCGATCCCGGCCCCTCGGGCCTTGTCAAACTGGCCCCCGGCCGGGTGCTTTCCACGTGTTTTTGGGCCACGTGTTTTTCGGGCCAGGTGTTTTTCACGCCACGTGTTGTTCAGGGCGTCTCGTTGATTTCGATGGTGCGGACGACCCGTTCGGGCTCCGGGCGGGCCAGATCGATCGTCAGAAGGCCGTTTTCCATCGAAGCGCCGGTCACCTCCATGCCGTCGGCCAGCACGAAGGTGCGCTGGAACTGGCGCGCGGCAATGCCGCGATGGAGATACTCCCGGTCGGGATCGTCGGCCTGACGTCCGCGGATCGCGAGCTGGTTTTCCTCCAGCGTCACATCGAGCTCATCGCGGGTGAAACCGGCGACCGCAAGCGTGATGCGCAGCCTGGTCGCCTCGCCTTCGGCGCGGACGCGCTCGATATTGTAGGGCGGATACCCCTCACCGGAACTTCGCGAGACCCGGTCGATCAGACGTTCGATGCCGTCGAATCCGAGCAGATAGGGGCTGTTCAGCGTAGGTACGCGCGACATAAGGCAAAGTCCTCGAAACAAGCGACCTTGATGTGGGCCCTTTCGGCACCCGGATACTGCGGCCGGCGACGTTCTCGTCCACCGGTCAGGACTTGATATGGGGCGGATCGGCTGCCCGTTCAAGCCGCGACCAGCCGATCCGGCGTCCGCCGGTCCGGTCGAAAAATGCAGGTTATTCAGGGACACATGGACGGTCAGGGCCTCACCGGCAGCGTGGTCGGCGACAGCAGCGGCAAGGTGATCGTGAAAAACCGCTTGACCGGACCCGCCCCGTCGATCGCGCTGGGCTCCAGAAGCCAGCGCGGGATCGACTGCCGGCCGGCCAAGAAGACGACGGCGGTGACCGCAAGCTGCAGCGGAAATCCAAATATCTGAAAACACTACATATTTTCCGATCACGCGGGCCTCACGATTCCATTTGTGAAGCCGGCATGGAAAGCGATATAGTGCGCGCGTTCCGCAGCGGTTGAAGGAACCCGGTTCGATCCGGCTGACTGCGATCGCCGCTGCGCGAGAACACGCTTTACCCGATTGAGAAGGTAGACAAGGCCATGAAGGCTATGTCTGTGGCATTCGCCGCGGCAGGGCTTGCCGTGCTGTGCGGAACGGCGGCAGCCGACACGATCACCTCCCGCGTCGTCCATTGGGACCCCGTCAAGAAGGCACTGACGCTCGCCGACAAGTCGGTGATCTATGTTGACCCTAAACTGATCGTCGAGGATCTGAAGGACCATAAGGTCCAGATCACCTTCGAGGGCGCCGAGGGCATGGACAAGATCACCGAGGTCAAGATCGTCGAGTAGACGGTCGCGCATCTGGAAAGCCAACGGCGGCCCCGCCCTGAACGGGGCCGCCATCTTTTCTCGAGCCGTCCGGTCCTGAAATTCGCGCAGCAGCTTGTTGCCGCGCCCGGCGGCGGCAACAAGCGCCGGCGGACCTTCCGCGCCCCTGAAGGCAGGGGGTATCCCCGCCTTCTGACGTTGGGATTGCGCTTTCGTCGCGGAGCCGTGTCGGGCTGGGCGGACCCGATCCGGTTGCTTCAGCCCTTGATGCAGATGAGCGGGCGCATTCGTGCCACCCGTCGGGCCAGACCGGCCTTCTCCGCCGTTTCGACCACCGCATCGACGTCCTTGTAGGCGCCGGGCGCCTCCTCGGCGATGCCGCGCGTCGACGGGCTCTTGATCAGGATGCCGCGTTCGCGCAGGTCGTCCTGGATCTGCCGTCCGCTCCACTGTTTGAGCGCCGCGTGGCGGCTCATCGCCCGTCCCGCACCATGGCAGGCCGACGCGAAGGACTTCTCCTCGCTCGTCTCGGCACCCGCCAGCACGTAAGAGCCGGTCCCCATGCTTCCGCCGATCAGCACCGGCTGCCCGACGGGCCTCAGTGCGTCGGGCAGGCTCGGCGCGCCGGGGCCGAAGGCGCGGGTCGCCCCCTTCCGGTGGACGTAGAGCGTTCGCCGCTCGCCATCGACGATATGCTCCTCGACCTTGCAGGTATTGTGCGAGACGTCGAACAGCAGCGAGACATCGGCGGCCGGGAAGAAATCGGCGACGACCCGGCGGGCGAAATGGCCGAGGATCTCCCGGTTGGCCAGCGCGCAGTTGGTGCCGGCCCGCATGGCGCCGAGATAACGCTGGCCGACCTCGGACCGGATCGGCGCGCAGGCGAGCTCGCGGTCGGGCAGGTCGATCCCGGCGTCCTTCGCCGTCACCACCATTTCCTTCAGAAACTCCGTGCCGATTTGATGGCCGAGCCCGCGCGAGCCGCAATGGATGGTGATGACCACCTCGCCGGGCACCAGCCCGTAGGCCGCTGCGACGGTCTCGTCGTAGATCGTGTCGACGATCTGGACTTCGAGATAGTGATTGCCGGAGCCGAGCGTGCCCATTTCGCGCCGCTGCCGCTTCTTGGCCTTGTCGGAGACGGCGTCCGGCTTCGCGCCGGCCATGCAACCGTCCTCCTCGATCCGTTCCAGATCGCGCGCGTCGCCCCAGCCCTGAGCGACCGCCCATGCCGCGCCGCCCGCGAGCATCGCATCCATTTCGTCGTCGCTGAGCGTGATTTCGCTGCGGCTTCCGATCCCGGCGGGAATCGCCGCGAACAACGCCTCGGCGAGCGCCGGTTTCACGGCCTCGACGTCCGCAACGTTCAGGCCGGTGACCATGCTGCGGACACCGCAGGAGATGTCGAAGCCGACGCCGCCCGCCGAAATGACGCCGGTCTCCGGATCGAAGGCCGCGACGCCGCCGATCGGAAATCCGTATCCCCAGTGCGCATCCGGCATCGCGTAGGAGGCGCCGACGATACCGGGCAGAGTGGCGACGTTGGTCGCCTGGACGAACACCTTGTCGTCCATGCCCTCAATCAGTGCCTCGTCCGCGTAGATGACGGCCGGCACCCGCATGTCGCCGAACGGCTCGACCCGCCACGTATAGGCGTCGACTTTGGTGAAGCGTGTCGGATCCATCCCTATTCGCCTCCCTCAGCCGTCGATGCGTTGGCTAAACATCGACGACGCACTGTGCCGACCAGCTGCCGTCCGGTGCCTCGGCGACATGCAGCTCCGTATAGGTCGCACCCTTCGGTTCGCAGCCGGGCTGGTGGCGCGCCTGGTCGACCGGCTCACCCCACAGTCGCCCTTTTAGGCTGTTGCCCTCGATCGTGACGGCATAGCGGGCAAACAGCATGTCCCGCGTCGCCATCTCGTAGATCACCGCGTTCAGCCATTCGGCAAACAGGAGCTCACGGTCCGGCGCCGTGCAGATTACGGTGACTTCGCCCGCCGGTTCGATCGGCTTGTCCGTGATCGCCGCCGTCAGTCCCAGTGCGGCCTGCACGAAGGCTGCTTCCAGCGTCGGCCCATGGCCCCGCACCCCCAGATCGGCGTCATGCGGAAACAGGTCCCACCCTTCCGCGGTGCCGGCGGAGGCGGGGTTCGCGGTCACGGCTTGTCGACGTACCTGAGGCCGCCGATCGGACGGACCGTGCTCGCCTGCGGGCCCTTGCCGCTTTCCTCGTAGTCGACCACGAGTTCGACCGTGTCGCCCACCGACAATCCATCGAACCCCTCGCCGAGCACGCTGTTACGGTGGAAATAGACGAGACGCCCGTCGGACGTGGCGATCTGGCCAAAATCGCGGTCGGCGTGCAGTTCCTCGACGCGGCCGTTCAGCGGCACCTCATGCGCCTTCACCTCACCATCGGCCTTGGCTTTCCACTTCTTCAGCTGCCGTTCCATTGCGTCGAAGGAGTCGCGGATCGCAACATAGACGTCCTCGTGGGCATGCACGTTCCCCGGCTTGTTGTTGACCGCCAGCTCGGTGCCTGGCACCCGCACCTCGATCTTGACCTCGTACAGATTGCCCTTGCGGTGATGACGGTGCGGCGCCTCGATCTGCACATGGCAGCTGGTGATGCGGCCGTAGTACTGCTCAAGCCGTTCGATGCGTTCGCGCACGCGCTTTTCGACAAACTCTGAGGGATCCACATTGCGGAAGGCGATTTCGACCGGCGTTTCCATGACGTACCTCGACGTAGCGACGCGATTGAACGAAGTCTGTCACGCGCCCGAAACCGGACGCATTGATTCAGATTAAGCGCCGACTGCGGCGGCGCGGAGGCGCCCGGGGGCATCGGCTGGAGATCGGCGGGCGGATCGTGTCTATTATTCCGTAAAGGCAACTCTCGTCGGCTCCCCTACATGGCGCACAAACCCGCGACACTCGAATACGGCGTCGACGACCGCCCACCCGTACTGCATATCGCCATTCTCGGAATCCAGTACGCGCTGCTGAATGCGGTCTATCTGATCCTTATTGTCATCGTGGTGCGCGCAGCCGGTGCGTCCCCTGAAGTCTCGCGCAGCGCCGTCAGCCTCGGGATGATCGGCCTGGCGATCGGGACTGTCCTGCAGGCGCTTCACAAGGGCCCGGTCGGATCCGGATTTCTGGCCCCGCCTGTGTTTTCGGCGATCTATCTCGGGCCGGCGGTGCTGGCCGCGAAGGCCGGCGGACTGCCGGCCGTTCTGGCGATGACGGTGTTCGCCGGCCTCGTCGAAATCGGATTGTCCGGCGTGCTGGGCCGCCTGCGGATCATCACCCAGCCGATGGTCACCGGCCTGATCGTCTGCGTGGTCGGCCTGCAGCTCGGTCTCGTCGGCATGCAGCAGTCGCTCGACGTCGCGGCGGTCGGCTCGCCGGACCTGCCCAAGCACTTCGCCGTATCGATGGCGACACTCGCGACCGCAATCGGTTTGACGGTCTGGGGAACCGGCGTGTGGCGTCTGGTCTGCTCGCTCGGCGGACTGCTGGTCGGGGTCATCACCTCCGCGATCGCCGGCATATTCGCGCCCGGCTTCCTCGCCCGGATCGCCGCGACCCCGCTGTTCGACGTTCCCAGCCTGTCCTACATCTCCTTCGACTTCGTTCCCGAACTGGTCCCGGCCTTTCTCGCCGCCGCTGTCGCCGCGACACTCAGGACCGTCGGCGTCGTCACCACCTGTCAGCGCGCCAATGACTCCGGGTGGACGGCGCCGGACTTCGGCAACATTCGCAAGGGCGTGCTTGCCGACGGCACCGGCTGCACCATCGGCGGGCTGCTCGGAACGCCGGGAATGAGCATCGCGCCCAGTCTCGTCGGCGTGTCCATCGCGACCGGAGTGACCAGCCGGGTGATCGCCTATGCGAGCGCGGCGACGCTCATCGTCCTCGCCTTCGTGCCGCGCGTCTCCGCCGCCTTCCTCGAATTGCCGATGTCCGTCGCCGGCGCGTTGCTGGTCTTCACCGCGTCGATCATGGTGACCAGTGGAATGCAGCTGATGAATTCGCGCTTCCTCGATAACCGCGCCGTCTTCGTCATAGGGCTGGGGCTGCTGATGGCGCTGACCGGGACGGTGAACCACGAGTTCTTCGAACAATTGCCGGTACGGGTCCGCACCCTGACCGAATCGAGCCTGTCGCTGAGCCTGACCGTGGCGATCGTCCTGACCCTGATCTTCCGCATCAAGGCGCATCGCAAGGAGATCGTCGGCTGGAAGGACGCCGACGAGCTGATCGACGAGTTGCAGATCGTCTTCAGGAAACGGCGGGCCGACTGGCGGCTCGACGACAAGACCGTCAATCGGTGCCTGACCAACGCGCGTAACGCCCTTCGGCTGCTCGAGGAAGGCCATCTGCTGCGCGAGCCCGTTTCCATCGCCGCCATTCGCGAAGATACCAGCCTGGATATCGAACTCAGCTACAGGGGCCTGCCGGTGACGATCCCCGATATCGGCACGGTCGAGGCCGACGCAACCGAGGAATCGCCCGCCACCGCCGGCATGAGCTCGATCGGAACCGGCGTCTATCCCGATCGCTCGGCGACGATAGCGCACGGCTCCAACGTGGTGTTGCGGCTGAGTTTCAATACGTGAACGGACGCCGTCCGCCGCCTCAGCCAGCCGTTTGCCGGCGAGCGCTCCGGCGGACTATCCTTTTCCGAGGACGCCTCACGGCGCCCGATCCGGGGAGGACGACATGGCAGGCACGAACACACGGTTGCTGGCGTCGGCCGACGAGCTGGCCGGCCTCGTGCCCGACGGCGCCAGGGTCGCCGTATTCAAGGACAACGGGATTCCGATGGAGATTGCCCGGGCGCTGGTGCGCCGAGGCGCGCGCGACCTTCACCTGGTCACGGTGCCGACGTCGGGCATGTTCGCCGACCTGCTGATCGGCGCGGGCTGCGTGGCGGCGATCGAGACGGCCGGCGTCTCGCTCGGCGAGTTCGGGCCTGCGCATAACTTCGTTCGTGCCGTAAAATCCGGCGCGGTCGCCATCAGGGACTCGACCTGTCCCGCCGTCTACGCAGGACTGCAGGCCAGCGAAAAGGGCATTCCCTTCATGCCGCTGCGCGGTCTGATCGGCTCGGATCTGCTCGAAAGCCGCCCGGACTACGCGGTCATCGACAATCCCTTCGGGACAGACGACCCGGTGGTCGCGATCCCCGCGATCAGGCCGGATATCGCGGTCGTCCACGTGCCGCTGGCCGACCGCTTCGGCAATCTGTGGATCGGCCGCGCCGCCGAACTGAAGATCCTTGCGCATGCCTCGGCACTAACGCTGGCGACGGCGGAGGAGATCGTCGATGAAAACATCCTCGAGGACGAGCGCCTGGCTGCCGCCTGCCTGCCGCGCCACTACGTTCGCGCACTGGCGCCGGCGCCGAACGGCGCCTGGCCGATGGACATGCCGGGGCGCTACGCCGCCGATGCCGAACACCTCAAGGCCTACGCCAGCCTGAGCCGGACTGCGGAGGGCATGGCCGGATACCTGCGCGACATCGCCGGCGCACCGGAAGCGGCCGAGTAGCATGTCGCTCCAGGATGCGGCGGAAACAGCCGCCTGCCGCACCGAAGAAATCATGATCGACGCGATCGCCCAGCTGTTGGAGGGCTGTGGGCATATCGCCGTCGGTGTGCTCTCGCCGATCCCCGGCTCCGCGGCGCTGCTCACCCGGTCGCGCAGCGGTGCGCGCGTCTCGATCATCGGCTCCGACCATCCCGACTTCCGCACCGACGGCGGCGTCGACCTGTTCGACAGCGCCGGGCAGGGTCGCATCGACGCCTTCTTCCTGAGCGGCGGGCAGATCGACGGGGCGGCCAACATCAACCTGACCGGGCTCGGCGACTATCCGCAGATGGATGTCCGCTGGTCCGGCGCCTTCGGCTCCGCCTATCTGTATTTCCTGGTGCCGCGCGTCATCCTGTTCCGCGCCGAGCATACCAGGCGCATTTTCGTACCGAAGGTGGATTTCATATCCGCGCCGGGAACGAGCCCGCCGAATGTCTACCGCCCGGGCGGCCCCTACGCGCTGGTCACCAGCCTGTGCGTGATGCGGTTCTTGAAGGAAACCGGCCGTTTCCGGCTGCAAAGCCTCCATCCCGGCGTCACGCTCGAAGAGGTGCGCGACAACACGGGTTTCGACTTCGACGCGCGGGAGACGCCGGCCGTCACGCCGCTTCCCGATAGGAGCACCCTGTCGCTGATCCGCGGCGTCGTCGCCCGCGACATTGCAGGTCCCTATCCGGAATTCGCGAAATCGGTGCTTGGATACATGCCGGCCTGAGACGGTCCATCCCGCAGATGGCCGAACAGTGTGTCAGGGAATTCTGAGCCGGACAGTGACCGAAAGTTCGCTTTCATGGCCGGACCGCTGCACGGCGGTGACCGCATAGCGCTGCACGGTACCCGACTTCGCCGCCGGATCGACGAACCAGGTCCCCCTCGTCTCGCCCATCAGGCTGCGGGTATGGCCGGGTCCGATCCGGTAGACCCGATAGCTGTCGATCACGGGATCGTAGCCGAGGGTATCGACCGCGCCGGGCGTCTGCGGCGCCTTCCAGAGCACCGTCGCCTTGCCGTCACAGAAGGTCGCCTCGACCGCTACGGGATGAGGCGGGAAGGTGCGCAGATGCTCTTCGAGACTGATACCGTTGCCGGTTCCGGGCGCTTCCGTCTGGGCGGCTGTATCGCCAGGCACGGCACAGGAAAGCATCGAAGCCGCCACGCAGATCCCCACTGTGGCGTCCGGAAATCTGCCGGTCTTGCCTGACCGCATTCCGTGTCTCCCGCCAGGAGTCGGCTCTGCCCCGTGAAATGGGCAAGAAAAAGCCGGGGCAGCGAAAACCGCCCCGGCCGATCCTATCGGAACCTACCGCGCTTCTTCGACGCTGTCCTGCATCTCGAGGAACATCTCGTAGGTCAGTTCGACGAGATCGTCGGCCGAGGTGACCATGTTCAGCTCGTTTGCCGGCAGGCCCGGGCCCACGTCACCGCCGTCATAGACGATGTTGTCCCATTCGGGATAGTTGGCGTTGAGCGTGGTCGTGCCGTTCATGTTGTTCAGGTTGCATACGATCGGATTGTCGGTGGCGTTGCCGTTGTTGTTCCAGTCGACATTCCTGTGCGCGGCCGTGTTCTTCGACGTGCTGGACGCTCCGCAGGAGTAGTAGCGCACTCCGTACTTCCTGATCCGTTTGTCGTTGCCGACCCGGTCCAGACCCTTCCGTTCGTCGAGTGCGGTCTCGTCGAGAGGTTTCAGGTCATACCGTTCGTAGTCCAGCAGCGGCTTGTTGTTCTTGATCAGCCAGACCACCTGGTTGAAATAGCTCATGATGCTGAGGTGATTAGGCTTGTAGTTCTCGTGGTCGACGCCGCCATGGCGCAGGCCGAGATTGTGCCCCAGCTCGTGCATGATGGTGCCGGCCCGCTGCATGAACGTACCCGGATTGGAAGACCAGCGCCCCAGCGTCTCGATGAAGTCGCTAGCCGGGATACCGCGCGACAGGCCGCTCGAGCTCGAGTTGCTGTAGGCGTGCCCGTTGAGCATCCGGTGATAGATCTTCCTTTCCGCTTCCGAAACGAGCGGATTCATGATGGCATCGAACTCGGTCCACACGGGATTGAGGTCGTCGTCATGCGGAACACCACCTTTGTCCAGGAAGTGGACATTGATGCCCTTGCCTTTTCCAGGATTGGAAACCGGCGCCCTCGCAAAGGCCTTCTTGACCGCCGCCAATACCTGCTTTGAGGGCTTGTGCGATTTGGATTCCGAACCCGACTTTTGCATCCACGCATAGGCGATGAAGATATCCTTCCTCCGCCAGTTTGCGCCGCGCTTGTGGATCGGAACATCGATGGTACCGTCACCATCGTGGTCGTAGCCCTTCTTTTCCCAGGAATCGAGCAGCCCGTCGCCGTCCGTATCCTTGTTGATCTCACTGTCGGAAGACAGTTCGAACCAGGCGAAGAAGATATTGTCGTCGTTCGATGGATTGCTGGTGTCGACGTAGATCGTCTTCGTATTCTTGGTGATGAGCGGCAGCAGGGAATAGAGCTCGTCATCGCTGCGCGGCTTCTTGGGCGTTGCATTCGGCTTGCTCGGGTTGGTGTTCTTGTCGCCGAGACCGCCCGCGGTGATAAGTGCGCCGTTGGCGCCTGATCCGTCGTCCTCGCCTCCGGCCGCCGTCGACAGGCGCTGCGCATTCACGTCGACGATGCTGAATTGCTGCGTCCCGCCGCCCTGGTAGCTGTAGGAGATCCCAAGTCCCATATTCGCGACGGAATTCCTGCCGGCCGGGTCGATTCCTTTGGACAGAGCGATTTCAAACCGGTCGCCGGCGAGTTGCTGGCCACCGAACAGCAGTGCGATGGTCCGCTTGTTCTTGAGGGCGGCGTTCTTGAACACCACGACGAGAATTTCACCGTCGATGTTCGTATTGGCGATCAGTTCCTTGAGGGTAAACTTGACCCTGCCCGACTTGTTTATCGGATCCATGCGCGCCTTGACGATGCTCGTCACGTCGGCAAGGACACTGTGGAAGAAGTTCAGAAAGCTCGGCGGAATGTCATTAAACACGCCGGCCGACCACGTCACGGGGTTGTTGTTGAGAGTGATGTCACCATTCGCAATGGTCCTCGTGTTGCTCGAGGACGCAAGCAGATAGGCCTTCTCGACCTTGGCGTTCTTGTGGGGCTTGTGGACCGAAACCCTATGCGACGTTCCGTTGCTGCCCGCAGCGTCGACCGATATCGAGTACTTTCCGTAGACGCGATAGAAGACCTTAAGGCCGGAAGCGGCCTCGATGCCCGTTCTTGACGGCGACGCGGCTTGGCCGTTCCCGGTACCCGGCGGAGCAGAGCCGGGTGCCTGCGCGGCGTCGGCGACCTGTGCGCCGGAAAATATCAGTCCCACGGCAAGGAGAATTGCGGCTGGTTTAAAAGGCTCTAGATGGATTCTCATATCTGGGCGCCCCTTGTTTGACCGAAACAAGATGCCGGCAAATTACATTGCAGCGACAGTTATGTTATTGGGCCGGCAAGGTTATTAGTTTCAGCTTATGGTTGTATCTTCGTGATTCTGAAACTATATTAGCCTATTAAACACCCGGGAATGATATGAATCAAATCAACCTGAGCGCGGCATTTCCGTTGCATGCAAGCCTACGGATCGACACCGACGTAAAGTCGTGGACGACTACTTCCAATCAGCGAAATTGATCGGTTTCAGAAGTAGCTGGCACAACGGGCTCCGAGGCGATCTCTGCCACTCGGGTCCGGCATATGGCCGGTATTCTTGATCGGGGCTGACGCGGCGCTTTCGGGGGTCGTCCTAAACATCGCGGGGATGTTTGGTGGAGCCAGGCGGAATCGAACCGCCGACCTCTTGAATGCCATTCAAGCGCTCTCCCAACTGAGCTATGGCCCCACGGGGTCGCGCCGCGACGGGGGTGACTTAAGACAAACCCTCGATGAACGCAATACCCGGTGTCGCAAAGCACCCAGTTCAGCGCGGTCCGTAGCGGAACAGCGAGGTGCCGTGCCGCTTCAGCCAGGCCTCCGCCTCGCCGGTATGCGGCGCAATCTCCTCCAACATGCGCCAGAAACGCCGCGAATGGTTCATCTCGACCAGATGCGTGACCTCGTGGGCGGCCAGATAGTCGAGAACGACCGGCGGGGCGAGTACGAGACGCCAGGAAAATGACAGGGTGCCCGTCGTCGAGCAGGAGCCCCAGCGCGTCGTCTGGTCGCGGATTGCGATCCGCTTCGGCCGGACCTCAAGCTTCTCCGCATGCGCCATGACCGCCGGCTCCAGATCGCGCCTGGCTTCGGCCTTCAGCCAGTCGACGAGCCGGCGCGGCATGTGGGCCGGGTCTCCGGCCACCCGGATCTCCGGCAGCGCCTCCGGCCTCTGCGGGTCCCCGATGCGGACTGCACCGCGCAGGGTGCCGGTATGGCGCAGGACGTGCGGAACGCCGCGCAGCGGAATTTCGTGGCCTTCGGCGAACGGTACCCGGCCGGGAATGCGCTTCAGGCGCTCGCGCAGCCAGCCAGCCTGCGACTGCGCGAAGGCGATCCCGCGGTTGAGATTGCCCTGCGCCGGGATCACCAGTACCGGCTCGCCGGTCGCCTGCGCGATCTTCAGAGTATAGCGGCGCGCCCGGGCGGACCGCCGCACCGCGACGGACACGTTTTCGCCGTCCACGGGGACGTCGATACTATCCGGCAGGTCAATCTTGCGGGCGCGCTGGAACATGGCTTTCGTGCCGAATCGGTTCGTTCGCCAAAGCTGCCACGGGAGTCGGGAAAAACGAAGGCGCGGCAGTCACCCGCCACGCCTCTTTTCACATCTGTGTACGCACTGCTACGGGCGCCGGCCCAAACCGGCAGCACTCCGGCCGGAAGTGCCTGGGCCGGCCGAACTCAGGCCGGGGCACCGGCCGCACCGGGCGCGTTGTCTTCGCCCTTTTCGGCCTCGGCCGCGGCGCGGCGGCGTTCAGCCATGAACCGGTCGAACTCCTCGCGGTCGCGCGCCTTGCGCAGGTTGCGCATGAACTCCTGGAATTCGACGGCTTCCTGCTCGATGCGGCGCCGTTCGCGATCCAGTCGATCGAGTTCCGCCTTGCGATACTCTTCGAAAGCGGCATTCCCGGTCGATCCGCGTACCTGCATCCGGTGCTGGCTCTCGTCCCACCAGGCGAGCATCCTGTCGCCCCAGATGATGAACGCGAGCATGGCGAGGCCGAGCGGCCACCAGACGATGAAACCGATTACCATCAGCGCGATGGTCAGCGGCGACCAGGCCGGACGAATCGGAAAATTGGACACGGATCCCTCCCAATGTGAACCAAAGACACATTGAACGTGGGAAGCCGGATGCGACTATTCAAGGCCGAAACCGCAAGATTCCGGCAAGATATTGACTGAAAAAGCTTATTTATTCGCTATTTCGAAAGTCTTTTGGCTTGCGCGACCCAGTTTTCGCGACCGATCCGCCCGGGAAAACCGAGTGCCTTGTCGAGTTTCGCGATATCCGCGGCGCCGAGACCTGCGATCTGGGAGAACGTGGAGATGCCGCGGTCGTTCAGCGCCTGCTGGAGTTTCTTGCCGATCCCGGAGATCCGCGTCAGGTCATCGGGCGTGGCGGCCCGGTCTACCGTTGCCGGTTTCTTCTTTGCGGGCGGCTCCGCCACTTTCGCGGGTGCGGCCGGCGCAGACGCGGCCTTGCCGTTGCCGGCTTTTCCGTTGCCAGCTTTCCCATTCACAGCCTTGCCCGCTGCCTTCGGCCCGGGCGCGCGCCGCAGCACCGTGCCCATGTTGGACCGGATGAAATCGCCGATGCGCGGCGCGATCTCGGCGCGGAACCGCGATCCGTTGAACACGCCGTAGTGACCGACCCTGGGCTGCTCGTAGTGCACCCGCTTGTCGTCCGGCAGCGACGAACACAGCGTATGCGCGGCCTTCGTCTGGCCGAGGCCCGAAATATCGTCCTTCTCGCCCTCAACCGTCATCAGCGCGACGTTGCGGATCGCGCTGCAGTCGACCGGCTGGCCGCGATGGACCATTTCGCCCTTCGGCAGGGCGTGTTCGATGAACACCGTCTCGACCGTCTGCAGGTAGAACTCGGCGGTCAGATCCATCACGGCGAGATATTCGTCGTAGAAATCGCGGTGCTTTTCGGCCGAATCGCCGTCACCTTCGATGAGATGCGTGAACAGCTCGCGATGCGCGGCGACGTGCCGGTCGAGATTCATGCTCATGAAGCCGGTCAGCTGCAGGAAGCCCGGATAGACGTCGCGCATGACGCCGGCATGCGGATAGGGCACCTTCATGACGACGTTGCGGCGGAACCAGTCGATGTCGTTGTTTTCCGCCAGCCGGTTGACCTCGGTCGGATTGACCCGCGTGTCGATCGGCCCGCCCATCAGCGTCATGGTCAGCGGC
>ENA-ORCV01000774-ORCV01000774.1-marine-metagenome-genome-assembly--contig:-NODE-774-length-15194-cov-2.570484_pt1 | contig 15194 bp, 14 predicted proteins | sample MGYA00237779_ERZ508509 | MGnify/ENA primary metagenome ERZ508509 (study PRJEB26180, sample SAMN06268772) | marine metagenome | isolation source: Bioluminescent Bay, La Paraguera, Puerto Rico | place... | reverse complement strand
GTGGCGAATATTTAACGGCACTTGCACTCGCCTTGCCGCGCGCAAACGATGACGATGCCGCCGCACAAACCTTGATCGCAGAACTTTATGCAAATGGACTGGGCGTTGGCCGAAACTTTGCCCGTGCCTCTTCTTGGTATGCGCTGGCCGACAAAAACGGCGACTTGAACGCAACCTTCCAATTGGCCCTTCTTTATCAAGACGGACGTGGCGTGCCGAAAAACCGCGCACGCGCCGCAGAACTGATCAAAAAAGCTGCCGATGGCGGCATTGTGGCGGCCAAATATAATCTGGCGCTTTTGCACATTGAAGGACGCTACGCGGCACCTGACTATTCGATAGCCGCAGCCCTTTTGAAGGAAGCTGCAGACGCCGATATCGCCGAAGCACAATATGACTATGGGCAAGTGCTGATCGCCGGTGCCGGTGTTGCACCCAATCTTGAAGAAGGTGTCCTTTACATCGGCAAGGCAGCGGCCAATGGCAATATTGCGGCCATGGTGGAATACGCAACATTTCTCGCGCAAGGAAAAGGCGCGCCGCTTGATTTGGAAAATGCCGCGCTTTGGTATCTAAAGGCAGCGGAATTGGGCAATGCGGTCGGGCAAGCGCGTTATGGGCGCATGTTGGCTTCAGGCGCAGGCGTGAAAGCCAATATGATCGAAGCGGCCATGTGGCGCGAACTGGCGCGACGACAAGGCTTAGATGACCCTGTACTTGGTGAGTTGCTCAAAGATTTGAGCAAAGAGGACAAGGCGCTCGCGGTTGAACGTGCGCGTTATTGGCCGGATAAGCCCCCTGCGGATTAACCTCAATTCATCAGCAAACCCAGCGCAAATCGTACTAGCTCTTGCCTTGATGCCAATATTGAGGCAAAAGGCACCGCAAAGAATTTTCTCAAGCGCAGGCATTGAATTTGCGCAGAGCTGAACGACCATCTCGAAAGATTGATCTATGAAATTGAACGGCAACGAAATCCGCCCCGGCAATGTGATTTTGCACAAAGACAATTTGTGGGTTGCGGTGAAAGTGCAAAGCGTAAAGCCTGGTAAAGGTGGCGCGTTTGCGCAAGTGGAACTCAAAGACATCGTCAACGGCACAAAGCTGAACGAGCGTTTCCGCGCGGCAGAAACTGTTGAGCGGGTATCCCTTGAGCAAAAGGAATTTCAGTTCCTTTATGAACAAGGAGACGACTTGGTGTTCATGGACATGACATCATATGAGCAGCTTGAACTGCAAAAAGACTTTGTGGGCGACCGCGCATCATTTTTGCAAGACGGCATGATGGTTGAAGTGGAAAGCTACGAAGGTAAGCCGCTCGGCGTGCAACTGCCTCAATTCGTGACACTTGAAGTGAAAGAAACTGAGCCTGTCGTAAAGGGTCAAACCGCAGCAAACTCTTTCAAGCCAGCCATTTTGGAAAACGGCGTGAAAGTTATGGTGCCACCATTTGTGGGCGAAGGCGAAAAAATCATCGTCGACACCAACGAAGTCACCTACTCAAAACGCGCGGACTAATCGTTCGGCTAGAAAAGGCTAATTGTCATGGCAACTTCTGCCCTATTGACCATCATGGTTGGTGCTGCACGCAAAGGCGCACGTTCTTTAAAACGCGACTTTGGTGAAGTTGAAAATTTGCAGGTGTCTCGCAAAGGCCCTGCTGACTTTGTTTCAGCTGCCGACAAGCGCGCTGAAAAAGTGATTTTTGACGAGTTGCACAAAGCGCGCCCGACATATTCTTTCTTGATGGAAGAAAGCGGCGCCGTGGAGGGGACCGACGGTCAACACCGTTGGATCATTGACCCACTTGATGGCACAACAAACTTCTTGCACTCAATCCCGATGTTCGCGATTTCCATCGGCCTTGAGCGTAATGGCGTGATGATCGGCGGCGTGATCTACAACCCGATCACCGATGAGTTGTTTACGGCAGAACGTGGCGCTGGCGCTTACGTCAACAATCGTCGCTTGCGCATTGCCAACCGCAATCACTTGTCTGAATGCGTCGTGGCAACGGGCATCAAAAACACAGGCAACGCCGCGGCGGATACGCGTGCTGTAACTCAGATCGCCAAGATCAACCAAAGCGTTGCGGGCGTACGTCGCTCCGGCTCTGCCGCGCTAGACCTCGCTTATGTGGCCGCCGGCCGCTATGACCTTTATTGGGAAGACGGCCTGCAGCCGTGGGACATCGCTGCCGGAATGTTGATGATCCGCGAAGCAGGTGGCTTGATCACTGACAGCAAGGGCAAAGAAATCAATGTGGCCAGAGGCTCTGTTTTAGCAGGCAACGAAAAGGTACACGCCAAGCTCCTTAAAGAGCTGAAAAACGCCTAGTTCTCTTTGAATACAAGATTTTTAAGAAGCCTCGGCACACGCCGGGGCTTTTTTGTTGAGAGCTGTCTGACAATTGGGTGATGCACCTTGCCTTTTGCGCGAAAACCAGCGATTTAGCACCTGAATGAGCGCAGGAGACTTTTGGCGATATGCAAACGGCATCAATTGGACTTATCGGTGTTGGCACAATGGGCAGCGCGTTGGCGCTCAACATTGCCGAAAACGGCCACGATATCGCTCTTTACAATCTTGATCCCACGACCATTGACGATTTGATCGCGCGCGCCGGTGAGCTGTCGCCACGCCTCACCAAAACGCTTGATGTCAAAGCCTTGGTCGAAGCGCTGAAACCTCCGCGCGCCGTGATTTTGTTGGTACCGGCAGGCAAGCCTGTTGATCTATCGATTGATGCGCTTTTGGAGCATTTAGAACCTGGCGACACCATTATTGATGGCGGCAACTCTGACTATAAAGATACTCAAGCCCGCACCAAACGTGTGGAAGCGGCAGGATTTCGTTATCTGGGCGTTGGGGTCAGCGGCGGCGAAGATGGCGCGCGGCACGGTCCATCCATGATGGTCGGTGGGTCGCCCGATGCGTGGGAGCCGATCCGTCCGATTTTTGAGGCGATTGCCGCCAAATTCAAAGGCGAGCCATGTGTGGCGCATCTGGGGCCCGATGGCGCTGGCCACTTTGTGAAAACGGTACACAACGGCATCGAATATGCAGACATGCAAATGATCGCCGAAATTTACGGACTTCTGCGCGATGCTGAAGATCGTTCAGCGAAGGACATCGCCCCGCTGTTCCACAAATGGAACAAAGGCCCGCTACAAAGCTACCTTGTTGAGATCTCCGCAAATGTTCTTGACGCGGTTGACCCTGAAACAGGTGAGCCGATGCTCGACATCATCGTCGATCAAGCGGGTCAAAAAGGCACGGGACGATGGACAGTAATTGAAGCCATCAAAATGGGTCAGTCAGCGTCCATTATCGAAGCTGCGGTCGGTGCCCGTGTATTGTCATCCGAACGGGACGTGAGACAAACAGCCGGAGAATTGCTTGGCTCCGATGTGCCTGAAGGCACCATTTTTGATGAAGATGATCTGGAAGCCGCGCTGCTCGTCGGTCGCGCCTTGAGCTATTCGCAAGGCTTCCGCATTCTCAAAGCGGCGTCTGACGAATTTAGCTGGGATCTCAAATACGACAAGATTGCCGAAGTTTGGCGCGCCGGATGCATCATCCGATCTGCGATGCTTGATGATATTTCAAAGGCATTTAAGGGCGATCTACCGCATGGAAGATTGATCCTTTCCGAGCATTTTGCAGACCTTCTGAAAGCCAACATTGGCGCGTTGCGCCGTGTCGTTGCAAAAGCAACATTGGCGGGCCTACCGGTTCCCGCGCTTTCTTCCGCAGTTTCTTGGTACGATGAAATCCGACAGCCGCGCGGCACGGCAAACATGATCCAAGGTCAACGCGACTATTTTGGCGCACACGGCTTTGGCCGCCTTGACAAAGACGGCCAATTCCACGGCCCTTGGTGATCCTTAAGTTGCCTGCTGGTGGCGTCTCCGCACGACAAGCCAGTTTGCGATTACAAAAAGCAAAAGAACCATCGCCAATGTCGTCACGCTGGCTTTTGCAATGGCTGCCATACTGGTCACGAAAGCAAGCGTTCCGTTAAGCTCTGGCCACGTCATCAGCATTGTCGCAATGCCAATATTTTCAGCGTAATCTGTCAATGCGACAGCCACCGATAAATACACACCGATTTTGACTAACCCTAGTTGCACACCGCGCGTGCCAAAGAACTGGAACAGCGACGCCAAGGTCATGGCCAACAGGCCGGGATATAAAACATCCAAGGGCAACTGCCTTGTGAGGTAATAGGTGCGGCCTTCCGCACTGAGCGCAGTAAAAAGTAACTCCACATCGCCCATTGAAAACCCTGACGGCCGCAGATCCAGTGGTGCGCTTCCGCCGACTATTTCGATGTGCCGCAACGTGATGCCAATCATCAACGCGTAAATGCAAAGTGCCGTTGCGCCGAAAATCGCCGCGCGCAAACCAAAAGCTTTTGTTGGTGACAACATATTCATCTGTCATACTCCTTCTTGTTGGGCAGCACCCTAGAGCTTGGCAGATCACGGCTCATTAGCATTTGATAAGGAAACTGAATTTGGATCTTTCGGGCTTTTTCCAATCAGCACAAAAAGCCAGTGGAGCAGACCTAAGTGCTCTGGTTGAAGCGGGTTGGTCCAGCAAACACTTATCCAAAAGCACAGAGCTTGTTTCCCAGTCAGCGGAAAACCGAAGTGAATTTCTTCTGCTGGATGGCCTTGCCAGCAGCCAAATTTCTGACCCAGATGGTCGTTCGGTCTGCGTTGCGTTTCACGCTAGCCCTAGTGTCATTACCCCACATGTCGCGCGGACAAAAAACAACCTTTCTCTCGTCTCAATTGAGGCACACACCGACCTGTTGGTGGCCGAAATCTCGGCAGAAGACCTGACGAAACTGATGGTGCAAATTGCGCCGGTTCGAGAATGGGCCAACGCAATTTTGCAACGCGAACTGGTGAAAAAGACAGAAAGGGAATGGTGCTTGGCCGCACTGCCCGCCAGAGAGCGGCTCTTATGGTTCCGCGAGAATTATAGGGACCACGAGAAGATGTTTCCGCACACCCTTATCGCCTCTTTTCTTGGCATGACCCCGGTTACGTTGAGCCGCATGCGGGCAAGAAATTAGTAACCTCAATTTCATGAATATGACGAAACGCCCTTCCAGCATGGGGTTTCACCCGTCTGTTAACCGATAATTCTCTTTCGATTATTACCCTCACCTGCAAAGCTGTTGGAGAAGCGGATGCAACTTAGCGTTGTGCAAATGCTCCGAGAAGGCCTTGCTAGATTAGGTAAAGCCATCGGTGCGCACGAGATAAAAATCGATCAGCTGCCTGAAGAAGCAGCCAACCGTCTTCGACGCGACCAAATCCGCGGCGCGATCAAAGAGATGCGCCTTTTCTTGGGCGGCACCACTGTTTTTGCGCCCGTCATTTCCATGCAGGCATGGGGCGTTGGCATTGACTGGCTTGCCATTCTTTACACGCTCACAATGTGGGGATTTTCCTGGTGGTTGATTTACCGCTGGTTCATTACCTATCAAACCGATGGCTCCAAAAAGGACATGGATTCCTTTGTTGCCGAAACGCGTTTGAATGCTGGGCTATATTGTCTTGGCATGGTGTTTTTCTACCCGTTTGTATCCGGGAACGAGAAAACCATCATTTGCTGTATTATGGTCGGCAGTCTTGCATTGGGCACGGTTGGCTTCTCCCACGCGCCCCGCGCAGCCTTTTGGTACTTGGGGTTCCACGCCGTCACCATCACGCTAGTGCCACTATTGTACGGACTTTATTGGAATAGCACGCCGGATTTGTTGCTTTCTGCTCTCGCCTTTGTCGCCGGTGTCGCCATTTTCAATGCTTGTTTGCAAAGCGCGCGCGATCAAATGCGCGCCTTCGTCAACCACGAAGCCCTAAAGCAAAAAAGCGAAGTCATCGATTTGCTGCTCAAAGACTATGAGGAACAAGGCGTTGAACTGATGTGGAGCACTGACGCCGAAGGCAAGATGACCAATTGCCCGCATCAGATCAAAGAGCTCATTGGCGATCCAAAGCGTCTTGAAAGCGGCGCGACAATGGTCGATATCCTATCGGCCAGCATTGACCCGCAAGGCACCGACGATTTGGCAAAAGTGGCCAGCGCGTTCGCCGAACAAGTCGACTTCCACAATGTGACCTTGCCCGTCTATTCAAAAGACACAAACGCTCTCAAATGGATCATGATGCGTGGTCGCCCGCAGCTTGAGGGCACCAAATTTGTAGGGTTCCGCGGCATTTTTGCTGATGCAACGACCGCCGTTGAGGCACAAAAGCGCGTGGAGTTTTTGGCGCAGAACGACCCGCTAACCGAAACCTGCAACCGCAACCATATTCAAACCAAGCTCGAAGCGCTCGATCCGCTACAAGATAAAGCCACAGGCTATTTGATCGATTTGGACGGCTTCAAGCAGGTCAATGATAGTTATGGCCACGCGGTTGGCGACCAGTTGCTGCAACAAGTAGCTGACCGGATCAAAGAAATTGTCGATGACGCCACAATGATCGCCCGGCTAGGCGGCGATGAGTTTCTGGTTTTAACCGACGAAAGCAAACGGTTTGAAACGCGCCTACCTCACGCCTTGGCCGAGCGTCTGCTGACCAGACTGTCTGAGCCCTACATCATTGGCCGTTTCGACATTTTGATTTCAGCCAGCGTTGGCTCGGCTACATTTCCAAACGATACCACCGAAGGCGCAAGCCTACTTAATCTCGCCGACCTTGCCCTTTACGCGGCTAAAAAAGGTGGTCGAAATAAATATGTGCGCTTCATTGCAAGCATGCAAACAGGCCTACAAAAGCGCAAAATCATCACCGATCGATTGCGCCTTGCGCTCAGTGAAAATCTAATCACCCCGCACTATCAGCCACAACATTGCGCGCAATCCAAAAAGCTCATCGGCTTTGAAGCTTTAGCCCGCTGGACCGACGCAGAATTGGGCGCAGTTGGACCAGATATTTTTATCCCGATCGCTGAAGAAACAGGGCTGATCCAGCAAGTCGGGGAGCATATCCTGAGAACGGCGTGCCAAGACGCCCTTACCTGGGATGTCCCGGCAGGCGAAGAGCCGCTTACCGTGTCGGTCAATTTGTCGCCTGTGCAGGTGCGTCGCCGCAATGTCGTTTCCATGGTGCATAACATCCTTGAAGAAACCGGCTTGCCGCCTGAGCGGCTAGAGATTGAAGTCACTGAGAGCGTGTTGATCGAAGATACTGAAGGCACGCGACAAACCCTAGCCAATCTGCAAAAGCTCGGCGTTCGCATCGCGCTTGATGATTTTGGCACTGGCTACTCTTCACTCAGCTATTTGCGGGCCTTGCCACTGCATCGCGTCAAAATCGACCGCTCATTCATCGCTGATATTGACGACTTTGAAGCGCAGTCCATCGTACAAACCATTATCGAACTATGCGCGCGGCTTAAGCTTGATGTGGTCGCCGAAGGTGTCGAAACCCTGCAAAGCGCAAAAACACTATCCGAGATGAATTGCGGCGTTCTGCAAGGTTATTATTTCTCGCCACCAGTACCTGCGAAGGACACGCAACCGCTCATTGAGAAATATTTGAGTTCGGCCGCGTAGGTGAATTTGGCACGTCCCCGCCATATCATCACCACAACAATTTGATTTAATTATTGTCACACCCAAATGGTCTGTCTAGAATCAGATTTGGGAGAAAACGTTTTTGAGGGACATTGGCGTTTATGGCGCAGTCATACGATCCATATCATCTTGCAAGCCCAACTGTTTATCTTGTGAAGATGATCATCTTCCTGATTATTGTTGGCATGGTTGGCGTTATTATTGCGCCGCAATTGGTTGAAGCTTTTTGGGCCAACCCTTTCATCAACATCGTCATTTTAGGCGCGCTCGCGATTGGCATTGTGCTCGCCTTCTTGCAAGTGATGCGCCTTTTCCCTGAAGTGCGCTGGGTCAACTCACTGCAATCGGGCAATATGGACGCCACCGCGCGCCAGCCTGCCATGCTGTTGCCTGTTGCGGTGATCTTGCGTGACCGGTTGGGGGAAACGGTAATCACACCGGCTTCAATGCGGTCAATTTTGGATTCGGTTGGCAATCGCCTTGATGAAAGCAAAGACACGGCGCGCTATCTCACTGGGCTTTTAGTGTTCCTCGGGCTACTGGGCACATTTTATGGTCTGTTGCAGACGGTAAGCTCTGTCGGCGATGTGATCCGTTCACTCGATATCACGGCTGGTGACAGCGGTAATCTATTCTCCAACCTCAAGGAAGGTTTGGAAGCGCCTTTGTCTGGCATGGGCACAGCGTTTGCGTCATCCCTTTTTGGTCTTTCAGGCTCCCTTATCCTTGGTTTTTTGGACCTGCAAACCAGCCAAGCGCAAAACGCTTTTTACACCGATTTGGAAGATTGGATGTCTTCCATGACCGAGCTTGACCACCCAATGACCCAAATGCAAGTGGACCGTATGGGCGATGAAGGCATGCAGGAAATGGTGGCGCAGCTCGGCGCGACCATGCAAAATTCTGCCTCATCCCAAAATGCCATTCGCGCCATGGCCGAACTGGCACACGGTTTGGATGGGCTAACCAAAATCATTCGCCAACAGCAAGATGATTTGCGCACTCACATTTCCGAGCAAGGTGCAAACAACCAAAAGATGCGCGAATTGGTGGATGCATTGCTCAATAGCGTTGAAGAAGACAATTCTACCCGCGGCAAAGGCAAATAAATTATGGCCCGCGCGAGACGGCAAGCACGGCAAGATTATTGGCCTGGTTTTGTAGATGCGATGGCAAGCCTGTTGCTTGTCATCATCTTCCTATTGTCAGTGTTCATGCTGGCGCAATTCTTCTTAAGCCAAGAGATTTTGGGCAAAGACAGCGCCCTCACCCGCCTCAACACCCAAATCGCTGAACTCACAGAGTTGCTGCAACTCGAACGGGCGAACTCCGTGGATTTAGAAACAACCATTGCTTCACTGTCCGCCACGCTCGCGGGCGTTGAAGGCGAACGCGATAGCCTCACCGCGCAATTGTCTGGTCTGGGTGCTGGCGCAACCGAAAAAGATGGGCAAATCGCCGAGCTTTCTTCAGAACTCGCTTCCGAGCGCGAAATCAGCGCCGAGGCCGCTGCGCAAGTTGCCCTGCTGAACCAGCAAATGTCAGCCCTTCGCTCACAAATTGCCGCGCTTGAAGCCGCGCTTGATGCGTCCGAATTACGCGACAGCGAAAGCCGCACCCGCATTGCAGACCTTGGTCGCCGCCTCAATCTCGCGCTTGCACAACGCGTGCAAGATTTGTCGCGTTATCGGTCTGACTTTTTTGGGCAGCTGCGCGAAATCTTGGCGGGCCGGGACGACATTCGCATAGAAGGCGACCGCTTTGTGTTCCAGTCCGAAGTGCTCTTTAGCGCTGGTGACGCCGAAATTGCAGGCGCTGGCTTGGAAGACCTTGATGCCCTTGCCGACGCTATCAAACAACTTGAAACCCAAATCCCACCGGATATTCCTTGGGTTCTTCAAATTGAAGGGCACACAGACAAACGCCCAATCAATACACCGCGTTTCCCATCCAACTGGGAACTTTCAGCCAGCCGCGCCATTTCCGTGGCCAAATATCTAGTCGACCAAGGCATCTCCCCCACACGCCTTGTCGCCGCTGGATTTGGCGAGTTCCAACCCATTGACCCCGGCGACACCGACGAAGCCTATCGCCTCAACCGTCGAATTGAATTTAAGCTGACGGATTAACAGTAGTGCGCGCGATCAAGCCGAAACATGATGAAGGACCCCTTTGGCCTTTTTTAGAAAGCTAGTGTTTGTTGCTCTGACTGTATTGTTCGTCGTTTTGGTCGTCGTAATCGGACATCTCGCGTGGAGGGAGTTCAGGGCGCAACAAATTCACTGGAGCACCAACGCCTATTTCGCGCATTTGGTTGAAATACTGCATGAGAACAAACCCACGCCTGATATTCGATCGGTGGACGTGTCAGAACTGGTGTGTCCACTATACAATGAAGAAGAGCTCAAACTCGCGCTCAAAGATTGGGTTGGTAAGCAATATCTAATTTTTCAGGGCTCAAATGGGCAAAGATGGCGGCTTTCATATTCACGTTACTTGCTTTCGCAATTAAGCCTTAACATTTGGTACGATCCGTCCACAAAAGAATGCAGAGCGTTAGTGCACGAAAGTAAGTAAACGTATAAGCCGCCTTATCGAATTTAAGTTGAAGGATTAACGCGAAATCTCAACACTTCACACGTCTAAAATACTCAAACCGGTTGGCAATTTATACTACGCCAATGAAATGGGAATACTTCCCCGCGTCGGCGCTGCACCTAGTTCACCGTGGCGCGAATACGCGCTCGACGCCGCCAGCCAATTGCACGCCGCGCTCGGCGACAATCTGCAAAGCGTTGCCTTACGCGGCACGTCGGCTCGCAATGCAACAATCGATGGCGTGTCCGACCTTGACCTTGTGGCCTTCACCCACACGCCAATCGACGACGAGCCCGAAATCAAAATCGCATCCGCTCCCAACCTTGAATTGGACTTGTTTTGTACAACCACACAAGAATTCTTGGAAAACGACAAGGTGGAAGCATGGCTGCGCTTCAACCTCGCACACTCAGGCTATTCCATTTGGGGCGACGATTTAATCAGCACCTTGCCAGAGCCGAAACTCGACGCAACCGCCATCGCGCACATGCGCGACTTTGAGGATTGGCTGCAAGCGTGGCCAGATTATTTCGATGAAGAAAAAACTGAGATTGGTAGGAAAGAAGTGTGCACCTGGCTGATGAAACGCATCACCCGCGCCGCATTCGAATGCGTGATGCTTGTCGAAGGCGCATACACGCGCGATCTTCACCCTTGCGTCCAAATTGCGATCAAGCACTGGTCGGAACACGAGGAAACCCTCACCCGTGCTGCCGAACTTGCTGTTCAACCAACTGCAACAAAAACCGAAATTCAAACCATTGCGGATAAGGCGTTTGGCTTGTTGAAGCAAAATCAGCCCGACTTTTAAGGTGATGATCCCGCATCAAGTCCGGGATGGTCACAAGATGGTTGTTTGCAGCTTGCCGTCCCGGCCCACGCGCCGGACTAAATTCAATGCTGAAACTGCAATTTTGCCAATTCTGCATAGCGGCCTTCTTTAGCCACGAGCTGGTCATGTGTGCCTTCGTCGATCACTTTGCCGTCTTCTAGCACGACGATACGGTCGGCGTTTTTGATGGTGGCGAGGCGGTGGGCAATCACAAGCGTCGTGCGCCCAACCATCAAACGCTCAAGCGCTTTTTGCACTTTGGTTTCGCTTTCCGCATCCAGCGCGCTCGTCGCTTCATCGAGCAGCAAAATCGGCGCGTCTTTCAAGAGCGCGCGCGCAATGGCCACGCGTTGTTTCTGACCACCGGAAAGCATCACACCACGTTCGCCAACAATGCTGTCATAGCCATGCTCTAGGCGCTGCACAAACTCATCCACCATTGCCACTTCAGCGGCTTTTTTCACTTCTTCGTCGGACGCCTCAGGCGTCGCCAACCGGATATTGTCGGCGATGGTACCGGAGAACATCACGCTGTCTTGCTCAACATAGGCAAAGCGTTTCCGCAAATCGGTGAAATCTGCCTCGCGCACATCAACGCCATCGACGCGGATCGAGCCGCCTGTGACGTCATAGAAACGCTGCAACAATGAAAAGACCGTCGACTTACCGGCACCAGAAGGGCCGACCAGTGCGACCGTTTCGCCTGATTTCACATCAAGCGTGAGCCCGTTCAATACACTGCCATCATCGCGCGTGAGATATTGGAACTGCACATCATCAAATGAGACAGTTGCCGGGCTTGGCGTTGGCAAGGTGATTGGGTTTTCTGCCGCATCAATGCTTGGCTTTGTGCCCAATATCTCGGTGATCCGCTCAGTTGCGCCAGCTACGGTTTGCAAGGTGCCCAGAATTTCAGAAATACCCGTGAGTGTGCCGGTAGCCATCATCGCGTAAATCAAGAAACTGCTAAGTTCGCCAACTGTAATCTGCCCGTTCGACACAAGCTGCGTGCCGAGCCAAATGAGGCCAACAATGCCCGTGGCCGTTAGGAAAATCACAAAAGCGATCATGCCTGCGCGCACCAACAAACGAGACGATTCAGCTTGATAGCTGGCCTCTGCATGTTCGCCATATTCTGCGTTGCGCTGGCTTTCGCGGGTGAAAGCTTTGATGGTTTTGATGGCACCAAAAGTCTCTGTTGCAAGAGCTGCAAGATCAGCGATTTGGTCCTGCTGTTTACGTGATAGCCCACGGATATATTTGCCGAGCCACACCACAGGGAACACCAAAATCGGGATAATGATCACCACGGCGGCAGCGAGATAAAACGATGTCACAAACATCATAATCACAGCGCCCGCCAACATCACGCCAGATCGCAGCACCACCGGCAGCGAGCTATCGAGCGCACCGCGCACAATGGACACATCGGAGGTGATCCGTGAAATCAATTCGCCCGTGCGGTTGGTGTCAAAAAACACCACATCCATATTCATCAAATGATCAAAGACGGCGCGCCGAATATCGGTAATGACACGCATCCCAAGCACCGAAATGAAATAGAAGCGCGCGGCCGACGCCACAGCCAACACGCCAGCAATCGCAATGATGCCGAGTGAATAGGAATTCACCACATCCAGGTTTTGGGTGACAAATCCTTCGTCAATAATGTTGCCCGCAAAAAACGGAATGGCGAGCGCCGCAAATGCCGCCACGAGCAAAAAGAGCGCGGTAAATCCCAACCGATAAGGATATTTGAGCACGAACGGCAGCAATGCCTTAAGGGGCTCGTTGGACGCAGTACCCTTCTCGCGGTCCGAGGTCAAAATAACCCGATCCAGCCGCTCCCTTTTGTCTTGGGACTTGGCTTTGTGCGGACCATCTTGATTGGAAATATCGGACATGCGTCATCCTTTTGAGCGAACTGTCGCGCTAAAATAGGTATCAAGCACACCAAACTCAATAGGCGTCATACAACGTAACCGTGGTTTTTCGCTGGATCGCCGCAGCTTCCCACTTGCCCTTTTGAAAAAGATCGGGTAGAACCCGCCCAACTGTTTTCCATGAGGTGGGCAACAAGCCGGTTTTTCGTGGCTTTTTTGTAACTGTCCTCGTATTGAAGAATTTGAAGGCACGAACGATGAAAAAAGACATTCATCCAGACTACCACATGATCAAAGTGGTAATGACTGACGGCACAGAATATCAGACCCGTTCTACATGGGGTTCTGAAGGCGACACATTGCAGCTCGACATCGACCCAAAAACACACCCTGCTTGGACAGGTGGTTCTGGCCAGTTGATGGACCGTGGCGGCCGTGTTTCTCGCTTTAAAGACAAGTATAAAGGCATCTTGGGCTAAGCCCTTATCCCTTTATCATCGATATAAAGAACCCGGCCTTAGCGCCGGGTTTTTTATTGGGATTATTCTGCTTGTGAGCCGCCGAATGCGTTGCGCAATTTTGCCAAATGCGCGTTCACCGGATTGGCCGCTTCTTCCTGCGGCATCTCACCTTCGCTGCCCATTTTATCGAGCGCTTGAATGCGTTTATTGATCGAATCTGCCTTATCAACCAAATCGCGCAGCTGTTGCGGCAAGTTCGCCCAAACGGGATTAGACTTATCCGCCATCTCAGTGCTGAGTTCGACCCGACGGTCCTCCGACAAGGCCTGATCAAGCGTAAGCTCACCCTCTTTCACAGCGCGTTGCAGCAAAAGCCAACTGGCGAGCTGCATCAACCTTGTGGTGAGGTGCATAGACTGCGACGCATATAAGAGCGATGTGTCACGATCCAGCGCTTTGCTTTCAGCACGCCCATCGCTATCAAGATAAGCCGCGGCATCTTCCACCAACTTCATACCATCGCGATAAAGGCTATCAAACCCGCCACCCGCGACAATAAATGGCCCGATTGAACGTGCATTTTGGGTTCTGTCGTTGAGGGTCAAAGCGTTTCCTACCTTTGTTGGCCGGTCTTAACAAATCAGCTGTTCATGATTTGCGCGCGATTCTATACCCAAACGCTTAACAAACCCAAATCACGAAAATAAGGCAGAAAAAAAGAGCCGCAAAAACGGCTCTCGAAAGTTAACAGGGAGGCGTCGAACAGAGAGTGAAAACCGCTCTGTCAGACCCAACAAGAATGTTGGATAAAGAAAACTTAACGCAAAAGTTTTAATGCAAGCTTAACCAGAGGGATTTTTTTAACCGTCAGAATTTTAACCCTCTTCATTGGCAACTTGTTGAGCACAACAGTAGACGCCAGTGATTAGTGTTATTAGCTATTTTCTGGATTGTTGAGACGCGGAAAAGCCGATTTGAAAATCTCGAGCTTCTTGTCAGTTGCTTGCTGTGCTTTAGATTGCGTAGGGCTAACCGCGTCTAGTGTGGCACGAATGCGCTGCATCTCGTTGAACAAAAGCACAAGCCGTTGTTCAAGTTCTTCAGGGGACATACCCTCGAGTGGCATTCCAGTTTGATGACTTGTAGGTTTAATGGCCTCTTACCCCTTAACTTGCCCAAACATGTCGCGCCGCATTCGCAAATCATTTTGGGCCAAATCAGTGAAGTAAAGTTACTACTTTAAATTCAAATTTTAAACACCGCATCTGCCGCCGCAAGGCTAGATTGCTTTGTTTTGATCTCGTTCTTTAGTCGATCAACTTCCAACTCAAGCAGTTTGATGCGCGCTTCCAACTCTTCCACCGAGATAGAATCAAGCGGCTCACCAACTTCATGATGGGTGTTTTTGCGAAAATCGTCTTCGTCGTTCATCACGCTGTTGCCAGTTAATTGCTTCCCCCTAGATAATGGGCGCAGAATCACAATTTGAGCAAGATGCGCAACGCGCAAAAGTGAGTTTAAAGATTTATGACTGACGAAAAAATGCAGGCCATCGCGATTGACCGCCCCGGCGGGCCGGAAGTTCTCACTGAAATTGAAACCGATATGCCCTATGCCTACGAAGGCGATGTGGTCATCAAAGTGCACGCAGCTGGCATCAACCGACCGGACATATTGCAGCGCATGGGCGCTTACCCACCGCCAAAAGACGCTTCCCCGCTGCCCGGCCTAGAAGTTGCAGGCACGATTGAACAAGTGGGCCGCAACGTCACCAATTTCAAAGTTGGCGATGAGGTCGTTGCGCTTTGTAATGGCGGCGG
>ENA-ORCV01000772-ORCV01000772.1-marine-metagenome-genome-assembly--contig:-NODE-772-length-15238-cov-3.041620_pt1 | contig 15238 bp, 13 predicted proteins | sample MGYA00237779_ERZ508509 | MGnify/ENA primary metagenome ERZ508509 (study PRJEB26180, sample SAMN06268772) | marine metagenome | isolation source: Bioluminescent Bay, La Paraguera, Puerto Rico | place... | reverse complement strand
GAGCTTTCCTTCTCGATATAGGTGTCCGAGCGGGGGACGTAGGCTTCGGGCTGGTAGTAGTCGTAATAGGAAACGAAATACTCGACCGCGTTGTTGGGGAAGAAGCTCTTGAACTCCCCATAAAGCTGCGCGGCGAGAATCTTGTTGGGTGCCAGGACAAGCGCGGGGCGCTGCAAATCCTCCACCACCTTGGCCATGGTGAAGGTCTTGCCGCTGCCGGTCACGCCCAGCAGCACCTGCGTCTGTTCGCCATCGCGCGCGCCCGCCACCAGTTCGGCAATCGCGGTGGGCTGGTCGCCCGAAGGTTGATAGTCCGATACCAACTCAAACCTCTTGCCCGGCATCGACTTTTCCGGGCGCGCGGGCTTGTGCGGAGTAAAGCTCTCCGAAGTGTCCGGTTCTTCCAGACCTCTGCGAATAACAAGTTCGGCCATGCAGAACATATGTGGAAAATAATGGCGCCTTGCAATCGCATTGGCAGCGGGGCGACGGACTGTTAGCTTTCCGTCATTGGATGACCTTGGAGGATCAACATGCGTACCAGCATTTCTGCAACAGCAACCCTGGCCTTGCTCGCCGGTTGTTCTTCCGGATCGGATAGCAGTGCAGATGCCGACGGGGATGGAGAGATCACCCAGGCAGAGATGGTCTCCGAAATGGAAAGTGCTGGCGAAATGGCCATGCAGCCGGGCATGTGGGAGCAAACCATCGAATTCACCGAAATCGACATGCCGGGCATTCCTGAAAACATGCAGGACATGATGCGGTCTCAGATGGGCGCTTCCATGACCATGCAGCATTGCCTGAGCGCGGAAGACGTCAGTCGCCCCGATCCCGATTTCTTCGGTGGAGAGGGGCAGGAAAACTGCACTTACGAGGACTTCGACATGTCGCAGGATAGTATGCGGATGCGCATGACCTGCGATGGTGGCGAGGGGACCATGGTCCATATGAACATGAACGGCGCCATGCATGGCGATAGCTTCACAATGGATATCGACAATCGCGTGTCTGGCGTACCTAGCGGCGACATGACGATGAAAGGCACGGTTACCGGGCGCCGGATCGGCGAGTGTTGACATATTTGGCGAGAATGTGACGGCGGACGCCGTTCATGGCAGAACAAGGCATTTGTGTTACAAGACGTGCATGCCTGTCGTGAAAACGAAACATTTGCAGTCGCTACACAATGCCTCCGCCAAGCTTGGATTGCTGGCGGATGGCGTCGTGCGCCGGGCGGGCTTGCTCAGGCACCAGCCGCCGGACAATGCCCGGCGGCCTTCGCAATTGCTGTTCATGGCGGAATCCATCGCATTTCTGGAGCCTGTGCTGCGCCAGTTCAGGCCGCGTCTCAAAGTGCCCGCCGCGAGTGCGCGCAAGATCGTTATCCTCATGCCGGGCTTCGGCACCCATCCGCTGCGCATGCGCTATATGGCACGCAAGCTGGAAGAGGCAGGCCACAAGGTGAAGCGCTGGGGCATGGGTTTCAACTTCGGCCCGACAGAGGAAAATTTCGCAATCCTGTCTGACAGGGTGCAACAGGTGCATGCCCGCTATGGCCAGCAGGTGGTTTTGGTTGGCTGGAGCCTTGGCGGCATCTTCGCCCGCGAGATCGCCAAGCGACAGCCCGAGCTGGTGGAGAAAGTGGTGAGCATGGGCTCTCCCTTCAGCCATACACCCTATTCAAACAATGTCTGGCGTATCTACCATCTGATAACCGGACATTCGGTCGAAAAGCCACCGATTGACGCAGACCTTCCAGCCAAGCCACCGGTGGAAACTATCGCCTTCTGGAGCGCTCGAGACGGCGTGGTTTCTGTACACAGCGCCCGCGGCCAGCCGGGCGAGCGCGACAGGGAACGTGCGCTGCGCTGTTGCCACATGGGTTTTTCCAATTCGTCCGAAGCCATATTGGCCGTCGCAGAGGAGCTGGACCGGCCTTAGGCTGCGGCGGAAATGATAGCTCTGGATCCGGTGGGGTTGGCAGGACGCCAGCACTATGCCATGTTGCACTGCAATACGGAGCTTTATGAGCAAGAAAGCGGAATCAAACTTCGACGAAATGTATTATGCCGACGGTTCGGTCCGTCCGGCCTATTCCCAGTATCAGGACTGGTTCGAGAAGCAGGATCCGTCGGATATGCGGCTCAAGGACAAGGAAGCGGAAGGGCTTTTTCGCCGGGCAGGCATCACATTCAACGTCTATGGCGATACTGCGGCCGAGGAGCGGTTAATTCCCTTTGACATGGTCCCGCGGATCATCAGCGGGAATGAATGGCGCAAGCTTTCGCGCGGGATCGAGCAGAGAGTGCGCGCGCTCAATGCCTTCATTCACGACCTTTACCACCGGCAGGAGATCGTTCGATCAGGCCGCTTCCCGGAGCGCCTGTTGCGCCAGAACGAAGCCTGGCTACCGCAAATGGTGGGCTTCACGCCGCCCGGCCATGTCTATACGCATATCGTCGGGATCGACCTGGTTCGTACCGGCCCCGATGAATTCATGGTGCTGGAGGATAATGCACGCACGCCCTCGGGCGTCAGCTACATGCTGGAAAATCGCGAAACCATGATCGCGATGTTCCCGGATCTTTTCGCCGGCATCAACGTGCAAAAGGTTTCCGATTATCCTGCCCGCCTGGCGCGCAGCCTGGCCGCCTGCGCACCCCCGGCGACCACGGGCAAGCCCGTGATCGCCGTATTGACGCCGGGAATCTACAATTCAGCCTATTTCGAACATGCTTTTCTCGCCGACCAGATGGGTGCCGAACTTGTCGAGGGTGCAGACTTGCGCGTCGTCGAAGGCCGGGTGCAAATGCGTACGACGGCCGGCTTCAAGCCGATAGACGTGCTCTATCGCCGTGTGGACGATGAATATCTCGACCCCTTGACCTTCAATCCCGACAGTGTGCTCGGCGTTCCGGGCATATTCGATGTCTATCTTGCTGGCGGGATAACGATTGCCAATGCGCCGGGAACCGGAATTGCCGATGACAAGGCAATCTACTCTTTCATGCCGGATATCGTGGAGTTCTACACTGGCGAGAAGCCGCTATTGCCCAATGTCCCGACCTGGCGCTGTGCGGAACCGGACAGCTTGGCCTATGTGCTGGACAATCTGGAAGAACTGGTGGTGAAGGAAGTTCATGGGTCTGGCGGCTACGGCATGTTGATTGGCCCAACCGCCTCGAAAAAGGATATCAAGGCATTCGCCAAGAAATTGAGGGCCAAGCCCGAAAACTACATCGCGCAACCGACACTGGCACTTTCTACCTGTCCGGTCTTCACCAAGGCTGGGCTCGCTCCACGCCACGTAGATTTGCGACCTTATGTCCTGGTCTCTCCTAACGGTATTGATTTGACGCCTGGCGGGTTGACGCGTGTGGCGCTGAAGAAGGGCTCGCTGGTGGTCAATTCTTCACAGGGCGGCGGAACCAAAGACACCTGGGTGCTGGACGACTGATGGGCTGGACTCGATCATGTTAGGTAAGACAGCCAACGCCATCTTCTGGATGTTCCGCTATCTCGAGCGGGCCGAGAATACCGCTCGTCTGCTGGAGGCGGGATTCCGCATGGCACTGACCAGGGGCGGTGATGCGGCGGGTGAGGAATGGCGATCGGTCATCAATACGCTGGGCATGGATGAGGCCTATGAGGCCAAGCATGAGTCCTATTCGGGACCAGAAGCTTGTGACTTCATCCTTCGCGACAGGGACAATCCCGAATGTGTGATGGCCATGGTCGAAAATGCGCGCAACAATGCCCGATTGTCGCGTACCTCGATCACAACGGAGGTGTGGGAAGCCGTCAACGAGGCGTGGATGACCTTGAAAGGGTTACTTACGCGGCAGGTGCGCGAAGCAAATCTCAGCCATGTGCTCTATTCGATCCGGCGAGAGGCGACGCAGGTCCGTGGCGCGACCTATGGTTCGATGCTGCGCAATGACATATTTCATTTCGCCCGCGCTGGGACCTTCGTGGAACGCGCGGACAACACTGCGCGTATTCTCGACGTAAAATATCACTTGCTTTTGCCGTCCCTGGCCCATGTCGGCTCAAGACTTGATGCCGGCCAATGGGAGAGCATTCTGCGTGCTCTCTCGGCAAGGCGCGCGCATCGAGAGGTTATTCACGCCGGCAAGCCGGATGCGAGTGGCATAGCCGAACTATTGATCCTCGATCCGCGCTTTCCGCGCAGCCTGGCCTATTGTTATGATACCTTGTCGGAAAATCTCTCTGCGCTCGCCGCGATCCACGGGCAGGAAAGCCAGTGTAACAGCTTGATGCGAGAAGCTGAGACGAAACTGTCCGAGACAAGCATAGATGACATCTTCGATCGTGGACTGCACGAATTCCTGGTCGATTTCATCTCCAGCAACCGTGCGATCGCCAATGCGATTGCAGAAGACTACCGTTTCACCCATTGAAGGCGGGATAATCATGCGCCTTTCAATCCGCCATACCACGCACTATCGCTTTACCGATCCGCTGATGCATGGCCTGCAGCGCGTGCGGCTAAAGCCCAAGGCTACGCATGGCCAACAGATCCTTGACTGGTCGATGACCTTCGAAGGGGCGCGACTTGAGCTCGAGTATGACGACCAAAATCACAATCACATTACCTTGATTTCCGTGATTCCGGGCACCCAGGAAGTTACCATCCAATGTGATGGATCGGTCGATACATACGACAATGCGGGAGTTATCGGACAGCATGCGGGCTATCTCCCGCTATGGGCTTTTCTCTCACAAACCAGCAGGACCAAACCGGGTCCGAAAATGCGGGCACTGGCTAACAGCGTAAGGAGCGATGATGGTGAAGCGCTGGCCATGCTCCATGCACTCTCGACTGCGATTACAACCGAAGTGCGCTATGAAACCGGGGCAACGCATGTCCATACGACTGCCGAAGAAGCGCTGTCAGACGGAGCTGGGGTGTGCCAGGATCATGCCCACATCTTCATCGGTGCGGCACGCCTGCTCGATATCCCTGCGCGATATGTTTCGGGCTATTTGATGATGAATGACCGGATCGAGCAGGAAGCGACACATGCCTGGGCCGAAGCCCATGTCGAAGGGCTTGGATGGGTCGGATTTGATATTTCGAACGGGATCAGTCCCGATCCACGCTATGTCCGCGTAGCCACCGGGAGGGACTACGGCGAGGCCGCTCCTGTCACCGGAATCCGTCTCGGATCCGCTGACGAGGAACTTCACGTTTCACTTGCCGTAGAGCAGCAGCAGACAGAACAATGATTGTTGGTGCAGTTTGGCGCGGTCCGGAATATGGAGCGGACAGCCGCAAGCGTGACCGCTAGAGAGATACAGACAGATGACATATTGCGTTGGAATGATGCTCGACAAGGGGCTTGTGTTGATGAGTGACACACGCACCAATTCAGGCGTCGACAACATTTCCGTGTTCCGGAAGATGTTTCACTGGAGCGTTCCGGGGAATCGCATCATCTCGGTAATGACAGCAGGCAATCTCGCGACGACGCAGTCGGTCATCAGCAAGCTCGAGGAACGCAGCAAGGCACCGGACGAACGGAGCAACTCGCTACTCGAATTGCCAACCATGTTTCAGGTGGCCGTGGAGATCGGCAAGCTTCTTCGCGAAACCGTCCATGAAAGCGAACAAGCCAATGGCGGGCCCCAAGCGAGTAACAGCCGTTTTGCTGCCAGCGTGATCCTGGCTGGCCAGATTGCCGGCATGGAACCGCGCCTGTTCATGATCTATCCCGAAGGCAATTTTATCGAGGCGAGCTTCGATACGCCTTTTTTCCAGATCGGCGAGACCAAATACGGCCGGCCGATCCTGATCCGCGCCTATGATCGCCACATGAACTTTGAGGACGCGGTGAAGCTGCTCATGGTCAGCTTCGATTCCACGCTCAAGGCCAACCTCTCCGTCGGCCTGCCGCTGGATATGATGGTGATTGAGCGGGACAAGTTCGAACCTGCGCATGAGCGACGGATCGAGCATGACGATCCCTACTTCACCTCAATCAGTTCGAGTTGGGGTGACGAACTCAAGAGCGCCTTCAATTCACTGCCCGATTACAGCTTCTATCAGAAGGCAAAGTGAAGCGAGGCTTGCAGCTGCATGGGGGTTTTTCCCGCGGTTGCGTCCTAAGCACTTATCCGCATGCGGGAAAATCCTGATTTTTCATCCGATATGGAGGTAATTTCGAGGCAGATTTACGGTTAGCATCCGCTTTACCATGCGTGGAACTGCTTGGTTTCGGTTCGAACTGCACGTGCCAGACATTGCTTTCAAGCGCAGCAATGGCGTCCATGGACAAGGCACATAAATTTCACATTGTCGGCGGCGACAGCCGCCTTCGCGCAGAGCAGGCGAGGCTGGCATTCGCCATGGGGCACCATGCAGAAGTCTATTCCGATCTCGCGGAATTGTTCGACGCATCGCCTGGCGAGGGCATTATCATCGCGTTTGACGATATCTTTGAAGACGGCATGGATGTGCTGCTCGAAAGATTGAGTGACCAGGGGATATGGTTGCCGGTGGTCGCGGCATCGCAATCGAGCGATGTCTATGATGCCGTGGCGGCAATTCAGGCGGGGGCATTCTATTACCTGTGCTTGCCATTGACTCAGGAGGCGATCGTCCGGCTGGTCGATCACGCAATTGCTGAAGCGGCGCGCCACATCAGTGCGCGTCGTCGACTGGTGGAGGCGCGGCAACGCATCGGTTCCTTGAGCAAACGCGAGCGTGAGGTTCTCGACTGGCTGAGCGAGGGTTGTTCCAACAAGGCCATTGCCCGTACTTTGGCGATCAGCCCGCGTACCGTGGAGATCCATCGCGCCAATATGATGGACAAGCTCGGAGCGAACCATGCTGCAGAAGCCGTACGTTTGCGGCTGGAAGCGAGGCTCCGGCATGAAGACCGGGATGTGTCGTCTGAAGGTACCGAACCGGACGAAGGCGATGTCTCGGCAGGTCGGGGCTAGCGGCAGAAGGAATTTCCGTTGATCACGCCTTCCAGGTGAAAGTGGTCGCGATGCGCTTGATTATAGTCCGGACCAAGCACGGTATCGAAGCGGCGACATGCGCTGCGCTGGACCACGCGAAGGAATTCGCGCTCGGCTGATGTGCCGCCCGACCAATCTTCTGCCACGCTGATGCGGCGGCCGTCTGTCAGGACGAAGCCGGAAATATCGATAGCGCCAGCCGTTGCATGGGCGGAGCGACGTGCGGTTCCAGCCACATTGCGGCATGAATAGCTTCCATAAGTCTCGATCCGCGCAATCGGTGAGCCGAGGAGTTGCTGTGCCGCGCGGTCGACGCCGTAACGCGCCCAGGCAGCAAACGCATTGCTCACCTCGCATTGTACAGGGCCGATGTTGCTTACTGAGAGGAGCGAGGCATCGCTGCGCAGGGCCGTCATCTGTACTGTGCCCACCGTGCTGCATCCTTGCCCTGTATAGCGATCTGGCAGGGCGGTGAACCGGGCGCCTGCCCGATCAAGCTGCGCGAGGCACTGTCGTTCTTCCGGCGCGCCTGCAATTACGGGTTGGCTGATCTGTGGTGCGCTCGCGCGTTGTTGCCCTTGCGATTGGGGCACGGCGGAGCAGCCGGCCAAGAGGGTCGCGCAAAGCAAAAGGGTGAATGCCCGATTCATGCGCGCAAATGTGCCCAATTTATGGTTAAGAAAGTCCTAAGATTGAGTCAGCATTGATCCAAAAAGCAAGGCCCACGAGCGAGAGCTCGCAGGCCTTGCCTTTGGCAGGATTCTAGACGTCCAAAGCTTAGGTGCTGCTTCCGCCAGCAAGCCCCATGAGGCCATCCTTGGCCATGGTGTAGACACGGATGGACATCAAAGTCGCAGCGATACCGGCTGCTGCCATCGCGAAATTGTTGAAGATCGCATTGAGATAATCGCCCACGGCGGGAATTGTTCCCAATGCTCCGCCGACCACGGGAAACGCCAGAACGGCGACATAAACCCTGACGGCCATATCAGTTGGGGCTGTTATGCCGGCAATGATGCCCAGTATGACCAGGACCATCCCAACGTCGAATCCAAGGTTGGGTACGACCCCTGCAACGATAGCCAGCAGCACACCCAGTGCTGCGGCAAGACCAGTTAGCTTTTCCATTATTGTTCCTCCCTCTCTTATCCCGGAGGCGCCGGTCCTGCCTTCCCAGACGCATGGCGGAAGCTACATCCACAGGCGTAGAGTTCAAAATTTGCAACAGTGCGCAGCAAAGTTATGAAAATAAATGGAATCAACGGGAGTTATCCACCGCATGCTGCGTTGCAGCATGGCCCGCCTTGCTGTCTTTCGAGCGAATCAGTGCATTGCATGATCATTTTCTGGAGATTTGATTGATCGCTTGACTCAGCGCTCTGCCAGTCTAAAGGCCGCCGCGGGCCACGCGGTCCCAACGCCGCGCGTGCTCTCTGTAAGGAGAGAATAAATATGACTACCGAACCTACGCTCCGTCCGGAGCGCCCGTTCTTCTCGTCCGGTCCGACCTGCAAGCCTCCGGGCTGGTCGCTGGACAAGATCGATACCAAGAGCCTCGGCCGCTCGCACCGCTCCAAATATGCCAAGGGTCGCCTGAAATATGCGATCGACCTGACCAGGGAACTGCTCGGCATTCCCGATGATTACCTGGTTGGCATCATGCCGGGTTCCGATACGGGCGCGCTCGAATGCGCGATGTGGACCATGCTGGGCTCACGCCCTGCCACCGTCGCTGCTTGGGAAAGCTTCGGTAATGTCTGGATCCAGGACGCGGTCAAGCAGCTCAAGCTGAAGGACCTGCAAGTCCTCGATGCCGATTACGGCGAAATTCCCGATCTCAGCCAAGTTCCGCAGGAAAATGATGTCGTCTTCACATGGAACGGCACGACCAGCGGCGCGAAGATCCCCAACACCGATTGGCTTGCAGCTGATCGCGAAGGCATCACCATCAACGATGCGACCTCTGCCGTCTTCGCCATGGAGATGGATTGGGCGAAGCTCGATGCCACCACCTACAGCTGGCAGAAGGTGCTGGGCGGTGAAGCGCAGCACGGCATGCTGATCCTCAGCCCAAAGGCCGTGGCCCGCATCGAAAGCTACGATCCCGAATGGCCGCTGCCCAAGCTCTTCCGCATCAAGAAGGGTGACAAGATCAACACCGGCATCTTCGAAGGCGCCACGATCAACACGCCCTCCATGCTGGCAACCGAAGATTACATCGCCGCCCTCGAATGGGTAAAGTCGATCGGCGGCCGCCAGGCCATGTTCGATCGTGCCGACGCCAATGCCAAGATCGTCAAGGACTGGATCGAGGCAACGCCGTGGCTGCGCAACATGGTGCCGAACCCGGCCCAGCAGACCAATACCGGCGTGTGCATGGTGTTCCAGGGCGAGTGGGTGGAAAGCCTTTCTCCCGAAGAGCAGGCAGCCGTGCCGAAGAAGATCGCTTCCAAGCTGGAAGAGATGGACATCGGTTACGATTTCAACGGCTACCGCGATGCCCCTCCGGGCCTGCGCATCTGGTGTGGTGGTTCGCTGGAAGCCGAAGACATCCGTCGCCTGTTGCCGTGGATCGAATGGGCTTACGAAAAGCTCAAGGCCGGCGAACTGTAAGCCTGCGCATCCAGTTCCGTTCGTCCTGAGCCTGTCGAAGGACGAAACTGCACCGCCCCGCCTATTCGTGCTTCGACAAGCTCAGCACGAACGGGGTGTGTCCATGGAGAATATACAATGACAAAGCCCAAAGTTCTTATTTCCGACAAGATGGACCCCAACGCCGCCCGCATTTTCGAAGAGCGCGGCTGTGATGTGGACGTGATCACCGGCAAGACGCCCGAAGAGTTGAAGGAAATCATCGGCCAGTGTGATGGCCTGGCCATCCGCTCTTCCACCAAGGTGACCAAGGAAATCCTCGACGCGGCCACCAATCTCAAGGTCATCGGTCGCGCCGGTATCGGTGTCGACAATGTCGATATCCCCTATGCCTCTTCCAAGGGCGTGGTGGTGATGAACACGCCGTTCGGCAATTCGATCACCACGGCAGAGCACGCCATCGCCATGCTGATGGCGCTGGCCCGCCAGATCCCCGAGGCCAATGCGCTCACCCAGCAGGGCGAATGGCCCAAGAGCAAGTTCATGGGTGTCGAAGTCACCGGCAAGACGCTGGGCCTGATCGGCGCCGGCAATATCGGCGGCATCGTCGCCAGCCGCGCGCTGGGCCTGAAGATGAAGGTCATCGCCTATGACCCGTTCCTGACGCCCGAGCGCGCCGTGGAAATGGGCGTGGAGAAGGTCGATCTGGGTGCGCTGGTCACGCGCGCCGATTTCATCACGCTGCACACGCCGCTGACCGACGAGACGCGCAATATCCTCAGCCGCGAGCGCCTGGAGCAGACCCGTAAGGGCGTGCGCATCATCAACTGCGCGCGCGGCGGCCTGGTGGACGAAGTGGCGCTGAAGGACATGCTCGATTCCGGCCATATCGCCGGTGCCGCACTAGACGTGTTCGAAACCGAACCGCCGGCAAAGGATCACCCGCTGTTCGGCACGCCGGGCTTCATTTGTACACCGCACCTTGGCGCTTCGACCACCGAGGCGCAGGTCAATGTTGCGCTGCAGGTGGCCGAGCAGTTGAGCGACTACCTCGTCAACGGCGGTGTCACCAACGCACTCAACATGCCTTCGCTTTCCGCAGAGGAGGCGCCGAAGCTGAAGCCTTATATGGCTCTGGCCGAGAACCTTGGCTCTCTGGTAGGCCAGCTGGCGCATGGCGAGCTGCCCAAGATCAGCATCGAGACCGAAGGCGCGGCTGCCCAGCTGAACCAGAAGCCGATCGTGGGTGCTGTCCTGTCGGGCCTGATGAAGCGCTATTCCTCCAGCGTGAACATGGTCAACGCGCCGTTCCTGGCCAAGGAGCGCGGCATGGAAATCCGCGAAATCCGTAACGAGAAGGAAGGCGTGTTCCACACGCTGGTGCGCGTCACCGTGGAAACCAGCCAGGGCAATCGCTCGGTCGCCGGCACCTTGTTTGCCGACGGTGCACCTCGTCTGGTGGAAATCTTCGGCATCGGTATCGAAGCCGATCTTTCGGGTCACATGCTCTATGTCGTCAACCAGGACGCGCCCGGCTTTATCGGTCGCATGGGTTCGCTGATGGGCGAGGCCGGCATCAACATCGGCACCTTCCATCTCGGTCGCCGCGAAGCCGGTGGCGAGGCTGTGCTGCTGCTGAGCGTCGATCAGGCCATTCCTGCAGAGCTCATTGAAAAGGCCTGCAAGCTGGAAGGCGTCAAGCTGGTGAAGGCGCTGTCCTTCTGATCAAACAGTCGCTAGGGGCATGCAGGCTATGATTGATCCGACGTCAGACCTGTTGCCCGAGGGCCTAGAAGACCGCTTGCCGCAAAGCGCGGCGGCGGCTGCCCGTATCGAACGCGATGCAATGGCGGTGCTGGGCGCGCATGGATTTGACCGTGTGCGCCCGCCGCTTGTCGAGTTCGAGAAGAGCATGGCGCAGCGTATGGACGGCCTGATGACGCGGCACATGTTCCGCTTCGTCGACCCCAAGAGCCTGCGCACGCTGGCTTTGCGTTCGGATATCACCGCGCAGGTTGGCCGTATTGCTGCAACGGGGCTGGCCGGAGCGCCGCGCCCGCTGCGCCTGTGCTATTCGGGCCAGGTAATGAAGATTGCGGGCGACCAGCTCGATCCGCGCCGCGAGAATTTGCAGATCGGTGCCGAGCTGATCGGCAGCGACAGTGCCGCGGCCGCGGGCGAGATGGTGGACCTTGCCATCACCGCGTTGGAGGGCGCCGGTGCCACAGGTATTTCGGTCGATTTCACCCTCCCCGACCTTGTCGATACGCTGGCAGCGAAGGAATTCCCGCTCGCCCCCGAACAGCGCGATGCCGTGCGCCGCGAGCTCGATGCCAAGGATGCGGGCGGGCTCAAGCAGGCGGGCGGCGAGGCATACCTGCCGCTGCTCTTCGCCACGGGCGAGTTTGAGCAGGCGGCGGCCAGGCTCTCCGAAATCGACGATGGCGGCGCGCTTGCCACGCGGATCGAAGGACTGCGCGCCATCGCCGCACGGGTGGCCGGCCGCGCAAGGCTCACGCTCGATCCCACCGAACGCCACGGCTTCGAATACCAGAGCTGGTTCGGCTTCACCCTCTATGCGCAAGGCGTGCGCGGCGCGCTGGGGCGCGGCGGCACCTACCGCATCGGCGGCAGCGACGAACCGGCGACCGGCTTCTCGCTCTATCCCGAGGAACTGGTCGAAGCTGTGAAGGCTAGCGAAGACCTCGGCCGCAAGCTGTTCCTCCCGCTCGGCCACGACCGCGAGGCGGCAGCCAAACTGCGCAGCGAAGGTTGGCGCACGGTGGAGGCACTCTCAGATGCGGACAATGCTGCGGCGCTGGGCTGTAGCCACGTGCTGGATGGTGGGGCGGCGAGGGGGCTTTAGGTGTGAGGGCCCGCAAACGACCCAATTGCGGACGTTGCGCTTAGTCCATTGGATGACGCTCGACGAATCTGGCCACAATCTCTGCCACGCCCCGGGGGTCTTGCAATTGGAGACCGTGGGTCGTGCCGGGGGCGTATGCAGTTTCCATGTGCGGAAGCAGCTCGGTTAGCTGGTGATAGCCAAGGACGCTCGCGCGTCCCCTTTCATCACTCCATACCCAAAGGGTAGGTTGATCTATGGATTCATAATCTGACCTTCGGAAAGCCCGCCTTTGCAGAAGTGCATAGTTCTCTGGTCGATTATCTACTCTATCTCTTCCGAGCGAGCGCACCGCTTGAGCACGCAAATCGGGAATATATGGAGAAAAATGTTCCTCCCAGTCGGGATCATTCGCCGCCCAAGTCATCCAAGCATCAATATATTCGTCTTCCGGGGCATCTTCGGGCAGCAGCCGGTGTGCACCAGGGGGTGAAAATTCATCCCTGTGTTCCATTACCGCGTTCTGGAAATCGAAGTCCTCGTAGGACTGAGTGCCAGCTTCCAAAAGGATGAGGGATTGCACCAGCTCTGGGCGCAGCATGGCAAGTCGGATGGCTATCGTGCCACCACCCGAATGACCAACGGCATGAGCTGTCTCGATGCCGAGATGATCTAAGAGGCCGGCGGCCAATTCGGCCAATGTCCAGGGGGTCCTTGGCTCAACGAGATCGCCGCTATGACCTTGGCCTGGAAAATGGAACTGGATAAGCTGGTAGGTATCAAGTACAGGCTCATTCATCATCATTACGAAGCTGTCTGCAATAACGTTCGGGATGAGCAGCACTGGCTCGCCTTCACCCTTCACGCGATAGGCAATCTCTACCCCGTTGATCGTTGCGAAGTGCTCTTCGGGCATTTCAAACCCGGTGTTGCGATGCCCGGCTATAAATTGCGCGATCACTTCCGCTGTTGGTTGTGGCTGCTCGACATGGAAACTGTGGTGAGTGCCCTCCAGCCGGACGACTTCAGTGTCGCGGTGATGCTCGGCGAACATGTCTGCAAAGGGTGCGTGTGCAGCAAACCCCCCTTCAAAATGTATGAAGAGAATCGGCTGTGGCACCGCCGGAAGGTGTCTCTCCGGATCAAAAATCCATCGTGGCGTTCGCTGTTGCACCTCAATGAAGGTAAGCGAATCCGCGAAATATTGTTCATAGGCCCCCGGAATTGCTTCCAGTGTCTCTCGCCCGCCAAAGAGTCTATCAATTCGTTGCTCTTGGAAGGTCCGTATCTGTTCAGGAGTGAAGGCGGTTTCATCAAACCGGTTGTCAGGTCCTGGTGGTGGTCTGGGCGGTTCAAACTGCTCTATGAGTTCAATAGGTGCGCCCGCTGGCTCGATCAGCGTCAGGGTCTTTAATCGCTGAGGAGATTCGATTGCTGCTTGAAGAGCAATTCCTCCGCCATAGGAATGGCCAACCCAGTGAGCACTCGGAATACTCAGCGCATCCATTAACATCACGACATCGCGAGCATATTCGGCGATACCAAAGGGTGCCTCAACCTTGGAACTTCCTGCATAGCCCCTTAAGTGAACCAGGATCAGGCGGTAGTCGCTCAGTTCTTCAGTCATAGCCAAGGGCCAGAACGCATCGGCTACGAAGGTGCCCTGAACTAGTATTACAGGCTCGCCATTGGGATTGCCGTATTCGGCGTAGTCCATCTCGCCGCCATCGACGGCGACCCGAGGAAGTTCGTGATCCTGAGCATTAACGGCTGCAGGCGCGAGCAGCAGTGCAGCCAGCGCGGTAATGATGGTCCGGTAAAGCGTTGCCATGTCAAACATCCCCCGAGGATCTGGCAGGAGGCTATCACAACGGGCAGAGTCGGTCGAAATCAGGGGTAATCAGTGGATCAGACCAATGTCCGCCTTCCACCCAAGAGCGGACATTCTCGCAAACCTATCCCTCCGCCTCCCACAACGGGTGCTTCACCATCACCCGCGCAAAAATCTCCGAACTCAGCCACTGCTCCAGCCAAACCTGCAAGGCTGGGTAGGGCTGGGCGTCGAACCATGCCCGGTCGGTGTTTGCGAACTGGCGGATGAAGGGCATGATGGCAGCGTCGGTGAAGCCGCGGGCCTGACCTGAAAGGAAGGCCTGCTCGCCCAGCCGCGCATCCAGCACCCGCAAATGCTCCTCGCAGGCCGCGCGGTGCTCCAGCGGATCGGCTCCCTCATAGCGGTTGGCATATTTGTAGCGGTCGAGGTGGTGCTTGAAGGGCTCGTCATTGGCCGCGATCAGCGCTTCGTCTGTGCCCGCCAGCCAGCCTTCAGGGTCGTTCTGTTCCAGCGCCCAGCGCATCACGTCGAGGCTCTCTTCCAGCACCGTGCCATCGGGTAGCAGCAGCACCGGCACCGTTCCCTTGGGCGAGATTTCGAGCATGTGCGCGGGCTTGTCGCGCAGGAGGATCTCGCGGTGTTCGATCTCCACCCTGCTCACCGCCAGCGCCAGCCGCGCCCGTTCGCCGCCCGAGAGCTTCGATACCACGGTGGTCGCCTTGTCCCCTGCAAAGCCGAAGCGACCCAGCTGCGCGCGCACGACGGCGGGCGGTTTGCCCTCCATCAGCCGGGTCATGTGCTGCAGCGGCGTCTCGTCGCCGGAAAGTTCTTCCACCTGGTACTGCGTGAAATAGCCAACCTTCATCTTGCCGGTGGCGAACATCTCGCCTTCCATCACCGGCAATTGCGCGGACAGCAGGCGGGCGAGGGTGGTCTTGCCGTTGCCGTTGCGGCCCAGCAGCGCGATCCGATCGTCC
>ENA-ORCV01000771-ORCV01000771.1-marine-metagenome-genome-assembly--contig:-NODE-771-length-15294-cov-4.820661_pt1 | contig 15294 bp, 12 predicted proteins | sample MGYA00237779_ERZ508509 | MGnify/ENA primary metagenome ERZ508509 (study PRJEB26180, sample SAMN06268772) | marine metagenome | isolation source: Bioluminescent Bay, La Paraguera, Puerto Rico | place... | reverse complement strand
TGCTTGCCGAGCCGCTGCTCACGGTACTGTTTCAGTACGGCAATATGACGCCGCGGGATATGCAGATGGCCGCCTGGTCCCTGCGGGCCTATACGTTTGGTCTGCTGGCGTTCATGCTGATCAAGGTGCTGGCCCCGGGCTATTTCGCCCGCCAGGATACGGTGACACCGGTGCGCTTCGGCCTGATCGCCATTGCCTCGAAAATGGTGCTGAGCCTGCTGTTCGTGGTACCCCTGCATATCTACTTCAAACTCGGGCATATGGGGCTGGCCATGGCCACCGCCGGTCAGGCCGCGATCAATGCCTGGCTGCTGTACCGGGGACTGCGCCACAGTGACGTGTACAGCCCGGAACCGGGGTGGGGTACCTACCTGCTGCGCCTGCTGCTGGCGAACCTGACGATGGCGGCGGTGCTGCTGGGGCTGCTTTACCTGTGGCCGCACTGGCACGACTGGAACTGGTGGCAGCGCGCCTGGCGCATGGGGGCGCTGGTGGCAGCGGGCGCCACCACCTTCGGGGGGGTACTGCTGGCCAGCGGCCTGAGGCCGCGGCATTTCCGGGCCACTTCATGAGCCAGCGGGATCCCCAGAAGGCCGCCAAATCCGTTATACTGCGCCGCTTGATTTTGCAAGGGTGAGTGAAGCACTGTGACCGAGCACCGGGAGCTGATTCGCGGGTTGCACAACCTGCAGCCGCGCCACCGCGGATGTGTGGCGACCATCGGTTCATTTGATGGTGTCCACCTGGGGCACCAGGCGATCATTTCCCAGTTGCGTGCACGGGCGTCGGAATACGGACTGCCCGCGGTCGCCATCATCTTTGAACCGCAGCCACACGAGTACTTCTCCGGGGAAAAGGCGCCGGCGCGCCTGATGCGGTTCAAGGAAAAAGTGCTGGCCCTGTTCGCTGCCGGCGTAGACCGGGTGTTGTGCCTGCAGTTCAATGAGCGCCTGCGCAACCTGAGTGCCGAGGCCTTTATCCAGCAGGTGCTGGTGAACGGCCTGGGTATCCGCCATCTGGTGGTGGGGGATGACTTCCGCTTCGGCTGTGACCGCAGCGGCGACTATGCCCTGTTGCAAAAGGTGGGCGCCGGGGCGAACTTTTCCGTGGAGGACACGGCAACACTCGAGATCGACGGCGAGCGGGTCAGCAGTACGCGGATCCGCAAGGCCCTGGAAAGCGCAGATTTTGCCCTGGCGGAAGCGCTGCTCGGCAAGCCCTACCGCATTACCGGCCTGGTTGCCCGCGGCCGCGCGCTCGGGCGGCAGCTGGGGGCGCCCACTGCCAATGTGCGACTGCACCGCTATCGCTCGCCACTGGTTGGTGTGTATACGGTGACGGCGAAGCGCACCAATGGCAGCCCGATGGCGGGCAGTTGTATGGAGGTGGCTGGCGTGGCCAACGTTGGATTCCGCCCTACTGTTGAAGGTGAGGGCGCCAAGCCACTGTTGGAAGTGCACCTGTTTGATTTCAGTGGTGACCTGTATGGCCGCGAAATTGCGGTGACCTTCTGCCACAAGCTGCGCGATGAAGAGAAATTTGAGTCACTGGATATCCTCAAACAGAAAATCGCGCAGGATATTGAAAATGCAAAAGCATGGTTTGCGAGTCGCAAGCCATAGAAATGAAATTTCCCATTCGTATCTGACGTTGTTCAAAATTCAGATGCGAAGGCAGAGCGCCGGGTACGGGTTTTCAGGAGCGGCGGCGACATGGATGTCGCCGCCGCAGCGCCCAGGGATGGGTTCACAGCGGTCCTGAAAACCCGTACCCGGTGCTCTGTCGCCACCGGGCCAGTTTGCTCGGTGCCCCGGACCTAGAAAGCGCTCTGTTTTAGGATCGGTGGCGCGGAAGCAATGGGTATCAGGTTTCAAAATCGCTGCGAGTACAGTCCAGCCGTTCCGCGCCCTCACGGCGCCTGCGGCCCATGTACGCTCCGGCGGTGACATCCCTGTCACCGACGGTTTTGAAACCTGATCCCCATTACTCCCGCTTCAATTCCCAGTTATGTACTTCGTAAGTGAAGTTGGAACAATGTTGGGGATGTTTGAGCAGCTATTTTTTGAATTGCTACAACCGAAGTAGATAACCAATGACCGATTACAAAGCGACCCTGAATCTGCCCGAAACCGACTTCCCCATGCGCGGCAATCTGCCGAACCGGGAGCCGGAGATTCTGAAAAAATGGCAAGACGGCAAGCTCTACGAAAAGATTCGCGAAGCCCGCGCGGGGCGCGAGCAGTTTATTCTGCACGACGGTCCTCCCTACGCGAATGGCGATATCCATATCGGTCACTCGGTTAACAAGATCCTGAAGGACATCATCGTCAAGTCGAAAACCCTGAGCGGCTTCGACGCCCCCTACGTGCCCGGCTGGGACTGCCACGGCCTGCCCATCGAGCACAAAGTGGAGCAGAAGGTCGGCAAGGCCGGCGTGAAAGTGGATCACAAGACCTTCCGCCAGAAGTGCCGCGAGTACGCGGCCAAGCAGGTCGAAGGCCAGAAGAAAGACTTCATTCGCCTCGGCGTTCTCGGCGAGTGGGACAACCCTTATCGCACCATGGACTTCCAGTTTGAAGCCGACATCATCCGCGCCCTCGGCGGTGTGGTGAAGAATGGCCACCTGTCCCGCGGCTTCAAGCCGGTCTACTGGAGCGTGGTGGGCGGTTCCGCACTGGCGGAAGCGGAAGTGGAGTACCAGGACAAGACCTCCTTCTCCATCTACGTCAAATACCCGGTTGCCGAAGAAACCGCGCTGGCCATCGCCGATGCCGCCGGTGGTCACGGTGGTGACGGCCAGCTGTCCGTGGTGATCTGGACTACCACGCCCTGGACCCTGCCTTCCTCCCAGGCGGTATCCGTACACGCGGACCTCGAATATGTCGTGGTGCAGGTGGGTAATGAGCGTTTGCTGGTGGCTGCAGAATTGAAAGATGCGGTGCTTGAAGCTGCAGGTCTGAGTGGTGAAGTGGTGGGGCGTATTCATGGCGCCGCACTGGAGCACCTGAAGGTCAATCATCCGTTCTACGACAAGCAGCTGCCGATCGTGCTTGGCGATCACGTCACCACCGACGCCGGTACCGGCTGTGTGCATACCGCGCCGGACCACGGTCCCGACGACTTCAATGTGGGCAAGCGCTACGGCATCGAGACCCTGAATTACCTCGACGATAACGGGGTCTACCGCGACAGCGTGCCGCTGTTTGCCGGTGAGCATGTGTATAAAGTGGACGGCAAAATTGTCGAGCTGCTGCAGGAAAAAGGCGTGTTGCTGCACCAGGACAAACTGGTTCACAGCTATCCCCACTGCTGGCGCACCAAGACTCCGCTGATCTACCGCGCCACCCCGCAGTGGTTTATCAGTATGCAACAGAACGACCTGCTGGATCACGCCCAGAAAGCCGCAGACGAAGTTCAGTGGATTCCCGGCTGGGGCAAGGCCCGCATCGATTCCATGCTGGATGCCAGCCCGGACTGGTGTATCTCCCGTCAGCGCACCTGGGGTGTGCCCATTGCGCTGTTCGTGCACAAGGAAACCCAGGAGATTCACCCGGACACCCCGGCGCTGATGGAAAAAGTCGCCGAGCGCGTGGAACAGGACGGGATGGATGTCTGGTTCGAGCTGGATGCGAAAGAGCTGCTGGGGGACGACGCCGACAAATACCAGAAAGTGACCGACACCCTGGACGTATGGTTCGATTCCGGCGTGACCCACTACGCGGTACTGGAGCGTCGCGAAGGTCTGCGCTTCCCCGCAGACCTGTACCTGGAGGGCTCCGACCAGCACCGCGGCTGGTTCCAGTCCTCCCTGAAGACTTCCATCGCCATCAACGACTGTGCGCCCTACAAGCAGGTGCTGACCCACGGCTTCACCGTGGACGCCCAGGGCCGCAAGATGTCCAAGTCTATCGGCAATACCGTGGCGCCCCAGGATGTGATCAATAAAATGGGCGCGGATGTGCTGCGCCTGTGGGTGTCGGCTACCGACTTCAGTGGCGAGATGGCGGTGTCCGATGAGATCCTGAAGCGCACCGCGGACTCCTATCGACGCCTGCGCAATACCGCGCGCTTCTTCCTGTCCAACCTGGCCGGTTTCGATCCCGAAAAGGACCTGCTGCCCGCGGAAGAGCTGCTGGCACTGGATCGCTGGGCGCTGGAGCAGGCGGCCAGGCTGCAGCAGGAAATCATCGATGCCTACGACCGCTACCAGTTCCACCAGATCTACCAGAAGCTGCATAACTTCTGCGTGGTGGAGATGGGCGGCTTCTACCTGGATATCATCAAGGACCGCCAGTACACCACCCAGGCGGACAGCGTTGCGCGCCGCTCGGCGCAGACCGCGCTGTACCATATCGTACAGGCGTTCGTGCGCTGGGTTGCGCCGATCCTGAGCTTTACCGCGGAAGAGCTGTGGCAGTTTGTGCCCGGTGCCGGCGGCGGCAGCGTAATGCTGGAAGAGTGGTACCAGTTGCCGGAGCTGCCGGCAGACGCGCAGATGGATGCGGAATACTGGGAAGCCATTGCCGACGTGAAAACGGCGGTCAACAAAGTGCTCGAAGAGCAGCGCGGTGCCGGCAATATCGGCGGTTCCCTGCAGGCGTCGGTGACCCTGTTTGCGGATCCGGCGCTGCAGCAGAAACTGGACGCGCTGAAGGATGAGCTGCGCTTCGTGCTGATCTGCTCCTCGACTTCCGTGCAGCCACTGGCGGATGCCGCCGGTGCCGAGGCTACCGAGCTGGCAGGCCTGAAAGTCGCGGTGCACAAGGTAGATGCCCCCAAATGCGGGCGCTGCTGGCACTACCGCGAAGACGTGGGCAGCAACAGTGCGCACCCGGAACTCTGCGGCCGCTGTGTAGAAAATGTAAGCGGTGCAGGCGAGGTGCGCCATTATGCTTAAGGTGTTTCAATCGCCGTGGCGCTGGTACCTGCTGGCGCTGGTGGTGATTGCGCTGGATGTGGTCACCAAGGTGTGGGCGGTGGAGCGCTTTATGTATGGCCCGGCCCTGCAGATCATCCCCGGTTTCCTGCAGTTCACCTATGCGGAAAACTACGGTGCGGCGTTCAGCTTTCTCGCGGATGCGGGCGGCTGGCAGCGCTGGCTGTTTGGCGCTATCGCACTGGTATTCAGCGTCGTGGTGGTGGTGTGGATTTCCCGTATTTCCCCGGCAAAGCGCTGGGAGCCGACCGCGCTGGCGCTGATTCTGGGTGGCGCGCTCGGTAATCTGTGGGACCGTATCGTGCTGGGTTATGTGCGGGATTTTATTTCCGTGTACTACGGCAACTGGCATTTCCCGGTATTCAATGTGGCGGACGTCGCCATTAGCGTGGGCGCGGCAATGCTGGTCATCGAACTGCTGTTTTTCAGTGATCGCGACAACAAGTCCTCGGAAAACAGCGCGGAAGTTTAAAGGCAGTATCTATGAGCAATAACGTGATCGGCGAACACAGCCGGGTAACCCTGCACTTCAGTCTCAAGCTGGACGATGGCTCCGAAATCGATTCCAATTTCGAAGGTGATCCCGCCACATTCATCGTCGGCGACGGCAATCTGCTGCCGGGGTTTGAGCAGGCACTATTTGGCCTCAAAACCGGTGATGAAGCAGAGATTGAAATCCCGCCCGAAGGTGCATTCGGGCAGCGCAACCCGGCCAACATACAGAAGGTCCGCCGCGACCACTTCTCCCCGGATATGGAGCTGGAAGAGGGGCTGGTAGTGTCTTTCGACAACGGCAGTGGTGAGTTGCCCGGTGTGATTCGCTCCATTGGCGAAGACGAGGTGGAAGTGGATTTCAATCACCCGCTGGCGGGGCAGACGGTTTTCTTCCACGTCAAAATTCTTGAAGTGGCTTCGGTCAACTGAACCGGCCGCGGAAACAAAAGGTTGTAACAGCATGCAGATTCGTCTCGCCAATCCCCGCGGTTTCTGTGCCGGCGTCGATCGCGCCATCGACATCGTCAATCGCGCACTGGATGTGTTCGGTGCGCCGATCTACGTGCGCCACGAAGTGGTGCACAACAAATTCGTGGTGGACGGCCTGCGCGAGCGCGGCGCGGTGTTTGTGGATGAACTGGATGAAGTGCCGGACGATGTGATTGTCATCTTCAGCGCGCACGGCGTGTCCAAGGTGGTGCAGCAGGAAGCAGCCGAGCGCGGCCTCAAGGTGTTCGATGCGACCTGCCCGCTGGTGACCAAGGTGCACATGGAAGTGAGCAAGTTCAGTAGCGACGGCAGCGAGTGCATTCTGATCGGCCACGAGGGGCATCCGGAAGTCGAGGGCACCATGGGGCAATACGATACCAGTAGTGGCGGTGCCATTTATCTGGTGGAAGACGAGTCCGATGTGGAAAAACTGCAGGTGCGGGACCCGGGTAACCTGACCTATGTTACCCAGACCACACTGTCCGTGGATGACACCTCGCGGGTGATCGACGCCCTGCGGGCCAAGTTTCCGGAAATCCGCGGCCCGCGCAAAGACGATATCTGTTACGCGACCCAGAACCGTCAGGATGCGGTAAAACAACTGGCGCTGGAGTGCGACCTGGTACTGGTGGTGGGTAGCCCCAACAGTTCCAACTCCAATCGCCTGCGGGAACTGGCGGAGCGCTGCGGCACCGACGCCCATCTGATCGATGGCCCCGATTGTATCGATGCCGGCTGGTTGCAGGGCAAAAACGTTATCGGCATAACCGCCGGTGCCTCCGCCCCGGAAGTGCTGGTGGAGCGCGTGATCCAGCACCTGCGTGACCTGGGGGCAAATGCCCCGGACGAGGTTGCCGGTATCCCCGAAAACATCAGTTTCAGCTTGCCCAAAGAGCTGCGCTCCTGAGCGAAGCTCTCAGCTTGCCGCCGCCTGTCTACACTCCTCGGCGGTGGCCCGGCTCTGCCGCACCCGCCCACTGCGTGCCAGCACCAGTTGGTATCCCTCGCCTCCATCCGCGGGGCAAACGGTAAAGGTTCCCGCCTGGAAGCCTCCGCTGGATACGGTGCCGGCAAAGCGACTCTCCCCGGAACCGATAAACGATACGTAGTTGGCGAGCGGGCTGTTGGCATATATGGATGCGCCTTGCAGGGCTCCGCTGCTGAACAGCAGTTCCTCGTTGGCGTCCCGAACACCGTCGAAATCCCGATCAAAAAATACTTCCCACCCCGCATTCCAGCTGGCCAGCCTGCGCATGGTCGCGCGCCGGTTGGCACTGATGGCTTTGCTGCGGGTGAGTTGTATAGCCTGGTACAGTTCGTCTGCAGCCGTGTGCGTGCGACTGGACTCGATCTGAGTGGTAAAGCTGGGGATACCGATAGCGACCAGAATCGCCAGTATGCTGAGCGTTATCAAAAGCTCGAGCAGCGTAAGGCCTCGAGAGTGCACTTTCCTTCCCTGGAATCGTTGGGTGTTATTTGAACTGTTGCCTTCCTGGCAACCGCCTGCCCCTCTGAATCTACCGCTTGTCGGCCATCAATCCATGGCCAGAAAGGGGCGTGTTAGTCTGCGAAAAAATTAACATCGGGCTGCGTGTGTATCCAGTGCCGGCACCGGGTTAAACCGCTTGCGGAAGAAATGTGTGCCAGTATTTGGTGGCAATTTGTACCAATTGGCGATTCGGGTGGTGACCTGAAATCGGTACTTTCACGCAGAATTTTTCCGGAAAAAGCATAAAAATTGTCCGCTTTCGTGACAGGGGAATTATCCATGGGGTTCAAACAGCGGGGGCTCACCCTGATTGAGTTGATGGTCACTCTGGCTGTACTGGCCATCATCGTTGCCATTGCCGTGCCCAACTTCAATACCATGATTGCCAATAATCGTGCGCTCACGCTGGGTGAAGACCTGGCTACCGCACTCAACTTTGCCCGCACCGAAGCGGTCAAGCGCGGTGCCCGGGTATCCCTGTGCGGCAGCACCGACGGTGCCAGCTGCGATGGCGGTTTCGCCAATAACTGGCTGGTGGTGGTGGATAGCGCGGCCTCCGATGACGCGGCGGCAGTTACCGTAGATACCGTGCTGCGTCAGTGGCAGGCGCCCGGTGCCAACGAAACCGTTGCCGCTACCCAGGGGGGCAATGCGGTGTCTTTCATTCGCTTTACCCGCAAGGGCATGCTGGGCCGCTCCGCCAATGGTGCGGTAACGGTAAATGCCAGTGCCAGCGGTTGCACGACTGCGCGGGATGTCACGGTGGGCCTGGCAGGTCTGCTGAATATGGGTAAAAGCACTAGCGGCTGCTCTTGAGATAAAGGAGTTAACTGTGAACAAGCAACAGGGTGCAGGGTTGATCGAGGTGTTGGTAACCGTGCTTATTCTCGGTACCTCACTGCTGGCTCTGGCGGCGCTGCAGAGTAAATCCCTGCAGTACAACCACAGTGCCTATCTGCGATCCCAGGCCAATATCCTCGCTTACGATATTCTCGACCGGGTGCGTATCAATCGCGCCAATATGTCTGGCTACTCGCTGGCAATGGCTGCGGACAAGCCGACCGGGTCCACGGTGGCACAGACGGATATGTCCGACTGGCTGACAAATATCGAAACCATGCTGCCCGGTGCCGACGGCTCCGTGCAGTGTGTTGCCGCCAGCGGCCTGTGTACCGTTACCGTGCAGTGGGCCGAGCAGAACAGTTCCGGTGAGCAGAGCGAAGATCAGGGCTCGTTCATCTATACCACCCGTATTTGAGGTCGCGATGCGCATGCGTAAGCAACAAGGTATTTCTCTGGTCGAGCTGATGATCTCCATCACCATCGGCCTGATTCTGATGACCGGTGTGGTACAGCTGTTTTTATCCAGCCGCGCCACCTTTTCCACCCAGCAGGCGCTGTCCCGGGTGCAGGAAACCGGTCGCCTGGCAATGGAGTTTCTCGCCGATGATATCCGTATGGCGGGTTATATGGGGTGCATGAGCCGCAATATGAGTTTCACCAGTACATTGAAGGATCAGAGCTCTTTTGCATTCAACTTTGGAGTTGGGATCGAAGGACTGGATGATTTTGACGGGACTGTTCCGACTGGATATCCGGCAGGGTTCTCCCCTCTTCTAGGTACGGATGTGCTGGTTGTCCGAGGTGCCAACGGCAATGGCGTCGGAGTGACTCGAAATAATGATAGTGGGCAATTATTTGCAGAAAATACCCGCGTGGCTGCATCCTGTGATGAGAAAGAAAAATCTTATAGCGGGCTTTGCGAAAACGACATCCTGGTGGTGTCTGATTGCTCCAAGGCTCGGGTTTTTCAGGCAACGAGTCTGCAAGATGTAAGCACAGGTGGTGTGGAGATTAATATTACGCATTCTTCAACTGGAACTCCTGGAAATGACCCCACTTCTTGGGGGGGCTCTTCGTCAAAAGATCCGAATGAAACTTTCGGCCCCGATTCCGAAATCATTAAAGTGAATGCATCCGCGTACTACATTGCCAACGGCACGTCCGGTGCGCCAAGTCTTTGGCAACAAATCAACGGTGGCACGGCGCAGGAGTTGCTGGAGGGTGTTCAGGATATGCAGTTGCTCTATGGCCGCGATACCTCCGGGGACAGCATTCCCGATACCTATCAGGAGGCCGATGTGATAACTGCAGCGGATGCCTGGGAAGAGGTGTCCTCGGTGCGGGTGCAGTTACTGGTGCAGAGTTCGGACGACAATGTACTGGAAGATGCCCAGCCCTATACCTTCAATGGTGTGACCAACAGCGCGCCCGGTGATCGGCGCTTGCGCCAGGTGTTTATCAACACCGTTGGCATTCGCAGCAGGCTTCCCTGATAACCAGATAAAGACCATTGGAAAATATGATGCAATCCAGTACTTCACACAGATCTTCCATCGGTTCGCTGAACAGCCAGCGGGGTATGACCCTGATAGTCGGCCTGATCATGGTGCTATTGATGACCCTGGTGGGGATGGCGGCGATCCGCGGCAGCAGTATGCAGGAGTTGATGGCCGGTAATATGCGCGACCGCAACCTGGCATTCCAGGCCGCGGAGGCTGGGCTGCGCCAGGGAGAGAACCTGTTGACCAATGCCACTATTCCCGCCTTTGACGGAACTACGCCTGGTCTGTACCAGGCCATGGATGATTCGAGCAATACCGGTTTCTGGGATGCCTATGGTTGGAGTGGCGCCTCTGCGGGTACCAACATGAGCCTGGAGTTTGTGGCCAGCCAGCCCCGCTATGTGATCGAGGAAGTGACCAGTACCGCGACATTGAGTGCGGATGGCGGCGCCATCGATTTTTCCAGCACCCTGAAGACCGAAGAAACCATTTTTTACCGGGTGACCAGTCGTGGAGAGGGCGGTACTGACGGTGCCGTTGTGATTCTCCAGTCAACCTACAAACGATAATACGGATTGCGAAGCAGAGAAGCAGATATGACTTTTTTCAAAAGTAAAACGAAATCGCTGATCAGAATCGCCGCCGCAGTGCTCAGCCTTGGCGTGGCGCACAGCGCGAACTCCCTGACGCTTGCGCAGTCCCCGCTATTCCTGGCGCAGCCGGTAAAGCCGATGGTTATGCTGAATATGTCAAATGACCATCAGCTGTACTTCAAGGCCTATGACGATTACACGGATCTCGATGAAGACGGTATCGCCGATACCACTTATATGAATGACTATGACTACTATGGCTATTTCGATAGCAATAAATGTTATAGCTACAGTTCCGGAAAATTCGTCCCGCAGAGCTTTACCGCCGACCATTACTGTGAAGCATTGAACGCCAGCTGGAGTGGTAATTTTCTGAACTGGGCGACTATGACCCGGATGGATGCGGTGCGAAAGATACTGTATGGCGGCTATCGTTCCACCGACGGTGACAAGGACGGCGATACGGTTCTGGAGCGTGCACTTTTACCTCACGATGCCCATTCGTTTGCCAAATACTACAACGGAACTGATATCGCAAAGTTAACACCGTACAGTGTCAGCGGTGGCGTCGACAGTTTAACCTCAGGTATTACTTTCTGTAATACCACAGATGGCTCGGGCTTTTCTCAAAGCGTAACCAGCTCCCCCAAAATTCTCGTGGCACCTGGCAATTACTCGCTGTGGGCGAGTAACGAGCGCTGGCAGTGTCGCTGGGGCAATGGCGAGAATGGCAATGATCCGGCCAAAAGCGGTATACAGGCTTATTCATCCAGCCCCAGTCATGGTGATGGTTGGGGCGACGGCGACGAGTTTGTCGCCCGTGTTCAGGTTTGTGTCGATGGTCTTCTGGAAGAAAATTGTCGCGCCTATCCGGACGGAAACAGCAAGCCCGCGGGCCTGATGCAGGAATACGGTGAAAAGGGGGAAATCCTGTTTGGCCTGATGACAGGCTCCTACGGGAAGAACAAGTCCGGGGGGGTGTTGCGCAAAAATATCGCCGACCTCAGCGATGAGATTGCAACCAGTACCGATGGCACCTTCAATGACGTCAGTGGCATTGTTAAAACCCTGGATCTGTTGCGCATTTATGGTTACGACTATGGTGATGGTACCTATAACAGTGACAGCAATGACAATTGTGATTGGGCGTTAAATACATTTAACGATGGCCGTTGCTCGAACTGGGGGAACCCGCAATCTGAAATTTATCTGGAATCGTTGCGCTATCTTGCCGGTGAGGCTGCATATAGCGGCTTTGCCTCCAGTGACTCGGGATATATTTCTGGCTTGAGCTCGCCTACGTGGGATGACCCGATCAGTAGCAGTAACTACTGCGCAGCCCTGAATATCATCCAGTTCAATGCGTCAAGCAGTTCATATGATGATGATTTTTCAAAGGCATCGGACCTGAACGCGATAGGGAGCGTGGATACCTGGGTGAATAAAGTCGGTGAGGCGGAAGGTATTCACGGCAATAACTACTTTGTCGGTGAAAATGCAAGCAACGCCGACCAGTTGTGTACGGCGAAAGGTATTACGAACTTTTCCGAGGTTGCGGGCACCTGTCCCGATGCACCCCGATTAGGCGGAACCTATGATATTTCCGGTCTGGCGCACTACGCCCGCAGTTCAAAAATCCGATCGGATTTCAATGTAGGTAATGTTACGACCTACGGTGTTGCCCTGGCCCCTGCCGTGCCGAAAGTAATAGTGCCCGTTTCTGATGATGGGAAAGCGGTCACGATTCTACCGGCATGTCGAAACAATCTGGTGGGGGGCAACTGTGCGATTGTCGATTTCAAGATTATCGAGCAATCCGCAGATGGCAAAAGCGGCACCCTCTACGTGAACTGGGAAGACAGTGAACAGGGGGGTGACTTTGACCAGGATATGTGGGGGCTTATCAAGTACAGCGCTTCCTCGACAGAGATTGATGTAACCACGCAGGTAATGGCCCAGTCGTCTGGTGACGCAATGGGCTTCGGGTATGTGATCAGCGGTACCACCCGAGACGGTTTCCACGTGCACTCCGGGATCAACGATTTCAGCTATACGCCAGCAAACTCCCTGGATAAAGCCTGTACAGCTGATTCTGGAGGAAATAGTAACTGTAATTGCCGCGCTGGTGAGGGCTACGGCGGTACAGAGGGCTCCTGTAACTACAATCACAATGACGCCAAGGCGACCACTGAAACCTATGTGATAGGAGCATCTTCGGGGGAGTTGCTCGAATCTCCTCTCTATTATGCGGCCAAGTGGGGCGGGTACCGCGATGACGAAAATGGTAACCCCCCCTCGCAAACTGAGATTGCGGCCTCAGAGCCAGAAACCTATTTCTACGCAATTGATCCCGCCGAACTCGAGGAGAGCCTCGGCCAGGCTCTGGAGCAGGTCGCAGCGGCCGCGGGTTCCGCCTCCTCGGTTGCAACCAACTCCACCCGCTTGGGTACCGATACCGTGATCTACCAGGCACTGTTCAACAGTGCAGACTGGAGCGGTGAGTTGCGAGCGCTGAATTTGAAGAAGGACGGCACCGTTGGCAGTACCAAGTGGGTGACGGATGATTCCAAATTCGACAGCGACAGCACTCGTAACATCGTCACCTACAACAATGGCGGTGTCGATTTTGTCTGGACAAACCTTTCCACGGCTCAGCAGGATGCATTGAAAGACGGCGGTACAGAACTTGTTGGCCAGGCACGTCTTAACTGGGTACGCGGTATGGATGTGCCGGGGTTGCGGGATCGCGATTCCTTGCTGGGGGATATTGTCAATTCGAGCCCGGTCTTTGCCGGTCGCAAAAAATATAACTTCCACCTGTTGTCGGAGGAGCTCGGTGGCTTGGCTTATGAGACCTACTACAGCGGTGAAAAGGCCAGCCGCCGGGAAGTGATTTATGTGGGCGCCAACGACGGTATGTTGCACGCGTTTGATGCCACTACCGGCGAGGAACAGTTCGCGTATATTCCTTCCGGCGTATACCCACAGCTGAAGAGCCTTTCTTCGCCCGATTATGGAACCAACTCCAACCCCCATGCCTACAGTATGGATGGCAAGCTGTTTGTCGGCGATGCCTATATCAATGGTTCCTGGAAAAATATCCTAGTGGGCTCGCTCGGTGCGGGTGGTCGCGGCATTTTTGCACTGGATGTCACCAACCCCGACGGCTTCGATGCCGGCGATGTTCTGTTTGAATTGACCGACGCGGAATTTCCCGGTATCGGAAATATCACCGGCGAACCGATTATTGCCCCGACCAACGACGGCTGGAAGCTGATTTTCGGTAACGGTTACAACTCGGAAAATACCCGCGCGCGCCTGTTCGTGGTGGACCTGGAAAATCCCAACTCTACGGAGACCGTTGTGATCGAGGCGAGCGATGCCGGCTCTAACGGCCTCGCCGGCCCCGCACTACTGACCAACGGTGACGGTGAAGTAGTAACGGCCTATGCCGGCGACCTGCTGGGCAATATGTGGAAATTTGACCTGAGCGGGAATAACTGGGGGGTTGCTTTCGGCAACAACACCAATCCTGCACCCCTGTTTACTGCGGTTGATCCCAACGGGGCGGTCCAGCCGATTACCGCCACGCCTACGCTGGGGCTCAATGCCAAGATGGATAATGCCATCATGGTCTATTTCGGTACCGGCAGTTACCTGAGCAGCGGTGACAATACCACAGGTAGTGTGATCAACAGTTTCTACGCGATTGCCGATCAGGATGCGGAGGTTGGTGGCCGCTCGGACCTGATGCAGAAAACGATCAGCGCCGAGGCCAGCGGCGTGCGCACTGTCGCGGACAATGACACAACCACCTGGTGGACCAATAAAAAAGGCTGGTATCTGGACCTCATCTTTGGTGGTAACGTAACCGGTGAGCGGATAATCAGCAAACCGCTGCTGGTCTACGATCGCCTGCTGTTCCCGACCATGATTACCTCCTCGGACCCCTGTTCCTTCGGCGGTAGCGGCTGGCTGATGGAGCTGGTTGCCGTTGGTGATCGTTACGAGGGGCACAGCATCTTTGGGGAAGACGGCCTGGAAGTAGATTACGCCGTGATCAGTTATTCAGAAATTATTCGCGGCGGCGAAAAAGCCTACTTACCTACCAGTAATATCAAGGGAGAGCTGGATGTGGAGGAGGGCGACTTCCCAATAGATGCGGTGGGCCGAATGTCCTGGCGACAGCTCCGTTAACGAGAGAAATGATAATGACAGTACCGAGTAAACAAAAAGGTTTTACCCTTATCGAAGTAATGATTGTGGTGGCGATCATCGGCATCATATCTGCGATCGCGTATCCTTCATACATGGAGTCTGTGCGCAAGAGTAACCGTGCCGATGGCAAAGCTGCACTGAATGATGTTTCACAGCGGCTACAGCGCTGCTTTACCGCTTACAGTGACTACACCCATGCAAGTTGCGCTGTGGGTCAAACATTGGATGGTGGCTCGATCAACTCCGGTGAAGGTATGTATACAGTGACAGGCAATCTGACAGCGACAACCTTTGCGCTCACTGCGGCTCCGGTTGCGGGTACTACCCAGGCTGGCGATACGAAATGTGGCAGCTTGACGCTGAATCAGGCCGGTGTGGAGGGGGCTTCTGGTTCGCTCGGCACTGCCTGCTGGTAAGTGTTGGCGAGCTTTCTTGAATTTTTAGAACAATAACCCGGCCTCGCGCCGGGTTATTCGTTTTCCAGCCCCAGCTTTTTCAACCGGTACCTCAATGACCGGAAACTGATCCCCAGCTTTTCCGCCGCCGCAGTCTTGTTCCAGTGTGTCTGGTGCAATGCCGTCTCGATGGCGTTCCGCTCTATGGTCTGCAGGAAATCGTCCAGGGTGTCGAATGCACTGGCGGCAAACTGTCCTGTATAAGCCTCGCGACGTTTTTCCGTTGCTTCGTTACAGGGGGCGGCGTGGTTCAGGTCGATGACGTTTTCCAGTT
>ENA-ORCV01000769-ORCV01000769.1-marine-metagenome-genome-assembly--contig:-NODE-769-length-15346-cov-2.831489_pt1 | contig 15346 bp, 12 predicted proteins | sample MGYA00237779_ERZ508509 | MGnify/ENA primary metagenome ERZ508509 (study PRJEB26180, sample SAMN06268772) | marine metagenome | isolation source: Bioluminescent Bay, La Paraguera, Puerto Rico | place... | reverse complement strand
GGCAAACGATGCGAACAAGGGGAGAAAGATGGCCTACGAGAACATCCTGGTGGAGACGCGAGGCCCCGTTGCCCTCATCACGTTGAATCGGCCGAAGACGCTCAATGCGCTTTCATCCGGATTGTTTGTAGATCTCAACGATGCGCTCGACACCTTCGAGGCCGACGAGGCGGTACGCTGCATCGTGCTGACCGGCAGCGAGAAGGCCTTCGCGGCCGGCGCCGACATCAAGGAAATGCAGCCCTTCAATTCGGTCCGTGCCTACATGGAAGACCTGATCACCCCTTGGGAGCGGGTGTCGCGGACCCGCAAGCCGATCATCGCCGCGGTCGCCGGCTATGCGCTCGGCGGCGGCTGCGAGCTCGCCATGATGTGCGACTTCATCATCGCCGCCGATACCGCGAAGTTCGGTCAGCCGGAAATCAATCTCGGCACCATGCCGGGCGCCGGCGGCACCCAGCGCCTCACCCGTTTCGTCGGCAAGTCGAAGGCCATGGACATGTGCCTGACCGGCCGGATGATGGACGCTGAAGAAGCCGAGAGCTCCGGTCTCGTCAGCCGCGTCGTGCCCGCCGACGACCTGCTCGACACGGCGATGGAGATCGCCGAAAAGATCGCCGGCATGTCGCTGCCCGCCGTCATGATGACCAAGGAAGCCGTCAACCGCGCCTACGAGACGACGCTGGCCGAGGGCGTCCGCTTCGAACGGCGCCTGTTCCATTCCACCTTCGGGTCGGAGGACCAGTCGGAGGGCATGCAGGCCTTCATCGACAAGCGCAGCCCGAATTTCCGAAATCGCTGACCGGTCAGGGCACAATTGGCCGGCCGCGCGTCGACTTGCGGTTGACGCGGCGAAGCCGATCCGTCTATACAGCGCCGATACGCGGCGGGACATCGTGTCCGCCGCTATTGGTATTTTCGGGTGCAGGCCGGGCGACAGCCGCCGGTGCCCCATTTTCGGAGAGCGTTCATGGCGAATACCCCGTCGGCCAAGAAGGCGGCGCGTACGATCGCGCGGCGGACGGCCGTCAACAAGTCGCGCCGGAGCCGCATGCGCGGTCTGGTGCGGAAGGTCGAGGAAGCGATCGCCGAGGGCGACCGCAGCAAGGCGACCGAGGCCCTCAGGGCCGCCGAGCCGGTTCTCATGCGTGCCGCCCAGAAGGGTGTTTTGCATGCGAATACTGCGGCCCGGAAAGTGTCGCGTCTGGCGGCTCGGGTGAAGGCCCTGCCGGCCTGACTCCAGGCGCCAGTTTCGGTGTTCGAAAAGGCCCGGCGGCACGTCGGGCCTTTTTCTTTTTTGGGTGCGCTGCCGTCCGGTTTCGGGTGCGCCGCAAAGATGCTTGCGGGATCAATCATTTACCTTAAGGTCCCGCAAGTCGGTACGCCGGCTAACGCACGGGAAACCGGGCTTCGCAAAAAATATTCAATGATTACAGCGGTTTAGGGCCTAGACGGCACGCATCGCCTGAATCCGCAAGGAGGGGCCGTTGATCATCGCCGACCGGGACCGCGACTAAAAAATGAAATGCGCAATCCCTACCACCCGTCACCCCGTTGGGGTTTTTGCTGACTCCTCAGACGGTTGTCCGACGGGCTGCGAATCAGGTCACGCGGATGCGTCACATTTTTATAGAAAGAATGAATGCCAACGGTTGCCTCGCGACCGCCTGCCGTGTACGTTCAAGTCATCGGCGGGGCCGTCGGTTTATCAATACTCTTGATAAGAGACGAATGCTTGTAAAACAAGCTGCGGGGAAGTATTGCAATGTACCAATTGAATATTGATCAAAGTCTTCCCCGAGTAGAATGCCTCTCCGCGACCACAGTTAGTTTCGACTGGTAGTCAGCGTAATCCGGCCCGTCGCCGGAGCGAGTTCAGCAAACAATCAGTAATCGGTTTTCGTCGTCGGCGACACGGTCCCGGCGTTTGGGGGAGGTGTGTGCGGATGTCCGCGGGCGCTTACAAGGAGAACATCGGGTCCGGGGAAGCCTGGCTTGAACTGAAGGGCGATCCCGACGCGGTTCTTGTGGACGTCAGAAGTCGCGCCGAGTGGACGTTTGTCGGGGTTCCGGACCTGTCGTCGATCGGCAAGGAGCCGGTGCTGCTCGAGTGGCAGCGCTACCCGGCGATGGAGATGAATACCGATTTTGTCGGCGAATTGCGCCGGGCGCTCGGCGCCCGCGGCGCCGGGGAAGACACTGTCATCTACTTCCTGTGCCGGTCCGGCGCGCGAAGTGCGGCGGCGGCGGCGGCGATGACCACCGCGGGATACCGGAACTGCAAGAACGTTTCGGACGGATTTGAGGGGCGGCTGGACGGCGCACGGCATCGCGGTTCGGTCGAAGGCTGGAAGGCAGCCGGATTGCCGTGGGTTCAAGCCTGACATCCTGGGGCGTTTGGGGTCACCGCAGGGCAGGGCAAAGGAAAGGATGGGAAATGGAACTTCGAGAAAGCGGCGAACGGGATTTCACCCAGGCGGACGGTGAGGGCAATCGTCTGGAGGCGCTGGCCGGCGGCGCCGGGGGAACCGACGTTCAGGACGGGCACGACACGGGGAGCAAGGGGAAGGCTGTGAGCACGGGCAGCGGTGACCATGGCGCGGTTTGGGGGCGCATCCTCAAGCGGCTGAGAACGGAGTTCGGCGAGGACATCTACCGGAGCTGGTTCAAGGGCCTGGCATTTGTCGAGATTTCCGGCATGACCGCAGTGCTGTCGGTCCCCACGCCATTCCTGCGCATGTGGATCCGGACCAATTACGGCACGCGTCTTCTGGCGCTGTGGCGCGCCGAAAACGTCGGTGTCGAACGAGTCGACGTCCGCGTTCGCGGCGTCGAGACCACGCCGCCCGCCGACAAGACGCCGGTGCCGGTGGTCCGTCGCCACAAGGAGGCGCAGCCGGCCGCCGCGCGCGATGCCCGCCCGGCCTCCAAGTCCGCGCCCGCAGCTGACGGCGCGCTCGACAGTGCCCCGCTCGACCCGCGCTACCGTTTCGAGTCCTTCGCGGTCGGTCCTTCGAACAAGATTGCCCACGACACCGCGCTGGCCATGGCCCGCACTGGCTCGGAAGGCACCATGTTCAATCCGCTGTTCGTTCACGGCGGCGTCGGGCGCGGCAAGACGCATCTTCTGCACGCGATCGCCTGGGAGGCGGCCGCGGCCAATCCGGGCCGGCGCATCCTCTACATGTCGGCCGACCAGTTCGTGTTCCGCTTCGTCGCCGCCCTGCGCAGCGATTCCGCCATAGGCTTCAAGGAGGCGCTGCGTTCCATCGACCTCCTGCTCATCGACGACCTTCAGTTCCTGCAGGGCAAGGCCACCCATCGCGAGTTCGGGCACACCATGAGCGCGATGATCGAGGGCTGCCGCCAGGTGGTCATCGTCGCCGATCGCCCGCCGTCGGAACTCGACGGCTTCGACGAGCGCACCCGCTCGCGGCTGGCCGGCGGTCTGGTAGCCGGCATCGGCACGCAGGAACTCGCGTTGCGGCGCCAGATCCTGGAAGCCCGGGTCGCAGCGCTTGCCGAGCGCGGCCAGAAGATCGACCTGCCCGCCGAAGTGCTCGACTATGTCGCCCGTCACGTCTCCTCGTCGGGACGGGAGCTGGAAGGAGCATTGAACCGGCTCGCTGCCTATTGCTGCTATGCCGGCATGCCGATCACGGTCGACCTGGCCGAACGCGTGATCCGCGATCTGGTCGCGGCCCAGGAACGGCCGCAGATCCGCATCGAGGACATCCAGCGCGTCGTCTCCGTGCACTACCAGGTCAGCCGGTCCGATCTGGTCTCCAGCCGCCGCACCCGCGCGATCGTCGTGCCGCGGCAGATCGCCATGTACCTGGCCAAGGTGCTGACTCCGCGCTCGCTGCCGGAAATCGGCCGCCGCTTCGGCAACCGCGATCACACGACGGTTCTCCACGCCGTGCGCAAGATCGAAGGGCTGCTTGGCAGCGACAAGGGGCTGGCCCGCGACATCGAGGCGCTCCGGCGCCGGATCGAGGACGGCGAGGCCTGAGCCGCCCGTCTTCCCGTCCTCCGCCTGCCCCGCAGGTCATAGACTGCACCCGCGCCGGCGGCTTTTCCAGAGGCCTGCCGGCGCGCCCGCCTGTGCACTTGCAAAACCCGAGCTTTGTGGGCAAGTTCACCAACCCTGCCCGTTGGGCCGGGCCTTTCCCAGTGGGGTAGGGATGAAAGCTCCGGCGGGCCCTGCGTCCCGCCGGCGAGACGACAGGATTCCTCGCCATGCGTGTCACGCTCGAACGCGCCGCGTTTCTGAAATCGCTCGGTCACGTGCATCGTGTCGTCGAGCGGCGCAACACGATCCCGATCCTTTCGAACGTGCTCCTCCGCGCCGACGGGGCCGCGCTGCAGCTCAAGGCCACGGACCTCGACATCGAGGTGGTGGAGACCGTGCCGGCCGACGTATCCGGGCCCGGCGCGACGACGGTGCCCGCCCACGTGGTCTACGACATCGTCCGCAAGCTGCCTGACGGCGCGCAGGTTCAGCTCGAATCCGGACCCGATGACAGCACCATCGTGTTGTCTGCCGGACACGCCCGTTTCTCGCTTCAGACCCTGCCCGAATCTGACTTCCCGGACATCACCGCCGGCGAGTTCACGCACCGCTTCATGGTGCCGGCCGAGAGCCTGAAGCGCCTCATCGACAAGACCCAGTTCGCGATCTCCCAGGAGGAGACCCGCTACTATCTCAACGGCATCTACCTGCACGCCGTCGACGACGCCGAGGGCGGCGACGGCCCCGTGCTGCGCGCGGTCGCGACAGACGGCCACCGGCTGGCCCGCGTCCAGATCGAAGGCCCCGACGGCGCCGACGGCATGCCGGGCGTCATCGTGCCGCGCAAGGCCGTCCAGGAAATGCAGCGGCTGCTCGAGGATCCGGAAGAAAACGTCGGCATCGAGCTGTCGGCGAACAAGATCCGCTTCACCGTCGGCCAGGTGGTGCTGACCTCGAAGCTGATCGACGGCACCTTCCCCGATTACGGGCGGGTGATCCCGTCGGGCAACGACAAGATCATGAAGGTCGATCGCGAATCCTTCGGCAAGGCGGTCGACCTCGTCTCGACCGTGTCGAGCGAGCGCGGCCGTGCCGTCAAGCTGGCGATGGCCGAGGACAATCTCGTCCTGACGGTCAACAATCCCGATTCCGGCAGCGCGACGGAAGAGATCGCGGTCGGCTATTCGGCCGAAGCGCTCGAAATCGGCTTCAACGCCCGCTATCTGCTCGACATCATCGGTCAGCTGGAAACCGGCGAGGCACGCTTCGAGCTGGCCGATCCCGGCTCGCCGACGCTGATCTGCGACGAGGACGACCGTGCGTCGCTTTACGTGCTGATGCCGATGCGGGTGTAGGCGCGGTTCGCGCGGCTGACAGGACGCCCGCCAGAAGCGGGCAACAGGGAGGGCAGACGCCCTGCCGGATTCCGGATTTTTCCTAGACGAGTCGGGCGCTGCCGGGCACGGCGGGCACATATCCATCGTCCGCCTGACGCTGACCGACTTCCGTAACTACGAGCGGCTGCGGCTCGACCTCGACCCCCGCCCCGTCGTGCTCACCGGTGCCAACGGTGCCGGCAAGACCAATCTCCTCGAGGCGATCTCCTATCTGACGCCGGGCCGGGGCCTGCGCGGCGCGCCGCTCGACAGCACCGTGCGCATCGGCGCGGAGGCCTGTGCGATTGCCGCGACGGTCGACCGGCCGGTCCCCGGGCTCGACGGCCATGACGGCGGCATCGATATCGGCACCGGCTACCGGCGCGGCGAGACCGGCCGGGCCGTCCGCATCAATCACGAGCCGGCGCCCTCGGTCGGCGCGCTTGGCGAGATCGTCCGGGCGCTCTGGCTGATCCCGGCGATGGACGGCTTGTTCACCGGGCCGGCCTCCGACCGCCGCCGCTTTCTCGACCGGCTGGTCCTGACGCTGGATCCCGGTCACGCAGGCCGTGTCGCCGATTTCGAGAAGGCGATGCGCCAGCGCAACCGCCTGCTTGAGGCGCCGCGCCCGGACGCCCGCTGGCTCGACGGCGTCGAGCAGTCGATGGCCGAGCTCGCCGTCGCCGTCGGCACCGCCCGGGTCGAGGCGGTCGCACGCCTCACCGCCGCCCTCGATGCGCGCGCCGGCGGCGTCTTCCCCGATCCCGACATAGCTATTGCCGGAGACTTCGAGGCGGGTCTCGGGACCGGCCGGCCATCGGTCGAGGTCGAAGAGGACTACCGCAACGACCTGCGCGGCGCGCGTTCCAGGGACGCGGCCGCCGGCCGCACGCTGTCCGGCCCGCACCGCGGCGACCTGACGGTGCGCCACCGCGCCCGCGGTGTCCCTGCCGCGCTGGCTTCCACCGGCGAGCAGAAGGGCCTGCTGATCGCCCTGATCCTCGCCCATGCCCGGCTGGTGACCGATGCGTCCGGCGGCATCGCGCCGCTGCTGCTGCTTGACGAGGTTGCCGCACATCTCGACGACATGCGCCGCGCCGCCCTGTTCGCCGAGATCCTGGCGCTCGGCGCGCAGGCCTGGATGACCGGCACCGATCGCGCCCTGTTCACCGACATCGCCGCCGACGCGCAGTGTTTCGAGGTGGCGGACGGAACCGTAGCCGACGCCTAGGCGCCCCGCCCGCAGGCGGGTCAAAGCTGCAGCGGCAGCTCCAGATGCTCCACGTACATCATGTCCCGGTGCGCCAGCAGGATTGGATCGAGCGCTGAATCGATCCGGATGTCCGGCGTTTCGAAAATCGCCCGCGTCGCCGCGTCGATGTCGCAGGCCTCCGGCGGCAGGGGCGCGAACATGCCCACGAAAGTCGCGCTGTAGACATCGACCGCCGACAGGGTATCGCCGATATAGTAACGGCTGCCGGCCTGTTGCTGTGCCTTCAGCCGCGCTGCGAGCATATTCAGGAGATCGGCGACCCGGTCTCCTGCGGCTGCTCCAATTCCTTGCCGATAGCCGTACTTCTTCGCCAGATACGCAGCCACCGGCCTGGAAAAGCCGCCTTCTTCCTTCAGGCCCGCCTCGACCAGTTGCAGCCGGCGCGACCAGCCAAGACCCTCTTCCCCGCAGATTTCGTGCGACAGGCCGAAGGCGAGCGCGCGATCGGCCGCGTCGGCCGGCAATAGCGGAAAATCCGGCGCGATACGCTCGGCAAGCAGTAGAATGTCGGCCCAGCCGGTACGCGGCCGCTCGGCCTCATAGAACGCGACGGGGCCGCTGCGCTGGCCGGTCCAGGCCTTCAGCGCCTCGTTGTCGTAGGCCAGCCGCACCGCAACCCAGTCGATCCCCTTGATGTGCAGTATTCCCTTCGCGGCCTCGCTCCAGGGGCTGGGAATGTTGCCGACGACGACCATCCGCAGGCCGCTGCGTTCGATCGCCTCTTCCACGCTGACATACCGGAATGTCATGCCGTCTCCTCCGCCATCGGGTGTGCGTCGGTCCGACTGGCTCACGACGCACGGAATAATCCGCGGAAAATGCAGCGGCAGGCAACCGGTCACGTTTCGGCATCGACCAGTGCCGAGCCGCCCTGCAGTCCGGCGAAGCTGCGCACGGACCTGAGCGGACTGAACACGGCAGCCGCCAGCGACAGGCCGAAGGCGACGGTCACGAAGATCACGCCGGCGCCCGGCGATACGGCGCCCGCGACAAAGCCGCCCGCCAGCGCCCCGAGCGGCCGTATGCCGTAGATCGCCGTCTGGATCACGGCGTTGACGCAGCCGAGCACCGGCCGCGGCGTGACGAGCTGGCGGATCGCGTTCTGTGCGACCATCCACATCGAGGGGCCGAAGCCCAGCGCGAAGAAGATGACGTAGATGATCCCGACCGGCCCGTCGGCGGGCATCGCAAACAGCGCCAGGATCGCGACGAACGAGCTGCCCGGTCCGAAGATCAGGATGACGCCGGGGGGCAGCCATCGGGAGACCTTCCCCGCCGTCCAGGTTCCCGCGATCATGGCGCCGCCGAAGGCCGAAAGGGCGATCCCGAAGGCGCTGAGCGGTGCACCGTAGGTGGACAGAAGCAGCGTCGCCAGAATGGCGAGCAACGCGGAGAAAGCGAGGTTCCAGAAGATCGCGCAGATCGCAATCGCCCTGAGCAGCGGCTCGCCGGCGATGAAGCGGGCGCCCTTGAGGATCGTTTGCAGGACGGGCTCTGTTTCGCGCGGCGGAACCTCGAATTCCGGTATCCCGGGTGCCAGGATGAGTGCGCCCGCCGACGATGCCGCGGCAAGCGCGAAGATGCCGGCGGCCAGGCCTGCGTCGACCAGCAGTCCGATCGCGATAGGCACGGCCAGCGTCGGGACCGCGCGGGCGATCTCGACGCTCGAATTCGCCGCCGCGATGTCCCCGGCCGTGCTGACCAGCGGGATCGTGGACAGGGCGACGAGCACGAACAGGACGACGCCGAATCCCGCGACACTCACGCTGAGCCCGAACCAGATCAGCGATTGAAGATGGATACTGACGGCCACGCCGGCGAAGCCGGTTGCCGAGATCGTCGCCGCCGCGATCGCACCCCGGCGCGGCTGCGTGCGGTCGACCACAAGCCCGGACGGGATCGACCCGAGCAGATGGGCGAGCGCCTGCGCGGCGACGAGGATGCCGATGACCTCAGCCGACGCCTCGAACGCGACGGCGGCAACAAGCGGCACCGCCGTGATCGCGATCTGGTCGGCCGTGTGCATGCCACAGGCCGACAGCGCCAGTCTTCGGATGACCTGCATGAAGAACTCCCGGTGGCCGGATGCCCGCCGTTGCTAGCCAGGGCATGGTCCGCCCGGCCACCCGATTCCGGCCGGCGCCCGCCTTGCGTGGCGACACTGTCTAGCGCCGCCCGAGGCGCTTGCCTCCCGAAGCCCTCATGGTGAGGAGCGGCGAAGCCGCGTCTCGAACCGCGGGGGCGGGCCGATTACCCCAGCCTGCAGCACTGCCCCTGCTCGCCGCAGCGGCCCGGCCCGCCGCCACCGCCCGGCTGGGCCCGGATCAAGTCCGGGGCACACGGGGTCGCGTGAAGCACGACACAAGCTCCGCGACAGACAGCGTGTCCCCGGGCTTGACCAGAGACCCAGAGCGGCCTGGCGGCACGGACACGCTTGGCAGAAGGATTCATGTCTTGTGCCTCGCGCATCTTCGTATTGCGCCGGCAATGTGCCCAGCGCCTCATGGTTCGAGACGGGCGGCAGGCCGCCCTCCTCACCATGAGGCTATTTGGATGCTGCGGTAATTGGCGGGGAGCGATGCACTTGCGGCCCATGCGTTTCCGAACCCGCTTGCCCCGGATCACGGCCGGGGCGTCGGCCAGTCGTGTAGCCCGGTCGTGCCAACCACACCGCCGATGTCCCGGGCTTGACCCGGGACCCAGGGCAGCCTGTCGACACGCCCACGATTCGCGGCCAACTACGAAGATTGCACCTTGCCCATGACCGTATGCCACATCGACCAGCTCACCAGTTGCCCCGTCGATCCCGCAATCCAGCGCATCGCGCCCCATACCGTGCGACTTCCCGCGGCCCCTGCTTTCCTGTAGGAATCCGCCCATGGAGTGGACGAGCCTCATAACCTTCGCCGCGGCCCTGTCGGTCGCCGTCGCGATCCCGGGTCCGGGCATTGCAGCAATCGTCGCGCGGGCGCTTGGCGCCGGCTTCCGGCGCACGCTGCCGATGGTGCTCGGGCTCATTGCCGGCGACCTGATCTACCTGTCGGCGGCCGCCCTCGGACTGGGCGTGATCGCGGCGACCTTCGGCGGGCTGTTCACGGCAATCCGCTGGATCGGCGCCGCCTATCTGGTGTTCCTGGCGGTCCGCCTGTTCCTGGCCCGGCCCGAGGCCGCGGAGGTTCCGCGATCCGGGAGGGGCGATGCGGCCTCTTTCCTGACCGGCCTGTTCGTGACGCTCGGCAATCCCAAGGTGATCCTGTTCTATCTCGCCCTCTTGCCGACCATCGTCGATCTCGGCGGCCTGACGCCGCTCGGCTATGCCGAGATGGCCGGCGTCGTGTTCGCCGTGCTGGTCTGCGTGATCTGCGCCTATGCGGCGCTCGCCGCCCGTGCCCGGATGCTGTTCGAAAGCCCGCGCGCGCGGCGTGTCCTGAACCGGGTCGCCGGCACCGCGATGATGGGGGCCGCAGCGGCGATCGCGACGCGCTCCTGAGATGGGGCCTGAGATGGGGCCTGAGACCGGGTCTGAGGCCCGGCCGGAACCCCGGAAAACGTTTGAAATCGACCGCATCAGCGCCCATATCCAGGTGTAGGAAATTCGCCTTCCGGGGGTCGGCAGACGGCCTCCGGGAATGGTAAGATGTCATTGATTCTTAATATTCTTCCGGGCGCCGCGGCGGCGGCCCCTGAAGGCGCAACCGGAACGGACGCGCAGCCCCGGTCACGAGAACGGAACCAGAAGCATGCAGGACGAAGAGTCAGTCGCTCCGGAGGGGGCCGACTACGGTGCCGAATCGATCAAGGTCCTCAAGGGCCTGGATGCCGTGCGCAAGCGCCCCGGCATGTATATCGGCGACACCGATGACGGCTCCGGCCTCCATCACATGATCTACGAGGTGGTCGACAACGCCATCGACGAGGCGCTGGCCGGCTACTGCGACCGGGTCAACGTCACGCTCAATCCCGACGGATCGGTGACGGTGTCCGACAACGGCCGCGGCATTCCGACCGAAATGCACGAGGAAGGCGTGTCGGCCGCCGAGGTCATCATGACCCAGCTGCACGCCGGCGGTAAGTTCGACCAGAACTCCTACAAGGTGTCCGGCGGTCTGCACGGCGTCGGCGTCTCCGTGGTCAACGCCCTTTCCTCCGAGCTGACCCTGCGCATCTGGCGCGGCGGCAAGGAACACGTGATGACCTTTGCCGACGGCGTCGCCCGGTCGCCGCTCGAAGTGGTCGGCGACGCGGACGGCAAGTCCGGCACCGAGGTCACCTTCCTGGCCAGCCCGCAGACCTTCTCCATGACGGAGTACGATTGGCACACCCTCGAGCACCGGCTGCGCGAACTCGCCTTCCTCAATTCCGGCGTGACCGTCGTGCTGACGGATGACCGCGGCGTCGAGCCGAAGGTCGAGGAAATGCACTATGACGGCGGCATCGAGGCCTTCGTGCGCTGGCTCGACCGCGCCAAGTCGCCGCTGATCGAACAGCCGATCGTGGTGCGCGGCGAGCGCGACGGCATCGTCGTCGAAGCCTCGATGTGGTGGAACGACAGCTATCACGAGAACGTGCTGGTCTTTACCAACAATATCCCGCAGCGCGACGGCGGAACCCATCTGGCCGGCCTGCGCGCCGCGCTGACCCGCCAGGTCACCGGCTATGCCGATTCCTCCGGCCTGCTGCGCAAGGAAAAGGTGTCCCCGACCGGCGACGACTGCCGCGAAGGCCTGACCTGCGTCCTGTCGGTCAAGGTTCCCGATCCGAAGTTCTCCAGCCAGACCAAGGACAAGCTGGTCTCCTCCGAGGTCCGCCCGGTCGTCGAGAGCGTCGTCAACGAGACGCTCGGCACCTGGTTCGAGGAGCACCCCGCCGAGGCCAAGGCGATCGTCTCCAAGGTCGTCGAGGCGGCTGCCGCCCGCGAGGCCGCCCGCAAGGCGCGCGAGCTGACACGGCGCAAGGGCGCGCTGGAAATCGCCAACCTGCCCGGCAAGCTCGCCGACTGCCAGGAGCGCGACCCGGCCAAGTCCGAACTGTTCATCGTCGAGGGCGACTCGGCCGGCGGCTCGGCCAAGCAGGGCCGCAACCGCGCCAACCAGGCCGTGCTGCCGCTGCGCGGCAAGATCCTCAATGTCGAACGCGCCCGCTTCGACAAGATGCTGTCGTCGGACCAGATCGGCATGCTGATCACGGCGCTCGGCACCGGCATCGGCGAAGAGTTCAATATCGAGAAGCTGCGCTACCACAAGATCATCATCATGACGGACGCCGATGTCGACGGCGCCCATATCCGCACGCTGCTGCTCACCTTCTTCTACCGGCAGATGCCGCAGATCATCGAGAACGGCCATCTCTTCATCGCCCAGCCGCCGCTCTACAAGGTCAAGCGCGGCCAGTCCGAGCAGTACCTGAAGGACGAGCGCGCGCTGGAGGACTATCTGCTCGGCTCGGGCCTGGAGGACGCTTCGCTGACACTGGCCAACGGCGAGGTGCGCACCGGCGCGGATCTCAGGTCGATCGTCGACGAGGCGCGCGTCGTCGCCAGGACCATCGACGGTCTGCACGGGCGCTATCATCGCACCACCGTCGAGCAGGCGGCGATCGCCGGTATCCTAAATGTCGAAGCCGCCGACACCGATGCCGACCGCTCCGAGGCCGCCGCCTACATCGCGCGCCGCCTCGACCTGCTGTCGGAGGAAACCGAGCAGGGCTGGGCCGGCGTGCCGACCGAGGACGGCGGGTTCCGCTTCGAGCGCGAGGTGCGCGGCGTCAAGGAAGCCTCGTTCATCGACTCGGCGCTGCTGCATTCGGCCGACGCCCGCAAGCTCGATTCCCATGCCGCGCATCTGCAGGAAATCTACGTCAAGGCGGCCGTATTCCGCCGCAAGGACGTCGAGACGGAGATCCGCGGACCGTCCGCCCTGTTCAAGGCGGTGATGGCGGCCGGCTCCAAGGGCCTCGGCCTGCAGCGCTACAAGGGCCTCGGCGAGATGAATCCCGACCAGCTCTGGGAGACGACGCTCGACGTCGACGCCCGCTCGCTGCTGCAGGTCAAGGTGCGCGAGGCGGTCGACGCCGACGAGATCTTCACCGAGCTGATGGGCGACGTCGTCGAACCCCGCAAGCGGTTCATCCAGGAAAACGCGCTGAGCGTGGCGAACCTCGACGTGTAGGCCGCGTCTGGGCCGCCTGCGCCGGGCGCGTTCGGCAAACAATTGCGGGATGACGGCGGCGGATCGCGCTAGTCTTCGGACATGATCGCCGCCCTGACAATCCTGCTGTCCTGTCAGCTAGCCGGCGAGGTGTTCGTCCGCCTCGTCGCGCTGCCCGTCCCCGGCCCCGTCATGGGGCTGGTCTTCCTGCTCGCCGGAATGGCCGTCCGCGGCCGTGTCCCGCAGACGCTGCGCGACACCGCCAACGGGCTGTTGTCCCATCTCTCGTTGCTGTTCGTGCCCGCTGGCGTCGGCGTCATGCTGCATTTCGAGCGCATCGGGTCGGAATGGCTGGCGCTGCTGGCAGCCCTCCTGTTGTCCACCTGGGCGACGATCGCGGTTTCCGCGCTGGTGTTCACTGCTGTCGCCAGGGCCGTCGGCGTCTCGGAGCCGGAAGACCCGAACGGGGAGGGCGCGCCGTGACCGGACCGCTCGGCGACATCTGGGTCTACCTGTCGGCGACGCCGCTATTGTGGCTGACCGCGACGCTGGTCGCCTACCTGATCGGCGTGCTGTTTTTCGACAGGTTGCGGCGCAATCCGATGGTGCAGCCGGTCGCGGTCGCCGTCGTGCTGCTGGTTGCGGTCCTGATGATCAGCGATACCGCCTACGAAAGCTATTTCGACGGCGCCCAGTTCGTGCATTTCCTGCTCGGGCCGGCGACCGTGGCGCTCGCGGTACCCCTTTATGCGCAGTGGAGCCGCGTGAAGCGCTCCGTCCTGCCGATGGCCGCAGCCCTCGCCGCCGGATCGCTGACCGCGGTGACGAGCGCGATCGGCATCGCGTTCCTGCTCGGCGCGAGCCGCGAAAGCGTGATGTCGCTGGCACCGAAATCGGTGACCACGCCGATCGCCATGGGCATCGCCGAAAAGATCGGCGGGCTGCCTTCGCTGACCGCCGTTCTCGTCATCCTGACCGGCATCATCGGCGCCATGACCGCGACGCCGCTGCTCAACCTGATGGGCTTGAAGGACTATGCGGCGCGCGGCTTCGCGGTCGGGCTTGCCGCGCACGGCATCGGCACCGCGCGCGCCTTTCAGGTCAGCGAGCTTGCCGGCGCGTTCGCAGGGATCGCGATGGGGCTCAATGCGCTGGCCACCGCGCTGATCGTCCCGTTGGTGATCCGCCTGATCGGCTGAGTACCCGTCTCGAACCACGAGGCGCCAGCGGGCTCGGAGTGCGATTCATATGTACGCACGGCGCAAGACCTGGATCCGGTCTCAACGCGTAAATGCGCAGACAGGCCGCTCTGGGTCCCGGGTCAAGCCCGGGACATCGGCGGTGCGTTTGGCACGGCCAGCCTACACGACTGGTGACACCCCGGACCTGATCCGGGGCCCAGCCGGGCCGCTGCGGCAAGCACCGGCGCCAGCCTTCTCTCCTGCGAATGCGGGAGTCCAGCGTGAGATCCCGGCGCAGCCGCTGGATCCCCGCTTTCGCGGGGATGAGCGGAGCGGAACGGACCAAGGGGCCGGATTCTGCCGGCCGCACCTTTTATGCGTCGAAGAACAGCGTTTCGTTGTCGCCCTGCAGGACGATGTCCCAGTGGTAGTGACCGTCGCCCTTGTTCTTCGCGATCAGGGTGTTGCGGGCGTCCGCATCGTCGACCATGGCGAGTAGCGGATCGGTGTCGTTGCCCGGTTCGCCCTCGAAGTAGATCCGCGTGAAGAGCTGCTTCAGAAGCCCGCGCGCATAGACCTGCACGACGATGTGCGGCGCCTGCAGGGCATTGCCGCGGCCGGGCACCGGGCCGGGCTTCACGGTGCGGAAATGGAACCGGCCCTCGGGATCCGTGCCGACACGGCCGAAACCGCGGAAGTTGAGATCGACCGGCTTGTCCTGGGTGTCCTCGGGATGATCGTACTTGCCGGCCGCGTTGGCCTGCCAGATCTCGATCATGCAGTCGGGAACCGGCTGGCCCTCGCCGTCGAGAACGTGGCCCTCGACAACGATGCGCTCGCCCTCGGCGCCCTTGCCGGCAAGGTCGTCGATCTCATAGCTGTCGGTCAGCCCGAAATGAAAGAACGGGCCGACGGTCTGGGAGGGGGTCGTCGTCGACATGCTCAATCCTCCTCCATCGGGGTGGCGTCCCGGCCGCGCAGCACGATGTCGAACTTGTAGGCGAGCGCCCATTCCGGCTCGGTCGCGTCGAGATCGAAGCTGGAGATCATCCGCTGCCGGGCCTTCTCGTCGGTAACCGAGTTGAAGATCGGATCGAATGGGAACAGCGGGTCGCCGGGGAAGTACATCTGCGTGACGAGGCGCTGCATGAAGCTGGGGCCGAACAGCGAGAAGTGGATGTGCGCGGGCCGCCAGGCGTTGTGGTGATTGCGCCACGGGTAGGCACCCGGCTTGATCGACACGAACCGGTAGTAGCCGTTCTCGTCGGTGACACAGCGCCCGGCGCCGGTGAAGTTCTCGTCGATCGGGGCGGGATGCTGGTCGCGCTGGTGGATGTAGCGTCCCGCCGCGTTGGCCT
>ENA-ORCV01000767-ORCV01000767.1-marine-metagenome-genome-assembly--contig:-NODE-767-length-15424-cov-2.991203_pt1 | contig 15424 bp, 12 predicted proteins | sample MGYA00237779_ERZ508509 | MGnify/ENA primary metagenome ERZ508509 (study PRJEB26180, sample SAMN06268772) | marine metagenome | isolation source: Bioluminescent Bay, La Paraguera, Puerto Rico | place... | reverse complement strand
GGCGGCCGCCTTGAGGCGCAGATAGACCGCGCCGCCGAACGGCCGGCCCAGGGCGCCGCAGCCGGTGTCCGGTCCGGGTCCGGCCGGTCTCATGCGCAAATCCCAAATGCCTGCCCGGTGACGGAAGGCGATGCCGCTGCCAGTCTGGCGGGATGACCCGCGGCATTCATCGCTGCACCGCCTTTTCGGCAGTTTGTGCCGGCGCCGGATCGTTCGTTGAGTCCGCCAGTTGATGGGCCGGCGGCGCGGATGCCCCCGCTACGCCGCCGGCCGCCGCCGCACCCCCGGTGGGAGCTGGGTAAATGTCGGGTCGAAGCTCGTGGCGGGGCACGCCGGTGGCCCGCTCGATATCGAGCACCCGCTCGGCGGGGATACGTTTCCATGAATAGATTGACTGATGACGCACACCGATTCCGCTTGCCAGCTTCGTGAGCCCGCCTGCAGCACCAACGCATTTCTCGACAACTCGAATCATGAGGAAAATTTGTAGGTATCACCTACCTACATTGTCAAGCGTCAATGTAGGTGAAACCTTCCATTCCAACCCGTACGTTGGCGCAATGACCGAACTGGGCGATAGGATCCGCACGGCGCGCCGTGCGGCCAAGAAGACACAAGCCGATCTAGCCAATCACCTCGAAATCGCGCGCGTGAACGTCACGCAATGGGAAAGCGGGACAACCCGCCCGGACCAAGCTCGCCTTCCCTCGATCGCAGAATTCTTGGGCGTCCGCCTCGATTGGCTTATGTCCGACAAAGGGCCAATGAGTGACGGTGCGCCGCCTTCTGGATCAGGCGCAGTCGCAGAGCTACCGATCCGCGGAGAAGTCGCCGCGGGCCAATGGCTTGAGATCGACAATTATACCGATCTGCCGCACGATCCCGAACGCGTGCCGGTCGGGCCGACACCGGGAATTCCCGCCGAATTCCAGTTCGCCTTGCGCGTCCGGGGCAACTCATTGAACCGGATCGCAAACGACGGCGACATTTTGGTGTGTACAGACATCATCAAAAGTGGCGCCCGGATTATCGACGGTGATCTAGTTATCGTCGAGCGCGTCAAATTCCAGCGATCTCTGCGAGAGGTCACCGCCAAGCGGGTCCGTGAGGTGGACGCGGGCTATGAACTTTGGCCGGAAAGTGACGACCCCAAGCACCAGGACCCAATCCGTATCGACAACGGACAACACGATGACGAGGACATCGCCGTCATCGCCAAGGTGCTCTGGATTATGCGGAAACCGTAACGCAGACCCCGTATTGGGCTACTACCTAGGATATGGGCCCTCCGCATCCACTAGTCGCCCTAGCATTCAGGCAAATTCATGCTTAATTCTGACCTTGCCTCCAGGTTCGCCTCTTTTCTATTAAACCTATTATTCCGATACCGATATTCGATGCATCTTGGAAGGAGCTCCGACATGTCAGAAAAACGCAAACCGAGAGTATTTAATGAATCTATTGATCTTTCCGCAGCTTCGGGATTTGGGGCTACGGTAAAAGCCCACAACGTTTTGCCAGACAATCACCCATTCTATATTCTTGTTGGTCGAGTAGCTTCGGAATGGGCCCATCTGGAGCATGCTTTAGATACAATAATTTGGGACCTCTCAGACACCGACCAACGCACCGGATCCTGTATAACGGGAAACCTGTTAGGTCATTGGTCACGCGTCAACGCTATTCATGCACTTGTAGCTCACAAAGGTGGGTCCGACGAACTACTTAAGCGAATTGAAACATTCGGAAACCGCGTTTCATCTTTAGCAAAAAAACGGAACCGGTTCGTTCATGATGCCTGGTATATCGATGATGAGGGCACCGCTACTCAATTCGTTAGTTACTCAGCTAAGGAGCGGAAATTCGGCCACAAAGATATAGATGAAGGCACAATGCGAACTGTCTGCGAAGACATTAGAAACAAAATTAAAGAACTCAGATCAATTCGAAACGAGATATCCGAAGAAATATCATTGTGAATTATAATTTGGCAACGAAGTTATAGGTTTATTTTTCGTACTTGCAAGGTGAAAATTCGATCTGGAAATACTTTTATTCCCGGGGCGCCATAGAGACACCCCCTTGATTACGTGCCCAGTTCGAGAACAGTTCATGCCAATTCGACCGTTTCGTAGAGAATATTGAGTACGTCCGCATCACCTACCTTTTGTTGACATTTAAGTAGGTATTACCTACCCTTCTCTGCCACACTTGAGCGTTGGAGGGTTTCATGCGCGATTGCCAAACGTCCCCGAAAAACCCACGGTCCGCGACTTCTAAAAAGGCGGCGAGCGCCGAAGCTGCGACACAGGCCGGCAGAATGGCGTCTGCCATAATCGACGCCGTCAGCCTCTCCGGATCGTGTGATCGCCTGGCCCTGATCGATCGTGGCTTCTCCGAGTCAGAGATCGACGCCTGCGCGGATGAAGCGACCGAAATCGCCCGCCGACGTTTCGTCCGTCGGCTGGAAGCCGTCCAATGACGACGGATTGCTCGCTGGATCTGACCGCCGCCGACCGGGGCCGCCGGACCGGCCGGATCGCGGAAGCCATGGCCGCCTGCATTCGCGGCCGGATCGACGGCCTGGGTCATTGCGACCGGGCAAGCCTGCTCGCCGACGGTTTCTCTGAGGTCGAGATCGCCCGTTGGTATGATGCGGCCGCGCGCGAGACACGGTCGCGGGCGGGAGCCGAGGCCCTGCCCCGCGCGGCGGCGGGATAACCGGCATGGGCGAGGATGCGCAAAAAACCCGCGACCTCACCCTTGCGGATGTCGTCGCGCGGCTCAATCATTCCGAACGCTGGCTGCGTCAACTGATGGCCAACGATGCCAGGCGGCACCCCGCGGCCCAGCGCTTCCAGTTCCACCACCGGGAGGGCCGGAGACTGGTATGGACCGAACCCGCGTTCCAGGCGCTCAAAGCGGCGATCCGACGCGAAAGCGAGCCGGGCGGCGTTCTCGCGGGCTCGCGCCGCAAGACCGCGACGGCTACTGGCACGTATACGGCACCCTCGTCGCTCAGGGACGCGCAATCCGCGTGCGACAGAGTACTGGCCTTCCCGCCCGGGACGACCTCTACCAGGCCGCCTGGGACGAAACGCGGCGCATCGAACGCGAAATCCTCGCCGAACTCTCGGGCGAAGGCGGGCCGGGTGATTTCGTTGCGGTCGCCGCGGAGAGATACCTGAGCCGCCCGCGCAGCCGGCCCCTCGGCGCCTCCACCACACGCATCGTTCAGGAGATTGTCGTCCGGTTCGGCCTGCTCCGCTTCAACGAAATCCCGACGGCCGACTGGTCGACCTGGGTCGACGAACGCCAGGCCGGCAACAATGCGGCGACCCGCGAGCGCTTCATCAATTCAGTGGCGGCCTTCCTGTCCTGGGCGCAGCGCAACGCCAAGCTGAAGACATTGCCTACCTTCGAGCGCGACAAGCAGGCGCGCAACCCGAACCGCCGCGCCCGCCGGCGCATCGGCGATCTCAGGCCCGAACTGATCGCCCGCCTGTTCGATGCGGCCCACATCGCGCTGAAGGCCCAGCTCGCCGTCGAATGGTCGACGGGCGCGCGCGTGTCCTCGGTGCTGCACGGCTGCCGGATCTGCGATCTCATCATCGCGCCCGGCCGATCGAGCCTGACCTTCATCGAGACCAAGAACGGCCGCGACGTCGTCGCCCACCTGCACCCGCGCGCCGTCGCGATCCTCGAGGACTATCTCGAGTGGCGGGGCGACCTGCACGACCGCGAGGCACCGCTGTTCCTCACCCCGTCGCGGCAGCCCTACACCGACAACGGCCGCGCCTGGGGCACGCAGAACAAGACCGCCTTCAACGGCGCCAAACGCCGCGCCATCCGCGCCCTGCGCCAGGACGCGGCCGCCGAAGCACGCGACCTCTGGCGGAAGGGCCAGCGCAAACCGGCCCGGACGGTCGTTTCTCAGGCGAAGGCTGACGCCGCGCTATTGGCCAAGGTGACCCAACACTGGTTCCGACACCTTCTGGCCACCGAGTTGCTGCGCCACGCCGACTTGCGCACGACGATGGAGCAAGGCGGCTGGCTCGATCCGCGTTCAGTGATGGGCTACGCGCATGATGTCGGCGAGCATCGGCGCAAGGCGGTCGAGGGGCTCAGTGATTTCGATCCGGTCGCGGCTGCGAAGACAGGGCGTCGTAGCTGAGGCTCCGCTTTGAGCCCATTTTCGGACATTCAAAAAGCTGCGAGGGCTGTCCGGCTTGGGCCAGGACCGGGCATTCCCGCCAAGCGGACGGTTGCCAAAATCGGCCGTAAGGGGACTGGCAAGTTTCGGCTAGAGAAAGCGGATTGGCGCCGTTGTTCGCGCTGGCGCGCACGTCTGGCTAGCAGCACCGCAGCTCCCCGCAGTTTCGCAAATCGCTACTTCTGCAGGTCCGCCTCAGTCAAAGTTTCGTGGGTGTGCGAAACCGTTTCGTAGCTCACCAGCTTGTTGGTTCGGCGGAATGCCTGGGACACCTACCTACCGCAAGGCAAGGCGTCCGCTTCGCTCACCGGCCAACAGGTGTCCTGATAAACACAAGCCCTGCAGCAGGTGCGACCGTCAATCGGACGGATATGACAGCGACTCTCCCGTCGCTGGTCGAGGTTTCTGTGCGCACAATGATGCGGCATGGCATCGACGAAGAATGCACGCGGCGGATCAACCAAGGGAGAACCGACCGCACTGCCGTCAATCCCCTGGTTCTCCGCGTGGCACTCGGACCAGCTGTGAAAGCGACACGCTAGCACCGGCTCGGCTAGGAGGTAGTGGGGCAAGTGACCAGTGACGGCGAGCCATTGATCTGATGACGTGCGTACCGGCCGGACGAACAGCTTTTGTGGCTTTCCTAGCGCCAATCCGCTCGACGCCATCGCCGAAGTGTCGGGAAACCCTGGGAAATCGTTTAGCTGACTAGGCGCAATCGTGGCCTTTAGCTCGTCCGAGCAGCGTCGCAGAAGAGCGTTTGCCACGGCAGCTACCTCGGCTATGTGGGGAGCGAGAACTTCGTCACCACCCTCAAGCCGGAGTAGCCGGAGTTGGATCGGATCATCATCGTCGATGACGGTAAAGAGCGCGTGGTCATTGCGTTCGACTAACAGCGCTGGATACAGCAGAACGCGCGGCTGCTGTCCAATCTGTGGGGCTCCTGTTTTCTCGTAGCGGATCAGGAGCCCGTAGTAGGCAGCCTTCAGATTGGCGGCGGTTGTATAGTTGGGAAGTTGTGCCGAGTGGATCCTGAAAGGCGCGGTGTCGGCGAGCTCGACCCGCGCCATGTTCTCGAAAATCCGGTGCGCTTGCGACACATAGTCTCGCAACTCGAGCAGCACGAAATGGCTGTCATTGACATCGCCACTGCAGAACGTCTCGACCGGTGCAGTAAAGATCAGCAGCCACCGTCCGCTGGCAAGCACGGCCCGGGGAACGCTGTGCCCGTAGTTGTCCTTGAACATGCGCACATAGCCGGCGAGCTGGTCCAGGTAGTCGTGCCACTCCCCGGCGACCGGCGCTTTTGCCTTGCTGCCGCCAGCGTTCAGATGTTTGATCGCAGCAACGATTAGTTTTGCCTTGGCCTCGCCGACCCAGTTGTCCCTGCCGGTAATAATCGGTTTGTCCCAAGCCTTGGCTTCGAGGATGAGCGCCGGCGCGCGCGTGTCACCATTGACACCGACATAGTCGACGAACTTGGTCGTCTCGGCTTTGATCCGCGCTTCTTCGACGACATCACCGCCCAGACCCAACTCCCAACCGAGAAGTGTGAGCAGCCGGTCAAAAAAGAAGACGCGGGTGTCGTGCTCATGGAACGTCTGGTCGCCCGCGCCGGCATAGGGATCGACGGTGGTCGGCGCCTGCTCGCGCGCGATCGCGTCGAGGAGATCTTCGATCCCCTGCCGGAACGCGTTTTCGGCAACGCCCGGGTTCACTGTACAAGTTCGGGAAGCCGGTAGAGAAGCCGGCGCGCTGCCGGCCAGCCGGCATTCATGAAGATCTCGAGGCACTCGATCAGCGCGTCGCGGCGTGCCGCATCGTCAAACAGCTTCTTGTAGTCGGCGAGGAACACACCGACCAGGCGGACGAATAGGTCGGCGCCGAGTGACTCGAACTGGTAGCCGGTGCGCTGTCCGCCGCTACGAAGGGCATGCGCGGTCAAGTCGAACGCGCGCGCCGGGTCGAGTGGCAGCAGGTACTCCAGCAGCTCGAGCAGATAATGGACCGTGTGCGGAGTGGCAAAATCCCCGATCGCTTCAAGCGTCGGCGCAACTTCGATAAAGAACCGCTCCAATTCTTGGTTGCCGATGGTGGGTTCGGCGTCGCCGCGGTCGCGGAACGCCCCGGAACCGAAATAGAGCTGTCTGCAGACGGTATCGAGCAGCATCGCGTAACCGCGGGCCTGCTCCATCTGCGTTTCACTGGGCTCGGCGATCGTAGAATGAGCCGTGAGACCGTCGTTAGCCCTCAGGACGATGGTATGGGCAAGCGCATGCGAACGATGCCGCAACCCATCGTCGTCCGCATTCGCCTCCCCGTGCAGACCAGCGACGAAAGCATGGCGCAGGGCACCGAGAACCTTGCTGAGCTCAGGCACATGCGCCGCGGCGGCGTCTGTCCAGCCGACCAGCACCTCATGTGCGCGCTCCCTTTGATAGGTGACCCATAATATGGCGAGCAGGTCGGCAAGCTTCTCGCGCATCCGCGCCTGCCGTTCCGGCTCGCCGGCAAAGCGACCGCGCAGCGCCAGCAAGAGCCGTTCGACGCGCGGCGGGTCGGCATGCAGGACGCGCCCGAGCACCGACGCCGCGACAAGATCGATCACGCCCTGGTTGGGCTCGGCTTTCAGCCGTCCGTCGAGCCGGCGCCAGAAGCCTTCTCGGTCAAGATCCCAAATCCGCACTAAACCTAGCGCGGCACGGAGCCGCACCGCCGGATGCCGGTCCTCAAGCAGCGCATCGATATCCGGCTCGAGGCCGGCATAGAGGTCACCCCGCTGAAGCATCAGGTCGAGCGCGATCCCTGCGGCATCGACACGCGGGGCCGGTGAATCCCATGAGGCGTTCTGCTCAAATCGGTCTTCGGTGTGGTCGTAGAGGCGCGGCCCTTCCGACGAAAAAATCAACCGGAGCAACGCAAGGAAGCGGTCCGTAGCCCGTGCATTTTCCGCAGCGGGCGTCAACTCCGCCTTGACGATCTGCGCGAGGCCGAGCGCGATCTGACCTTCGGCAGACACGATGAGATGCTCGTTCTGCGTTGCCCGGTCAATCTCCGCGGCGAGCGCCTCCATCGCGTCGAGTCTCGCGGTGAGCGAGCTACGGTCACTGTCTTCGGCGTCCGCCTCAACCTCAAGCGTCTGCTCAATAGTTTCGATCGCCGCCATCAGCCGCTGATTGTCCGGAGAGACGCGATCGAGGTTCTCGATCCAGTGATAGGGCTCAGTCGGGCCGTAGCCTGTCTGGATGGCGAAGAGCCGTTCGTTCCGCACTTCCTTGGTAATGGCGCACTCGGCTGCGATTGCGCGGGCGTGGTCGCTCGCAAGCCTTGCCTCGCCGATCGCACCGAACAACCGTCGCTCAAAACTTGCGCGGGCTTCTTGCGGGCGCTGGAACCGCGAGAAGTCGAACGCCGCAACTCCGGTCTCGAACGCCGTACGCGCATCGGGCTCAAGCAGATTGTAGCCCCTCGCTACGATATCGACAGCGTCCTTTCGTGTGTCAGGCAAGGTTAGGAACTCTTGCCTCATTGCGATTTCAAGCAGCAGCTCGAGCAGAGCGTCGCCTCGTTCGGCTGCGACGAGAAACAGGCGCGACCAGAAGATCGCCAAGCTAGCGGTGGCGATCAGTCGCTTGGCGACGTCCGACGCGGCCACCGGCTCGGAGTTGCGCAGGAATTCGAGCAGCTTCTTGACCAGCTCTGTGCCGTCATGGCCGTAGCTGACATCCGGATCATGGGCCCAGATAACGCTCCCGTCCTCACGTAGGCGGACGCGTCGCGCACCCACGACAATCTCGACATCGAGCATATCTGCATTGCGCGGATGTTCACGTTCAACATAGGCTTCAACTGCCCCGTCGATCGCTGAGACTGCGTGATCGGGATGGCGTACGAGGAAGCTCGCGATAAACTCGCTCAATGTATAGCGCGCCAAGTCGTAATCTTGACGGGCGTCTGAGGTCAGCGTCAGGATCTGGCTGTCGCTTATCTTCGTCTCGCGTCTTTCGGTAATCGAGAAGGTGTAGGTCTGTTTGTAGATTCGCGAAGCGAATTCGGGATCGGCGGCGGCGATTGCCTCGATTTTGCGGCAGAGCGCGGGCACTTCTTGCGCCGCGAATACTTCAAGCCGCTGAGGCTCGAACACACGCTCCAGGAGTACACGCGAAGCCGTCGGATCGGTGGAGTAAGTGTCCCCGACCAGATCGATCGCTGCGACGACAAGGTTGTATGGGTCGTCCAGCGTCAGGGCATGTTGGAGCAATGCTCGCGCTGTCGTACCAATGTCGGCGCGCCCCGCTTCGTCCATAACGCCGCCAATCATCCGGAATAGCAGGGAGCGGACAGTCCAGACGACGGGTTCGACATTGGATGCAAGCTCCCGTGCCAGCGTCGTCCAAGGACCGAGTGGGGTTTCCGGGTGATCCTCGAGACGGATCGCGAGCGCACCGCTGATGTGAACGAAGGCCTGCGCTGCCTTGTCGTCGCCTGTAGTGATCCGTCGAGCGAGCTGCGTCAGGTCCTGCGGTTCGCAAGGATATTCGGCGCAGATGCGCCCTATGGCGCTGCGAATTACAGGATCGCCATCGGTGTCAGCGAGAAGATACGCCGCCGCCGACCAGAAATCGCTACGGCTGAAATCTCGCTCCCAGAGCTCCCGCATTAGGAAGGTAAGGGCCGGTGCCAGCATCAGTCCGCTCGCATCGCCCTTGGGAAACGTAAGCGTGCCGTCGGTCAAACCGTCGGGGGTCAGCAGCACCCGCGCGGCCGAGAAATCGAACAGGAGATGATGTCGGAACTGCACCCAGCGGCGCTGATCCGTCGAGACCAGCACGCTCTCGCGCTCGAGCGTATCAAGGATCGCGGGGTCGACCGCCGCAGCAAGTGCGAGCGGTACGCGCAGTGCACGCGCCGTAACCATCGCCTCAACCACGCGCCGTACGCAAGCGTATGCAGGCGCGCCATGCGACTCGACGCGGTGCTCCCAATACAATTGGAGGAGTTCGGCCTGTGTCCCAACATTCGAAAAGTCGGCTGTGGCCGGTCTGTCCTTAATTAGATCGCATATCAGCCTCGTGTTGAACGGAACCATAGCGAGGTCACGAAATGCCCGCGGCGCATTGTCAAGCGCTGCCGCGAGCGCTGGGACACGATCAAGCAGCAGCACGAATTCAGCCTTGGACCAGCGAGGTACACAGACGTGACGCACATTCGAAAAGCCCGGATCCTTGAGATCCTCGACCGGAGGCTTGCCCTTGAACAGCGCGCGAAACTGCTGTCCCATTCTCAGGTCAAAGGTGCGGATCGAGGCGATCACTCGCCAGCGTCCGCCGCTTTCCATGACCCGCTCAATCAGCGTGCGGAAAACACCTTCGCCCGTGCCGCCGCGCGTCGCGTCGAGCGCATCGACAATAATCCACCCCGGGGCAGGTCCGTCCCACGCTTCGAGGGTCTCGATTAGCCCGTGGCGAAGGCAGAGCTCCCGGGCAAGGCCTTCAAGTGTCTCGACCGAATAGCGGTCTACGGCCAGCTCGAGAACGTCGCTCCCGTGACTGCGCAGGTCGCGCGCAACCCCGTTGAGGACGCCGCTTTTGCCGACGCCCGGTTCACCGATGATGAGCAGCGAGCCGTTATTCGCCGCTTCGAGGATCGCCGTCTGGCATTCGCGCTCTACCGTTACCTGTTCACCAGGTGTGGCCTCGATGACTTCGTAGCGCTCTAGGTGTTCGGCGATCGCCTGGCTGTGCGCCTGAAGGCGAGCAATATCTTCGCGATAATCAGGGGGGGCTCTCAACGCGAGCCCGCGGGCCATCAACTCCTGGCGGAGCGTACCAAGGTCGACTCCGCCGCGTTTCGCCATGAGCTCGCCGCACAGGGATACGAGGGCGTCCCAGGCCGAGGCTGCTTCTTCCGGTCTTGCTAATGCCTCGCTCGAATTGGTGAGAGCAGCCTCCCGCTCGAGATGGATGGGATCGAATGGCAGGATCCGGATCAGGCCGGCGAGCTTTTTGCTTATCGAAGTATCATAGGGCATGGCGGTCGCTTTGCCCCAAGCCTGCTTCGCACAGAACTCGAAATCCGCGAACGCGCGTGCCTGAGCTTGGTTCAGTTCGCCGCCGCCGGGCTGCGCCTTTAGTCGCAGCGCATCTGCCAAATCATTCTGTACGCTTGCCGGCGCGGCGCGGCTGACCGCGAGGATGAGCCGGTCGACCTCGGGGTCGAGCGGCCGGTTCCATTGCAACGCACCATCGCCATCGCGACAGGCCAGCCAGTGGCGAACGAACTGTGATATTGTCTTGCTGAAAGGCGAGTCTTGTTTGCGCGACAACGAGACCTTTGTCTTGGCCTGAATTGCCACGAACCCGCCCGCCGAAGTGGCAATAAGGATGTCGTCGACCGGCGATTCGGTTTCGAAGCGCAACCACACTGGCGCCGCATCGCCCAAGCCAAAAACTTGGTGGAATGGACGCTGCGCAAGGAGCCAGCTGCCGATCAGCGCGCCCAGTTGCTGCTCGAACAGCATACCGGCGCTGGCAGCGGCACCACCGCCACCGATCTTGTGCGCCTCGGGCCTTCTGGACATCTCTACGCTCGCTCCTGATGGCCTAGGCCACATCGTCCACTACCCGTTATGGTGTGTTATGACGCTGAGCTCTACCAAAAATTTAGAAGTCTGGTGCCGGCTCTCGCGAGACGACGGGCACGATTAGCAGTGACTTGGGCGAGGGTATGCAGGCGGTCCAACGCGGCGTGATGATCATCCAACATGCGGCGCACGGTTTACTTTCGGACCGGAGTCGCCCAATCCCAGCAGCCGAGTCACTCCCTTTGAGGCTTGGACGGGCAAGCTTGAACGATTGGACAAGGCGCGAGGTTTCCGTCAGCTGAGGTTCGAACAATGTCCGCATCGGATCAGAAGTGGTCATCTGTTTTGCGGCTGAAGTGTCTGCATTTTCCGCCTGGCAGATGCACCAAATTTGTTTTGACACGGATTTGACACGCGTTTTTGCAACGCCAAATATTTCCTAATTATTTCAGCCAGATAAGATGGAAAACTGGACCCTTGGTAAGGGAGAGGTCGCGTGTTCAATCCACGCCATGGGCACCAGCCAACTCACGGAAATTCCGAGAATTATTCCCGTCTGACGACGCCCGTCGGACGCATCTCGTGCGGAATAGTCTGCGCGCCGTCCGCCATCTTCGGCGATTCCTAACCTGACGCCGAGGCGTCCGCTACGGCTCCATCACGAATTGGCTGACCGAAGCAGACAATTGCCCGGCCCTCGTCGTAAAGCGCCCAATCTGCTATAGTAATTCACCTATTTATCTTCGCGCATTATTTATGATGAAGGAGATAACCTGTGTCGACTTTTATCAAACTCCCGTATTCGATTGCGGTTTCGGTCAACGTCCGGAAGAATGTCGTTCTGAACACCGATTTGATGTCCGGAACCGGCCGTTCTCTGGATTTCGGACATACCTCGGTCATTCTTCCCCAAGGCACTTTGCCCTCAGGTCACGTAACCGTTGATGAGTTCGGCAATGTCCAAGTGCAGCCGGATGTGATTGGCGCGGGTACAGCTGCCGCCATTCCCGCGCCAACCGGAACAGAAGAAAGCGTCGCGGTCGGGGCCGGCGCACCTGAAGCCGCGGAGGAGGCGGTCGCTATCACGACGCCGTGGCTGTTTGCCCATGACGCACGGCGTTTCAGCGCCGAAGTCGCAGCGCTCGACCGGTTCCTGACCGACATCAAGAAGCTCGCCTTGATTGAGGCGGCCAGGCCAGCAGGCGAGTCCGTGGTCACGCCGGAGCTGATCGGACACCTTGTAGCGGGCCGCTCGCTGCACAGCTACCCGGACATGGATGATTTTGCATCGCGGATCGGAGACTGGACGGACCGTATCATCTTCGAACTGGACGATGTCCGTTTCGCAAGCCCGCTCTTCGGTCGATTAAAGTCCTACGTGAAATGGGATGGGACCGCGAACTGGAACACCGCCATTGCGCTAATCTCCATTCTCATGAACCTGCATGGTGCGGTCATGGGCGGCGAGGAACGGATCATCGTGGTGTATGAGCCGCCGAGGGTCGAAGAGGTGGTAACGAACCCTATGCCCGGGCCCGAGTTCCAGCTCAGCTACCGTAGCTACAAGGAAGACATCGAACGGGACCAGGTCCGCTCCATCCAGCTTTACCTGAAGATGCTCGGCTACTACGACGCCAGTATCGATGGCGAAATCGGCCCAATAACCAGAACAGGCGTGGCGCTGTACTGCTCGGAACGGAAACTCGCCTGCGACCAGCTGGAGGACCGCATCTTCCAAGAGTCGATCGCCCGTGAGATGGCCCGCAGCTTCCCGATCGTTACCTTCTCGCTATCGGACGAATAGTGGCTCTGAGCCGGACATTCCGGACCAAATCCCACTAAAATACACTTAGGGTGGCGCTCTCGACTGCCATCCTGATCGCAAATACGAGGTAAGAAGGGGTCGGCCCCGACAAGTCTGGAGTAAGGTCTTTTGATTTAAGGCAAATTCGATGGACGCGAAAGACTTCACCGCCTGGCAGGCGCATATGGGGTTCAACGATTCCGAAACCAGCCGTCGCCTTGGCATAACGCGCAAGACCATCGCCAAGTACAAGACCGATGGCGCGCCGCTGCATGTCGCACTGGCCTGCGCTGCGCTGGCCTTCGGCCTGCCGCCCTGGTCCGCCGCCCACTGACGTTCGCGCGCGAATCGTTGCGTAACCCGAACGTTGAAGGCTCGGAGCGCCCTGCTCACGCCATCATCTTCAGGGCGATGTAGGGCACCAGGTTCAGCACCAGCACGGCGATCTTGTAGTTGCCGAGATAGGCGAAATAGAAGTCGGGCAGTTTCGCCTCGTCGACGCCGAACATGCGTGAGTGTATGCCGGCTATCGTGCCCTTTAGCGTCAGGATCCCGACGGCAGCGAGCGCCAGCAGCACGACGTTGATCAGCGTGCACCAGCCCAGAAACGCCGTGAATTGCTCGATCGTCATCGACCGGTCCTCCCCGATTGGCATGCCGGGCGGCAGTCTCGGCCGTGTTTGCCGGCAGGGCATGTTCGGTGCGCTGGTCGCCCCGCGGGGCCGGAGGTTCCGCGCGCCGCCGCGATGTGGAATCCTGTCCGTCCAAGCCCGGCCGAATGACTGCGGGACCGTGCCGATGTGCCAGATGCCTTGTGTCTTTGCCGCTGTCCTGACCGCCGCGACGATCGCGGCGGCGCCGGCATATGCCGAGAGCCCCGCACCGACGCGCGACATCATCTGCGGCCATATCGAGGCCGCGGCGGGCGTCCATGACCTTCCCGTTGCCTATCTGACCCGGCTGATCTGGCGGGAAAGCAGCTTCCGGCCCGGCGCGGTCAGCCCGAAGGGGGCACAGGGCATCGCCCAGTTCATGCCGGCGACGGCCGCCGAACGCGGATTGTCCGACCCGTTCGATCCCAAGCCGGCGATCGCGGCGGCGGCGTCCTTCCTGACCGATCTCAGGTCCCGGTTCGGCAATCTGGGACTTGCCGCAGCCGCCTATAACGGCGGGCCGCGGCGGGTTGCGGACTGGCTTGCCGGAACCGGCGGCCTGCCGTACGAAACCCGACGCTTCGTGCGTCTGGTGACCGGCCGTCCCGCTGGCGACTGGGCGGGGTCTGGCGAGACGGAGTCCGGGGGAAGCCCGCCGCGCGACGGGCTCGACAGTGCGCGCCCGGTCAGCTGCGGCGACGTGGTCGCCGCGATCGCCCGTCCGGCCCGTATCGTGGTCGCGGCCGGTCCATCGCCGACCGCCCCCTGGGGTGCGCAGGTGGCGGGCCATTTCTCTCGCGAACGGGCCCTGTCGATCTATGCCGCCCTGCAACGGCGCCACGAAAGCGTGCTTGCCGGCCGCGCGCCGATGGTCGTCGGCTCGCGCAACCGCAGCCGCGGGCCGGCGGTTTTCTACGATGTCCGCGTTCCCGCGGAGACGAAAGACGAGGCGAGCGCGGTGTGCGCCCGACTGAAAGCGGCCGGCGGCGGCTGCATCGTGCGCAAGAGCTAGGGCCGGGATTCCAAAAGCATGCTGATTTCCGAGGACGTCCTGTTTCTGCACGTGCCCAAGACCGGCGGGCTGTCGGTCACCGACTACCTGCTCAACGACCTGAAGGGGGCGATGACGTTTTCGCGCGGCTTCAAGGCCAATCCCGACAAGGTGAAGACATACGCGTTCGAGGATGTCGCCGGCCGGGTGACGACGTTCCACGGACGCCGGCACGAGGACATGGCCGAAGCGGCTGCGGTGCTGGCCGGACTGGGCCGCGCGCTGTCCGACTTCAAACTCGTGTTCGCGGTGATCCGCAATCCCTACGACCTCGAGGTCTCGCACTACGAGCACCTGCGCAAGCAGCGCGTGATCAGGCGGCGCGGCGAGAATTCCCGGCCGGTCAGGGCCGCCGCGACCGGCGACTTCGGCCATTTCGTCAGGAACGCGCCGTTCTTCGGGAACCTGCCGCCGCGCATCGAGCGCTACTACACGCTCGACGGATCGGTTCCGCCCAACATGCAACTGGTCCGGTTCGAGACGATGCAGCAGGTAGTCCCGGATATCATCGCACCCCACGCGTTCGGCCGAAGTGCTTTTCCGCACTTCAACGTCTCGACGAAACGCCGCCCCTACCGGGACTACCTGACACCGGAGATCGAGGCGGCGATCTACGAGAAATACCGGTTCCTCTTCGACTACTATCCGCGCGAGACGGTTGGTCCCGTCGCGGCCTGACGGGCGGCCCGTCGCGGCCCGGCGGGAGGGCGCTCGCGGCGGGCTACTTGCCGGTCAGCACGAGCCGGGTCTTCCTGCGGGAATACGGTGCGGCGGCGGTGTTCGTGCAGTCGAACTGGACGGCAACGGTCGCCTGCTTTGCCCGGAACCCCTTGTCGGGAGTGAAGGTGAGGCGGAGATGACCCGTTCCGCCTGCGGGGATCGTGAGGTTTTCGCCCGCGGCCGCGACCGGCTTGCGGGTCGCCGGATCGATCTGGCGGAACTCGAAGGTACCTGCCAGCGGCCGTCCCGCCGAGGCCCAACATCCGATCGCGGGCCGGCGGCCCCGGTTGGCGATCTCGGCGTAGAAATGGGTGCGCCGTCCGGGTCTGACTGTCTTCTTGCTGCGCGACGTGATCTCGGCGCGGATCGACGACCGCTTGAACTTGCCGCCGACCTGGAA